>JADMIO011437899.1_pt1 | contig 29549 bp, 21 predicted proteins | sample 8958161 | NCBI WGS metagenome assembly JADMIO01 (sample SAMN16585339, study PRJNA669376) | soil metagenome | isolation source: Crop rotation soil | place: USA: Cullars Rotation, Alabama | collected 2011 | reverse complement strand
CGCGACAACTTGTCCACGTGGAATTCTAAGCTTAGGATCCCAATGTGCTGGAAATTCGCTGTTGAAAGTGAAAAGATCCCATTCCGCGCCGTCGCGCACGGTGACGTTGGCGTTTGGCGTGAGGGCCGACGTGCCCGTGAACAGCGAGAACCGCGCGGTGTTCAGGAAAGAGTTGCTGCCCGTCACGAGCACGTTTCCCGGAAGCGCCGTCCCTTGTATATGAAAGCAGAGGAGCGTGCCGTTGCTCACGACGGTAAGCCCGACGTAAGTATTGGTGTTGCTGCCGGTGAACTGCAACGTGCCAGCGCCGATCTTGGTCAAGCCCGCGGGACCACTGACGGCTCCAGAAATATCCAGGACTTGATTGACGCTGATGCTCGTGTCGTGTGTGAGCGAGACGGGGCCAGTCCAGGCGTTCGTGCCACCGAGAGAGGAGAGAGCACCTGGCGCGTCGCCCGTCATGACGAGTGGTTCGTTGAACGTGCGGCTTCCTTCGAGAGCAAGCACACCATTGGTGCGGACAATGGTGCCGCCCACACTGGTGCCGAGCGCAGTGTTGTTGGAAACGATCAGCGTGCCGGCATTGACGCTGACTGATCCGTTGAATGTGTTGGCCCCGCTCAAACGCATCGTGCCGATGCCTTCCTTCACGATGTCGGCGTCAGCACCGGTCTGGCTGACGACAGCAGAGACATCGAGATCCGGGCCGCCGCCAAAAAGTATCTGCCCGTTGCCCACGATGAACTTATGCGGTCCGGGATCGAGACCGATGTTGCCCGAAATCGTGCAACCTCCGGTCGTGCTGGGACTCGCCACGATGTCGCCACCTACGGGAAGATAAAAGATGCCGCCCGCGGTCTGCACGCTGGCGCCGTTAAGCAAGGTCAGCGGCGGCCGGCCTTGCAAATCAGGAATGCCCCAACCTTCCGCGAAGCCGTTCAAGAACCACGTCGCGCGATTGACGGTGACGCTGCCGATGATGAGGAACGACTGGTTCTGCACCACATTGGCGGGAGTAAGAAGTGAACCGGTGCCAATCGTGAGGTGACTTGGGATCGCGGTCACGCCGGCGGGCTTCTGCAAAGTGAGCCGCCCGGCGTTGACGAACGTTTCGCCGGAGTAAGTGTTGTTCGCCGAACCGCCGAAAGTGAAAAAGCCAATGCCGGTTTTGGTCAGCGGGCCCGTGCCGGAAATCGTGGAGCTGAGAAAAAGCCCGGAGCTATTGTCGTCGCTGCGAATCGCCGTCGCCGCAGCGAGCGTGATCGGCGACAGAATGGTTCCCCCGAAACGCGTGTAGAGCGCACCGTTCGTTCCGCCGCGTCCGGTGCCCTGAATGTTCAACGGCTCGGCCAAAGTAGATGAGAGATCGATTTGGATCGTCGCGCCGTCCGAGACTGTTGTGCCCGCGCCAGTCGAGCCGAGCGCAACGTCGTTCAGCACCTGGAGAATGCCTGCGAGGACCTGGTTTGGCCCCGTGCAACTGCTCGGCGCGGAAAGCTGCAACTCGCCAAGGCCCTGCTTGATGATTCCGGCGGCCGCGGTTTCCGAAACGATCGCGTTGATGATCAAGTCGGGATTCGGCGGACCATCCGCGACCGTGACGTTGAGCGGTTGGGTGAGGCGCATGAAGCCATCGATGCGCGCGGGTGTATTCGTCGGATTGGAAATCATGCTTCCATAAACCTCGAGCATTCCCGGTGCAGCGCCGCTGTCGATGCGTCCGCCGCGAAAGACAATGTTGCTGATGCCTTGAAGATGCTGACTCAGATTCACGAAGCCGTTCGAATGCAAATTCAACGGCATCGAAGGAGCGATCTGTTGGTTGTTCAGCCAGCGCAGTTCCGCGGTCGTCGATAAGTTGACAATGCCGCCCACGGAAATCGGCCCTTTGATCGCAGACCCAAGTGCATTGGCCGGTTTGTTCAACGTGAGCAATGGCGTGCGCACGTAAGTCGGCCCGGTGTAGGCGTTCGCCGTGCCGCCGCTGAAATGAGTGCTCACGAAATACAACGACAGCCCTCCCGGACCGACAATCGCGCCGGAGAATGTCATGTCGTCCACCACGGACCCGGACATGATCAAGTTGGTTGTCAGCGTCACCGGCCCCGCCCACGAACACACACCGCGAATCAAAATCTCCTGACCATAGATCGTCTGTCCGAAGTCATCAGAATCCAACAACACCCCGTTCCCGCCGATGACGTCGAGCGGTTTGGCGCCGATGGCCACATTCGTCAGCGTGAGTGAGCCGCCGCGTAATTCCATCGTTCCGGCGGTTGTGCCCAGCGCGCTGGGATGCGCCGCGATGACTTCGCCGTTCATCGCGGCCAGCGTTCCGCTGAAGCTGTTCGTGCCCGAAAGCCGGAGCGTGCCACCGCCGGTCTTGGTAAAGCCCACGCCGGCGCCGCCAATGATATTGGCCGTGATGTTGAGGTGTCCGGTCTGGTGGAACGTGGGATCGATCCCTTCCGCGTCGAACACCACCGAAAGACTGTTCAGCGAAAGCCGCCCGTTGCGAATCGTGGCCACTCCGTTCGTCGTGCGCGCCCGGACGGTGCCGAGCACCAGCAATCCGCTTCCGGCAGCATAATTTCCGCCGCAGTCGATCACGGAATTGTCCCACATCTCAATCACGCCGCTGAGCCCTTCCAGCAAACCGTTGAGCAGGAACTGTCCGCCGGTTTCGAGCACGACGGTGCAGGAGTTGAAAATTTGTTCCGAAGCGAGCAGCAGCACCTGGCCCGGACCGGCAATCTCCATTCGATCGCTCACGCAGTTTTGCGAAGCCGCTTTGGCGAACATCATCACGCCCTCACTCACGCGCAACTTGCCGGAAAACGTATTGGCCGAGCCCTGCCAGATCATGTTGCCCACGCCGACCTTGAAAATGTTCCCCGCGCCGGAGATGGAGCTGGACACGTAAACGTTGGCGCCGTTGTTGCCCACGGCATTGAACGTCACGTCATGCCCATTCAGATCGATGCCGCCGTTGAACAACAGGTCGCGATTGTCGCCGAGGATTTGCTGATCGCCTCCCAGCACAATGGGACAAATGACCACGATGCTTCCCACCGCGATGGCGCTGCTGCTGATTCCATTGCTCACCGTCACAGAAACGCCGAGCACGTTCATCGGCACGTTGAAAAGAATCGAGCTGAGCTTGATGCCCGAGATGTCGTTGCTCGTCGTCCGGTTCGCGACCGGAGTCGAGCCGGGGAAGTGAAGAGAATCGCCGGGCTGCGGCGCGCCGGCGGGCGACCAATTGGCTGGCGCGCTCCACGCCACGCCCGATGTTCCCTGCCACACGCGAGTGACGGCCCAGCCTCGCGGCACGGCGCCGAAAAGAAATGTGAGGATGCAAAAGATAACGACGCGAGTGAACCGTCCCGACGGAAAAAAACCTCCCTTACGCATTCCACATTCCGAGCGCGACTGCGTTCAGAAGTCAAGAATCGGATGGCGGATAAAGCCTGGCACCACGAGGTGCTAATCCCGTTTGTGCGCGTGGATGCGGAGCGTCTTGCTGATGCTTAGGTCCGCGTTTGCCATGGCCCGAAAGGATTGGCTCCTGGCTTGAAGGCAAACTCGAGTTCCCGATGATGGCGCAGGATTACCTCTTTCATCCCGGTTTTGGCGATCCATTCCAAACCAGTTCTTGTGTAAAACTCCTCCGTGTAATCTTCGGTGAAAAAGCGGTCGCTTTTCAAACGACGGGATGCCATCAGAATAAAGATACGGAACGCCGTGTCGCTGAATCCGAAGCCCTGTGGCACCTTCTCGAAGAACATGCCCACCATGGTATCCACTGCTTCCAAATCTCCGTAGATGCGTTGCAGTTCACCGGCGAGGTCCGGACGGGAGCCAGCCAATTCCTCCCATGTCTCCGGCACGGGCATCCGGAGTTGCCGGCGGAATTCGCAATAACGTGGCACTCCACGTTCGCGGTCGCGGATGATGTCCACGGCTGCGAGATCCATTGTCTGAACGCGTCCCCGGGAGTCCTCCGGCAGCACAAGGTCGCACAGGAAGTCGGGGAAATTTTGTGGAACGATGGCCCCGGGATTTGCGATGCCGAAGCTCCAGAGCACATCCGCCATGCTTGCGCCGTTGAGGATGGGTGTGCGTGCCTTGCTGAACGCGATGTCGAGCATCTTGTAGGTCTTGAGCGAGTCCTGCTTCCCGCAGCTCTTCACATCAACGGTGTCTGGGATCAACGGGTGCAACCGATACACGGCATTGAACTCCTCCGTGAGCGAGTAGGGTGCACCGTGATGATCCGTCTCGGACATGGGGACGCCGGTGAAAACATCTTTCAGCACGGGGATCCAGGGTGCCAGCCGGCGCGCTGTTTTTTCTCCGAAGAAGTGACCGACCAGGCCCATCCAGTTCGCATTGAGCGCTGGCTGTATGGATGGATGCCCGAGGATCCCAGGCGTCCACTCCACAGTGTGAATCTTGGCCATGATGGCGCAGTTGATGAGGCGAGCCGTCTCGAATATTTCCTGGTCGCTGAGGTGTGGCTCGTGGGCCTTCAGCTCATCGCAGATCTTGTTGTGCTCCTTGGCAAACAGGGTGTGCAGGATTTCAAGACCGAGCCACCAGTTGTCCACAAAACCACTGAGCGCGATGCCAGTTTCTGGATCACTTGGGAGCAGGTCCTTGTCATCAAGGTAGAGCCTGCCATGCGGTTCCAAAGTGCCGGCCGGATTAGTGCGCAGGCGCAATGTCTCTTTGATGCTCTCGCCATAAACCTGGGACGCATCCCACCACTGCGGATCTTTGTTGCGATTGGCCGGGAAGCGAGAGTTGAGCGGCGAGCGCAGTTTGGCCGGGGGAACGTCCGTGCTGTCCGGATCATCAGGCCAGTTGTCCGGGTCGGGCCTGGTCCTGGGAATGACCATCTGGCGGGTGGTTGCGCCGTCCTGCCACTTCAACTCGAGCTTCTTGCCCTCGTTCGTAACGTCATCATCGTTCGGTTTGAGTTCTTCATTCTCGTGTCCGAACCAGTCATGGACCTGGAACTGGATCCACGCCGCCGCCAGGAGGTTTAATCCTGTCGCAGGCTTGAAGTCGGTGCGCCGCAGGAGCCTTTCGCTGATCTCGAATGGATTGGGAGTCATCAGCGCCTTTTCCTGATCGGGAGGCACCTTGGTCCGCATGTTCCGGCCCAGACGGGAAAACTTGCAGCCCATGGCCGGCTGGGAGAGATCATTGTGCGTGCCTTCTTCCGTGCGCTTGCGGGTTCCGTTCGGGCCGGAGTGGAAAGGGCAGCCCGGCTTGGGCTGGGTCAAGTCTCCGTCCGTGTCGTGGAGGTTGTGCTCACGGAGTTCGATGCGCAAGGCGAGCAGATTGCCCAATCCGATCCATTTTCCCAGTCTGTGCCATGGGCGAAACCGGTTCACGAAGCGGAACGACCGCACAACCACGCCTTCGAGGAAGCGCACCGGCAGCGATTTGTGTTTGCTGTAGCGGGGATCAGGCATAAGCGTGGGGGCTCAGGTTAGTTGAGTTGAACGCAAAGAAGTGCCGGGTTATGGGATGGGAGGCGGATAGTTCTTGTTGATGAAATCAGCGGATTCCGCCGCCTCATTCGCCGCCCGCTGCGAGACCGTCGGCTGGAAGTGCTCAGCCTTAACAGGTGCACCTTGAAAATTTAGTCCCCACCCAAAGTTTCGCAGATTCCAGCGATTCTTTGGCAAAACTGCCGGGGCCACCCCGGAGATCCCCGCCGCCAGCTTGAACGCTGTGCCCGGCTGTGACGTCACATTCCCCATTGCGCTCCGGCGCGTGCTCTCCGTGTGGCAGCTCACGCAGTCAGTCGAAAGCGTCGTCGTCATCTGCGGATTGGCCACAATGTCCGCCGCATCCCGCAGCTTAAAGTGCTGCAAGACTGGATCCGTCGCGTCCGGGAAAAGCCGATCGTCGAATTTCGCCGCCGCCACGGTGGGAAAGAGTTGCGCCGTGCTCACGTCCGGCACCGTCTTCGGTAGTTGCGGCGCGGGTCTCACCTGCCCATTTGTATCCGAGCGAAAGGAAATCATCTGACTCTCCGGCCTGGCTGGATCGAAGACCCCGCTGACCGGCTTCTTTGTCAGCACACCCGTCGCCGTGTCCGCCTCCACCTTGAAAAAAATCCACGGCTCAAACCCACCGCGGATGCCCATGAACGAAATCGCGGCCGCTTGCCGACGATCGAGTTGGCTGGAAGCCAGGTGCTTTTTCAAAAGTTCCCGCAATTTGTCCGTCAGCGGTTTTTGGTCTGGGGAAAAGCCCGGGTGCACATGCAGCGGCGCGCCACCGGGGAACCCGCGCAGGGCCAGACTCTTTTTCAGCGCGCGCAGATCCTGCACGATGGCGCCAAAGGCCGCCTTGTTTGGCGCGGCTTGCTGCGGCGGCGTCCCCGGCTGGATATAGTTGAAGACCACATGCGCCGTGATGTCATGCGGCAATGCCACGTTTCCGCTCACCGTTACCGGTTGCACGATGAGCCTGATACCCGGCACCTCGGCCAGGGCCAACGCCTTCGGGTTTGACCCCAGTGCCGTGGGGTTCACCCGGATCCCAGCCACCTTCCAAGTCTTCGGATCATCAAACGGCCCACTCGGAAACCCGATAGCGTCTCCCTCGACGTTCACAGTTTTGGCCGTCTCGATCAACGCTTTGAAAATCGTGAGCGGCACGATCGGCCCGTCGGATGCCGCATCCGCCAGTGAGATCAGCGCGTCTGCGTCCGCCTTTGTCTTCGGCACCGGCCAGAGAAAGGAAATATCATTTACGTCGAGAGGCCCGGTTTCGGCGGCGGCGGGTGTGAACGATTGCTTTACGGGTCCACTGCATGATGCCAAGAAGCTGACGGACAGGATGGCGATCGCATAAGTTTGCTGGAACAGGGTTGTTTTCATGATGGGTGTGTAGTGGTGCGGTTTGTTTTCTCAACTGAAAACTCGACTTACAAGTCTGGGCAACTGTTTTTGATTTGTCTATCATTCTGTTGGCCGCGCCAGCGCCAGGCGAGGACGCCTTCGCCACGGTGCGTGTGTCCGGTTGCGCCCCTGGACTACGGATTAATCGGCCTGGTGGACGTGAGCGGGATTTCGCCGCGGAGCATTTTGCCGCCTTCGCCGGCGAGGCGGAGATACCAGTCGCTGGGCAAGGCTTCGCCGTCGATGTTCAGCGGGACGAAAGTTCCCTGCGCGGGCAATTGCGCGGCGGTCGGAGCCATCTTGAACATGGCGGTGCCCTCGTCCACTTCGTCGAACATCGCGCCATAGATCATGTTGCAGCCGGCGAATTGCGCATTGTAGAGCTGGCGCCACCAGAAGCGTCCGCCGCTCCGCGGAATCTGATTCAATGGGCCGGCGTTCAAGTTCTTCCACGAGAAGCCCGGCCAGATGACCGGCAGATAATCGCGCCCCGCCAGTCGCGCCGCGGCGAGATCGGGCACGATGAAGTTGTTGCGAAAATTGTCCGCGCCCGTGTTGCTGCTGTAACGCCCGACCGACCACGGGCTGAGAATGTCGAAGGAGCGATAGACGGTGGCCCACAGTGGATCGGTCTTCGAATCGCTGGTGAGCGTGCGCCAGTTCGTCGGGATGCCGCCCATGACGGTGCAGCCGGCGGCCTTGAACCAGTTGATGATTGCTTGCGCATCGGCAGCAGTGCCGGGCCGGTCGGTGAAGCCCAGCCCCCAAATTGCGACGACGGGTTTGCCGTTGTGCCGGAGGTAACGCGCGCTGTTGGTGATCTGCATCGTGCCGGTGATGTAAGTCCAGTCGTTTGTGAGCGTGGCGACGAGGGTGTTCGAGTTTTGTCCGGAGACGTCATACATCATCGCAAACGTGCGTCCGTACGCTTCGGCACCGGCGCGGCAGTTATAGGCAGCCTGGTTGCGCCAATCGGCAAATGAGCGGTCCGTCAGTTCACTGGTGAAGCGCTGAAGGAAAACGCCGTCTACGCCGTAGTCGTGCATCCAGCGGAAGTGGCGGAGCACGGTCTTGCTCTTATAGGCGCCGTAGAGTTTCGCCGGCGTGCCGTTCGTCAGCGTCATCAACGTCGGGAACAATTCGTCCGCATCCAGCTCCGAAATGTCCGGCCAGAAATCCACGGTGGCATTTGTCGCGACCGTCGTCTGGCTGCGGAACCAATGCACCCAGCGGGCCGGCGGCGAACTGTCGTTGCTGCAGGCGAACCAGCCTTGATAGCCGAACATCAACTTGTTCGAGAGCGTCGAGGCGTCCACGGGCGCGCTGCGCAGGCGAAAGAACTGGTTGCTGCTGCTGCCGAAGATCACCCGATTGTTCGTGCCGGAAACGGTGATGGCGTTCGTCGCGGTGCTCCACTGGTTCGTCGGCAGCAGGCGAGTGGTGGCTTGAAGCAACTGACCGACAGAAAGCTGCGGCCATGCGATGGCGGTCTGGTTCGTGACGGGCACGACGGCCAATTTGAGCGGCTGCGCGGTGCTGATGTATTCCCCATCCAGTGCCAGATCGAACCCGAGGTCCGAACTGGTGCCGCTGTTTTGATGCACCTCGGCCGCGAGCACGTTCGTGCCGTTGCGCAGCAGCGCGGGTGAGAGGTTCGTTTCAACAGCGATAAATTCATCGCCGCCGGAAAGCGAGGCGCTCGCGGGCGTGGTGAACGTAATCGCGGTCGCGGGCATGTTGCTGCGGAAAACTTCCACGCCATTGAGATGGATGACCACGCCATCATCACGAACCACGCGAAGCTTCAGACCCCGGAAGAGATTCGTGTCCGATATTTCGAACGTGCGCCGGAAATAAGTGGTGATGTACTTTGCGTTCGAGTTTGGGCCGAAAGAAACCGTGGTGACTTCGCCATCGCCGCCATAGCCCAGGCGCGCGACCCCATTCGACCATGAAGAATCATTGAAGCCCCAGCTGATCCAGTTGGTGCCCTGGTTCGAACCGTTATCGAGATAACGCCACATTGCGCCGCGCGAGATGAGCGGAGCCGAGAGCACGTCCGGCGCGGCGCCGCTTGAATTTTCTGCAAAGCCGGCGAACAGCGCAGCAGCGGCAAACAAGAACGATATGCCGGAGGACCATCTCATAGTTTCTTCGCAGAGTATCGCACCGCCGGTGACGAGCAAGAAAGCGTTGGCAGCCAGCCTTAAGCGGCGAGAGTGCAGCCGCCAGTCCTGCCGCCGTTCCGGACATAAGGCCCAGAACCAGGATGGTGAGATCACGAACGCGCTGCCGGCCACTGCCAGCCCGATCGTTTTCGCTTCAAAACACAATCACGAGGTCGACGCGAGGCGATTATCGTTGCTGATACGAGTTGGGTAATTAGAATTCCCTGCAATCTTGCGGTCCAACCCCGTCAATCTGGCATCGATACTACGGGAAAAAAATTACCCGGCGCTGATGGCGCTTTTCGTTTGTCTGATTACCGCGACGCACCTCTACGCGGCAAGCACGTCTCTTTTCGTGGGGCGAGGCACGGGCGATTTTGGGGAACTCGACGCTTTTTACACGACCAATCAGGGAACGTTTCGGGCTACTCATCATCCGGCTGTCAGCGTTCCTCTGCCTGGTTCTGATGGGGTGTTTTTCGTATTCGACGCATTAGAGACTCACTATGGCTTCGGCTTCGGCGCGCGATTGGGGGGTGTGTTGACTGTCGGCGAGTATCCAAATGCGACACGGATCCCTTCATCCGCTCCACAGCTTTTTCTCGGGTTTGCTGACCATTGTATTTCGGCGCTTGGAGATTTCACGGTCAAGCAGCTTGAAATTGGGCCGGGCGACACGGTAACGGCGTTCTGGGCCACGTTTCAGAAGAGGTGTTCTTTTGGACTCCGCGGAGAGGTCCGGTGGAACGCTGCGGTTCCAATCGAGATGTCGGCACCTGTAGAGTTGAATGCGCGGGCGGGGGAAATGATTGCCTTTGATGTCACCGCGTCCGCCACCAATGGGGGAACGACCACGCTGACCGTGAATACCTTGCCGGAAGGATCAGCCTTTGGCCAGGTCAGCAGTGGCACCGCGAAATTTATTTGGCCGACGACGCCGAGGAATATCGGCATTCATTATCTCACCTTTAAAGCCACCAACAGCATCGGCCAGAGCGAGGAATTTTATACGCGCATCACCATTAAAGCGGTTGTGCCCGCAAACGACGAGTTCACCAACGCCACGATTGTTCCAGCGCTGCCATTTGTGGATGTGCTCGATACACGGGAGGCAACAAACCCGGCCGACCCACCCGCCGCTTTCCCGGGGCTGCGCACGGTGTGGTATTCGATCACGGCCACACAGACTATGACCATCGAGGTCAGCACCGCAGGCAGTGATTTTCTCGGAATCATAAACGTTTTCGCCGCCTCCGTTTCGAACGGCACAGTCGTGCAGGGCTATCCGGAATTGCTGCGTTTTCGCGCCACCGCTGGGATGACTTACCTTGTTCAGGCGGGCACGCCCACCTACGGACTTCCGTGGGGTCCCAACCTTGTCATTTCAATGGTGCAATCAGCCATCGAACTCCCGCCGAATGATGATTTCGTGAACGCAACAGTCATTACGAACCTCCCCTTTACGGAAACGGTGGATACCAGGGTGGCGACAGGCGTGGAGGGCTGCGCCGGCGCCACGCGAACTGTTTGGTACTCTTTTACTCCGCCGCAGGACATGACAGTGCAGGCGAATACTCTGGGGAGCGATTTTACCGGAGCCGTTGGGGTCTTCCGCGGTGTTGAACTGCAGTCTGTTTCTTGCGCTGTTGATCGGGCCCAGTTTCTCGCGTTGGCCGGGCAAACCTATTATTTTAATGTGGGCACGGCTTCCTTGCAGGATGGAACCAACCTTGTCTTTTCGCTCAGCGCATCCACGGACGTCGCCGATTACGGTATTGCGAAAGCCAATCGCTATTTGCAGAAGCGGGCCACCGGCCGCGGAAAATACGGCAGCTTCTTCAGTGCTTTCGCCAACAAAGTTCCCGGCGGCGATCTGACCTTCGTCAGTCTCGGATACTCGGGCGCAGACGAGGAACGCTCGTTGTTCCCTAATCCCTACGGCTATGCCGGCGAATCCCGTTTCTCCAATCCCGCGGCCCTGAGCAAATCATTTCCGTCCGGCGAGTACACACTCACCATTGGTGCGGTCAACGATGGGACGAACCGGTTCACCATCACAATGCCCGGGGGTGATTATCCGATTGCGCCTCACGTCAATAATTGGAAGGCGGCGCAAATGATCGATTCGAGCCGCGATTTCACACTCACGTGGGATGCTTTCCTGGGCGCGACCACGAATGACCAGATACAATTGCAGATCTTCGACCGGAACGATGAAAAGGTTTTTCAAACATCCGCTGCGAATTTGCCGGGAGCGATCGCAGGCAATTCAACCTTCGGCGTCATCCCTGCTTTTACGTTGTACACTCCGGCGAGTTTCGTAGGCGTGGTTTCGTTCGTGCGAAATAAAATGGTAGATCGAACGCATTATCCGGGGTCAGTCGGGAGCAGCAGCTTCCGCTCGGAAGTCGCATTCCTCATCTACACGGGCTCCGGTTCGGGAACAACCGCGGGGACGCTGGAATTTTCCTCGCCTCGTTATGAAGTTCTGCGGAACGGTGGCGTCGCCATCATCACCGTCGTGCGATCTCGCGGCAGCAAAGGCATCGTGAGCGTGGATTTCGCAAACGATGCTTCCTCCAGCGCCATGGAAACGGATGTCAGCGGAACTTTGAATTTCGCTGAAGGCGAAACGAGCAAGACGTTTTCGGTTTCAATTCCCGGCGATGCGGAAACAGGTGAGGCGGTGCGTTTGCTTCTGTCCAATCCAACCGGAGGCGCGCGTCTGGGCCTGCGCAAAACCACACTGGTCATTCACGACGCCTTTTGAGCCGAGGCCGCGGACTTCAAGAGTGTTCTCCGCGCTGCGGCGCTCAGCCCTTGTGAATCGCGTTGGATCGATGCGCGTCTGGTGTTACACAAAATCCGTGAAACAATTCTTCACCGCGCTTTTCGTGTTGCTGGCCCTGCGGCTCAGCGCGGCGGACGTTTCTTTCACCAAAGACATCGCTCCCATTTTCGTCGCGAAATGTCTGGGCTGTCATAACGCCGAAAAAGCCAAAGGCGGTTATCGCCTCCACCAGTTCGATGCGCTGATGAAGCCCGGTTCGAGCAAGGACGCGTCCGTCGTCGCAGGCAAACCATCCGAGAGCACTTTGTTCAAACTCATCACGGCGAAGGATGAAGAGGACCGGATGCCGCAGAAGGACGAGCCGTTGTCGGCGGCGCAAATCGCCTTAATCAGACAATGGATTGAACAAGGCGCGCGCTTCGATGGTCCGGACAGATCCATGGCGCTCGCCGTGCTCTCACCGCCGCAATATCCCGCGGCGCCGCGCGCTTACCCGGCCCCGATTCCGATTACAGCGCTGGCTTTTGATGTTTCGGGCGAACATCTCGCGGCGAGTGGCTATCACGAAATCACCATTTGGAATTCGCGTTCCGGCGAACTCACTCAACGCATTGGCAACATGGCGGAGCGCACCTTCGATCTCGCATTCAGTCCTGACAGGCGCTGGCTCGCCTGCGCCAGCGGCACGCCGGGAAAGGTGGGCGAAGTGAAATTGTTCAACGCCACCAATGGCGAACTCGCGCGCGTACTCGCGACCACCGCTGACGCCGAACTGTGCCTCGCCTTCACGGCGGACAACGGATTTCTCGCGGCCGGTGGCGCGGACAACGTGATTCGCATCTGGGATGTCGAGAGCGGCAGACAATTGCACAGCATCGAGCAACACGCGGACTGGGTCCTCGCGATCGCGTTCAGCCCGGACGGCACACAACTCGCCTCGGGCAGCCGTGACAAATCAGCGCGGGTCTTCGACGCCAAGACGGGCGAGCTGGAAAGGACGCATTCCGGTCATGGCGATTTTGTGGTCGCAGTGGGCTGGCCTGACAACAAGAGCGTGATCAGCGTGGCGCGAGATCGGGTGGCGCATCGTTGGAATGCGCACGAAGAGAAAAAAGCGAGCGAGCTTTCCGGTTGGGAGGCGGCGCCAACGCGATGCATCATCACTGACGGAAAGCTTTTCAGTTCGGCTCTGGACCGGGCCGTTCGCGAACACAATCTCGATTCGAAAGAGATCATCCGCACTTTTGAAGGACCGCGGGACGCGGTTTATTCGCTGGCGTTGGATGCGGCTTCAAAACGGCTCGCCGCCGGCACGCACAATGGCGAAGTGTTTGTGTGGAACCTCGAAGACGGCAAGGTGCTCGTGAAATTTCTCGCTGCGCCAGGGTATACGCCCAAACTTTCGCGCAGCGAATGAACCGAAAGAGCGCGAAGATTGCGGCGTTGATCGAACAGTGCCGTGGAAAGAGTTTGCCCGCGCACTATCTCGGCTACTTCGAGTGTTTCAATCGCCAGCTCTTTTACGAAGCGCACGATGTGCTGGAAGAGTTGTGGCTGGCGGAGGGGAAGCACGGAGCAAATTATGGTTTCTACAAAGGGCTGATTCAATTCGCCGGCGCCTTCGTTCATTTGCAGAAGGGGCGGCTCCGACCCGCCGCGGCGCTTTTCAAATTGTCGCGGAGTTATCTCGAAAAGTTCCCGGCTCACCATCAGCAACTCGATCTCGCGCTCGTGCTCAGGCTTGCCGCGGAATGGACTCAAGCGTTGGAAGCAAAAAGTTTCTCCGAGAACCCGCTGGGCGATCGACCCGCACCGAAGTTGGTCCTGTCGCCAGACTGATCCTGGCTCGACAGCGCGCAACCGTCTCTTCACCCTTCAAGCATGAACAGCACGCATCTTCAATGGAGTTCCATCGCCAGCCTGGTGCTCACCGGTCTTGGAATGGGCGGTGCGCTCATCATCGTCTGGATCGGCTGGCTGCGCACGCGGCGTTCAGCCTATCTCGTTCTCGCCGCCTGGGCTTTGGTGACCATGCTGGGCGTGGCGGTGCAATCCGTGGTTCTGCCGGGATTGCAGATGCGCTTCGGAACAACTTCGAGCTTCCCAATCTTCATGGTTTTCCAACTGGTCCGTTCCGTCGTGACATTGGTCCTGTTGCTCCTGGGCCTTGGAATGTTGGTGTTCGCCGAACGAAAGCCAGCCGAGGAACGTTGAATCGGTTCTTTACCTTCGCCCGTCCGTTCCGCAGATTACGCGCGCTATGGATTTCGACATGAATTGGTGGGGCTTGTGGGCGGTGCCGCTGGGCGTGGCCATTTGCTTTGGGCCTGTCATCATCGCGTGGGCGCTGGCTTGCCGGAAAGCGGAGGCCCGGTCTGAGAAAAAAGATCGCCGCTAGTTCGCCGGCATTCACGTAAGCCCGGTTCCCCGTCTCCTTTCGACTAAGAATCGAACGCTTGCGCACCGTGGGCTTCGCATTCCCGCAGCCTTTTGGACAAAAGGGATTGCTCTGATTTCAGCTCGGTGAATTCGAGCGCCTTGCGCAGATGTTTGGCGGCGGCCTGGTAATCGTTCAGTTGGGACTCAAACTCGGCCAGCACGGCGTAGAGCAGGTAATAGGATTCCAGCATCTGGTGCTGGCGAATGTTTTCCACCGCTTCAATCCCCGCGCGCGGGCCATCGACCTGAGCCAGGGCCACCGCTCGATTCAGCGCGACGACAGGAGAGTCGTCGATGGCGACCAAGCGGTCATAGAGCGAGAGAATTCTTGGCCAATCCGTGGCTCCATAATCCGCGGCCATGCAGTGAACGGCGGCAATGCCGGCCTGAAGATGATATTCGCTGATGTCATCGCCGCTGGCCGATTGCGCCAGGTGAAACAGGCCGCGTGCGATCATCGATTGGTCCCACCGCGACCGATCCTGATCCTCAAGGCGCAGGATGTCTCCAGCATCGTCTACGCGCGCGGGCAGGCGGGCACCGTTCAACAGCATGAGCGCGGAGAGGGCATGCACGCGTGGCTGATTGCCCACAGGATGCGCGGCCAGCAACGTGGCCAGGCGAATCGCTTCGTGGCAAAGATCCTCGCGGGTCAGTCTCGTGCCGCTCGATGCTTTGTATCCTTCATTGAACAACAGGTAGAGCGTTTGCAGCACGCCGTTGAGTCGCGCGGGCATTTCGTTGTCCGGCGGAATCTCGAACGGGATGCGCATCTCCTGGATGCGCTGCCGCGCGCGCGTCAGGCGTTTGGCGATGGCGGCTTCAGTCGTGAGAAATGCTTTCGCGATTTCGGCGGGGCTGAATCCGCAAAGAGTTTTCAACGCGAGCGCGGTCTGGGACTCTGGCGGAATGAGCGGATGGCAACACGCGAACATCAATTGCAGTCGCCGGTCCTTAATCTCGTTTTCGAATGAAGGTGACTCCTCCGGGTCGCATTCGTTCGCCCATTGTTCGATGAAATGAATGATCTGCGGCTGCTTGTCGGAGAAGAGCTTCTCGCGCCGGATCAAGTCCAGCGCCAGGTTCTTCGCCGTTTGCGTCAGCCAGGCCGCAGGATTCTTCGGAACCCCGTAGTAGGGCCAGCTCTTCAACGCGCGGACCAACGCCTCCTGAACGACGTCCTCGGCCATTTGCAGCCGGTCGAAGCCGAAGATGCCGGTCAGGACCGAGACAAGTTTTCCCGCTTCGTGACGAAAGAGATGATCGGTTAAGCGGGAGATTTCTCCCGTTTGTGTTGGAGAGTTATTGTCTGGAACCTCGTTCATGTGATCGCACCAGCGCTGATTTCGAAATCCGCGATACGGCAATTCTGCGCTGCCAGAGTGATTGCCGAAAGCAATTGTCGTTTAGAGAGAGGTCATCGCGCTGCGATGACCCGGCCCGCGTTCAGCGGGCCGCCGGATGGCGCGCCCGAACGGCGCGCTGATACCGCAGCGTGGCGTCCCCTACCCCGGAAATTAAGTGGTTGCCGCCGCAAGCTCGCCGTTCTTCGCCGAATACTCCATCGCTCGCGCGCGAACCGCGCACATGTCGGCGACGGGCCGGACTTCGACGACGCAGCCGTAATCCAGGCCGGGGCATTGTTGCGCGATGGCGACGGCTTCGTCCTCGTTCGCCACGTGCAGATAGAAGTAGCCACCAATGGCTTCCTTCGATTCAGCAAACGGACCATCGGCCACAGCGCGTCCTTTCTTGCCGGAGACGATCTTGCCCTCATCGCGCAACGGGTGGCCGCCGGCGCATTTGCCTTCCTGCTTCAATCGTTCGAACCAGGCATACCAGTCGGTCACAACTTTCTGGCGCAGTTCGGGAGAGATTTCCTTGTCCCAGTTGGTGCCGCGGAAGAGCAGCATGTAATCGAGTTTCTCAGTTGGTGTGTTCATATCTTTGTTGTTGAATTTGCCGTCAAGCCAGCGCTTGAGACAATAGTTGTTTCCGGGCGCGTTGAAAAATCGGGCATTCCTCGAGCACGGGCCGGACTTCAATCGTCACGCCGTGGGCGAGGGTCGGATTCGATTTCGCAATGGCCACCACCTCGTCCAGGCTGTCCGCTTGCAAGAGCAGATAACCACCCACCGCCTCCTTCGATTCCGCGAACGGACCGTCCGACACGGACTTACCTTTGCTCCCGGAAATGGTCCGCCCCTCCGGTCCGAGAGGCTGGCCCGCCTTGACGATTCCCTGTTGCTTCAAGCCTTCGAACCAGGCCATCACCTGATTCATGAGTCGCTGCGCTTCTTCCGGCGAAAGCCCCTTGTCCCAACAGGCCCCGCGGAAGAGCAACATATATTCTGACGTACTGTTCGGTGTGCTCATAATTCTTTGCTTCTGTTTTGAATTCATTTCCACTGTTCAATGACACGACGAACGAGCCGGCGGACTCAGGACAATTATTTTTCGCGGAATTGGCCGGACACCACAAAGCTCCCTTGCGACCCAACAAACCGCGGTCTTCGACCCGAGCAACCCGTGCCCTGCCGCTCGCTTTTCTCTTTTCAGCATTTGTTTTGATTGCCATTCTCCGGACCACGCGCTCGAACCGCACCGCCGCTCCGTGCCTTGGAATGAACGAAGCCGATACATGCCGGAAAACCGAGACCGCCGCCGAACTCGACGCTCTCCTCCCTGCCATCCTCGACCGCGCCGTCAATGGAGAATTGTGACGCGCAGATGGTTCAGATTGCTACTGGCTCTTAGCTTATGCGCTGCGAGCGGATGTTCGACCCGGCCGGCCCCACCCGCCAGGCATCGCGCGAGCTATCGCTCTGCCGGCCGGGACGAATCCCTGAACGCGTTACACGATGACATCAACTCCCGTTACGGATTTCGCAACGGCGTGCCGCGAATCAATCTCGGCCCGTGCGGCCGTTTCGCGCGGGACTTTCGCGAATGTTGGAACGAACGATTCCGGGAGCCGGCGACGATTGCTTTCATTATGTCGAATAGCGACGCATCGAATTGTTTTCACGTCCTGGTGCGATTGCCGGATGGCAGGTACTACGACGGCGGAAATGGGGTGATGACCGCAACCTCTCTCACGGCTCGCTACCCCGACGGTCACATCGAGGAGATGAAGAAGTTCGATTTCGAATTGCTGGACAAGCGGTCCTATGGACTGGGCCGAACGTATTCCGAGTGCCCGAATTATTCGGACGAATTCACCCGGCAGATCATTGAGAAGCGATTGTCCGAATTGTTGGCGAACCAACAGGCGCCATGATGTCTCGTCACAACGATAACTGCTACACGAGCGCGGGGGACGTGGCACAGGATATCGTCCGCTGCTACGGAAAACCGCTGGCTTCATGAGAAGGAGTGAGGTCCGAGGGGGCGCTTCACATCTGGGATCGAAACAACGCGGCCAGCGATTCGTAGGCGCGCTTGTACCACGCCGTGCGCTTCATCCGGCGTTCGGTCATCTGGGTGGATTGGGCTTTGTCCCGGTCGAAGTCAGCGATCAGTTGGGCGGCCAGCGCGCGGTCGAGCACATTGATGTTCGACTCGTCATTGATGTGGAAGGAGCGCTCGTCAAAATTCACGGAGCCGGCCGTGACGAAGAAATCATCCACGATCATGATTTTGCAATGGTACATGGCCGGCCCATACTCGTAGAAAATAACGCCGGCGTTCAGCAGTTGCGGCCAGAGTGAACGGGAGGCACGGCGTACGGCTCCGGCATCAATGTGGCTGGGCGTGATGATCTCCACCTGCACGCCCCGTTCACGCGCGTCAATCAACGCTTGAATCGAGAGATCGTCCGGCACGAAGTACGATTGCGCGATGCGGATGTTCTTCCGCGCTCCGGCGATGGCGCTCAAATAGACCAGGCGCGTCGTCTCTCGCGGACCTTCGGGGCTGCTCTTGAAAGCCTGCGCCACACAGTCGCCTCGCGGTTCGAGTTCGGGAAAAAACTTCCGGCCGAAAATCAATTCGCCTCCTGTCTTCAGCCAATTGTCCGCGAACACGCCCTGGATCTGCGCAACCAACGGGCCTTCGATTCGGAAATGGGTGTCGCGCCACTTCTCGCTGGCCTCGGCCTTTCCGGTCCAGGCATCGGAGATGCACGCGCCGCCGTTGAAGCCCACGGCGCCATCGACGATGAGAAGCTTGCGGTGATCGCGAAAGTTCAGCCGATGGATGAAATGCGGAAACGGAGGATTATAGAAAACGAGCTTTGCTCCGGCATCACGGAGGCGTTTGACGTCTGCGTCATCGATGTTCGATCCAAACGAATCCACGATCATGCGCACGTCCACTCCGGCGCGGGCGCGTTCCGTGAGGACTGTAATAAATTGATCGCTCAACATGCCGGACGACCACAGGTAATTCTCGAACATGATCGTGTTCGTGGCCGCGACGATGGCCTGCAACATGGAGGGAAAAATCTCGTCGCCATTGAGCAGGCGCGTGATGCGATTGCCCCCGACAAAGGGTGTGCCGATAACCGCGGCCAACGAATCTCGAAATGCCGTGTCTGTAACGGCGGTGTTCGCCGGGATCGGGCGTGTGAGTTCCATGCGCGGCCCATGGCAGCCCGCGGTGAGGATGGCCGCGCCCAGCGCGGCGAGCAGCCGATTTGAGAACACCCAAAGGAACCAGGCCCTATTCACTCGCACCACGCTATAACGGGAAACGAGGGAGGTTCAGCAAGAAATCTTTCCGCCCGTCATTGCTCCGGCCTAAGCTGCCGCGATGCCCGGCGACCGCGCACACCCAACTTTCACCGAAGCCTTTCGCTTCTGGCTCAAGCTGGGCTTCATCAGCTTCGGCGGGCCCAGCGGCCAAATCGCCATCATGCACGAAGAACTTGTGGAACGGCGGCGATGGATCGGTGAGGCGCGATTTCTCCATGCGTTGAACTACTGCATGTTGCTTCCCGGCCCTGAGGCAACTCAACTCGCGACCTACATCGGATGGCTCCTGCATCGCACCTGGGGCGGGATCGTCGCCGGAACTCTGTTCGTGTTGCCATCGGTATTCATCCTCTGGCTGCTCAGCTTTGTTTACGTCACCTGGGGCAATGTTCCCTGGATCGCTTCCGTCTTTTACGGGCTGAAACCGGCCGTGCTCGCCATCGTCGCCGCGGCCGTCATTCGAATCGGCAGCAAGGCGTTGAAGAACGAAGTCATGTGGAGCATCGCGGCACTCGCCTTCGTGGCCATTTTCTTTTTTCGCGTTCCCTTCCCCATCATCGTCTTCTCGGCTGCGTTGATTGGATTTCTCGGCGAAAGAATTTCACGCGAGAAGTTCGTCGTCAGCGACACGATCGTGGCGAGTGCGACAGACACGGTAATCAATGACGCCGATGAAGCGCCGCTCCACACGCGTCCTTCGTTGTCGCGCAGCATCAAGGTTGTCCTGGTGTCCGTGATTCTGTGGATCGCGCCCGTGGCGGCGCTGGCACTCTGGCTCGGCAAGGAGCACACGCTTTTCCGCGAAGGACTTTTTTTCAGCAAAGCGGCGATGGTCACGTTCGGCGGCGCTTACGCTGTCCTCCCGTACGTTTCGCAACAAGCGGTCGAGAATTACGCATGGCTGAGCGCGCCGCAAATGCTCGATGGACTCGGCCTGGCTGAAACGACACCCGGCCCGCTCATCATGGTGCTGCAATTTGTCGGCTTCCTCGGCGCGTGGCATCATCCTGGCCCACTGCCGCCGCTGGTGGCGGCCACCCTGGGCGCGTTCATCACCACATGGACGACCTTCGTCCCCTGCTTTCTTTGGATCTTTCTGGGCGCGCCCCACATTGAACAACTGCGAGGCAACTTGAAATTGACGGCGGCGCTTTCCGCGGTCACCGCCGCGGTGGTCGGCGTCATTTTGAATCTTGCGGTGTGGTTCGGAAAACACGTCTTGCTGCCCGAACCAAACGTTGATTGGTTCGCCATCGTGGTAATGCTGGTCGCATTCGCTGGACTGTGGCAGTGGAAGTGGAACGTCATCCCGGTCGTGTTCGGCGCCGGATTGCTGGGAGTTCTCATTCGACTCGTCGTGTAAAGCAACGTCCGTTTCACATTGGTAGTAGTGCCGTTTGACGTTGCTGCGGGTCGCAGAACCGCGCTCCGGAGCGCGCCTCTGTGAGGCGCAGCGGCCACGGGTCCAAAGTGTACTTACTACTGCCCGTTCACCGGAATTGACGCGGCGCTCGCCGCACGGCCACACTGCGTCCGCGCCATGACCACGGCCAACAAAGTCACCATCAGCCGCATCCTGCTCGTGCCCTTCTTCATCATGGCGGTGATCTATTACGTGAAGACCGGCGTGGAATTTCACCGCTGGTTCGCCATCTCCTGCTTCGGACTCGCTGCCATCAGTGATGGCGTCGACGGCTTCATCGCGCGGCATTTCAATCAGCGCAGCGAGCTCGGTACGGTGCTCGATCCGCTTGCGGACAAACTGCTGCTCGTCTCCGGCATTGTGCTGCTGTCGTTGCACAACGAGCCTTACCTGCCGCCGATTCCGATCTGGCTCACGGTCACGACACTCAGCCGTGACGTGATCCTGCTCCTCGGCTACGCGCTGATCCACTTCATGGTGGGCGGAATGTCGATCAAACCGCATTTCACGAGCAAGGCCGCCACGGTCCTGCAAATGGCGGCGGTCCTGTGGGCACTCTTCAAATTCCACGCCACCGCCTATTATTGGATCTGCATTGGCGCAGCGGTCCTCACCGGCGTGTCGGGCATGATTTATATTTTTCAAGGCATGCGCTTGCTCGCAAAGCATCCCTCCAGCTCAGCCTCAAAAAATACGAATGGAGCGCGGGATTCCGATCCCGCAAGTTGACTGGCATTTAAGGATAACGGAGCGCGGGATTCCAATCCCGCAACATGCTCGTCTTGTTCACGCGGGATTGGACTCCCGCGCTCCGGTCCTAACGGATCGGGTAACCCTGCCATACCCATTCGAGGGCCTGCGGCAGCGTCTGGCTCTTCACGGCTCCGTCCACATGGCCCGCGTTCACGGCGAAGAGATATTGATAATGGTAGCCCTTCGCTTTGAGCACGGTCGCCATCCGGTTATTGGCGGCGACCCAGTCGTGCATGTTGTCGCGCATGACGTTTGGGTTCAGCAAATCGCGGTCACCCACTTCCATCCACAGACGAATGGGCTTCGGGGCGCTCTGTGGAATCAGTTTGTCTTGGAAATCCCAGGCACCGCCCGGTGTTTCGGGATTGAACGGCCATTGCTGGTTCACAAACGTGCCGGAGTAGGTGATCACGCGGTGATACCACTCGGGGTGATACCACGCCATGATGAGCGCCGCCGAACCGCCGGAACTGCCGCCCATCGTCGCGCGGCCTTCCGGATCCCTGGTCAGCTTCACGCTGTAATTTTTTTCCACGAGCGGCAGCACTTCCGCCTCGATGAACTCGGCGAATTTGCCGGACATCGTGTCGTATTCGAGACCACGCTCGTGGCCCTGGGCGTCGCCGCCGCCATGCATGACCCCGATGGCAATCATGGCCGGGACCCGGCGCTGCGCGATCAGGTTGTCGAGGATGCGCGGCAGGTTTCCATCCATGCCGTCGTGCGTCACGATGAAAGGCGCGGCCTCACCCGGAACATATTGTGCCGGGATGTAAACCGTGATGGTGCGCTTGTAGTCGATGGGATGGGTTTCCACGATCAGCGTCCTGGGATTTTTGGGATCAACCGTGCCGAAAACATTCCGCGCGATACCGGGGTTGTAGAATTTGCTGTCCTTCGAATCCATGGTGAACCGCTGCACCTTTCCCTGCGGCACATTGGTGTTCACGGTCAACTCCTTCGCCCGCACGTAACCTGGGCCGATGAGGAAATTGCCGTCCACATTCAGCGGCGGATTTGCGCCCGGCGTGGCCTGCGTCGGGTTGCTGGCCGCGTCGTTGGGAGAAGGTGATTTCTTCAACGCGGCTTTGGCGAGTTCTTCGGCGTTGGGTCCCGCCGGAATCAAGGCCGGCGTGCCCGGCTCGGTGGGCAGCCGCGATTTTGGCTGGGCGCGTATCCTGGCAGGAGGAGCCGCCGAAGCACCCGGCGTGGCGGGTTGGCCGGCTGCCGGTTGAACCGGTGCGTCTGCGCCATACGTGGTGGTGACGATGACCGGCCGGGTCAGAACACCGAACAAGAGGGCAATTCCAAACGACGTAAGAGCCTTTCTTAAAATTCGGAGAGGTGCTGTTTTCGTGGGGCAGGCCGGATGGCGAGGCGCGACGAAGGAGAATACCCCTCGTGGGTCTTTGACTGAGGAGCAACGAAGCCAGACGGCCTGGGCCGCGAAAACCCGCAGGGCGGCGGGTCTTTTGACTTGGGGCTTCGTTGGCGCGGGCGTCCGCTGCGGGGACGCTCCGCCCACTTCGCCTCGCCCCCATCCAAAATCCCTCGCCGCAGCACCACTCCCAATTTTCAGACAGGCTCTAATAAGTTTTTTCATAAAGGGCGAAATGATGACTTGATTGACCATTAGAAATTCATTTTTGCGCTCGCCCGTTTACTGGCGTGGCGCGGGTGCGTCGTTCTCGCGCGGACCGATGCGCTCCGAATAGTTCGCGACAGTTCAGTGCGGTCCGCCCTTATCGGTAGCCGTTCTGCGCTGTTTCAGTGGACTGGAGGCAATCATGCGGGTCCGATCCCGCAATTGTTCCAACACCTTCACCTTTTCGGCAAAGGGCAAAACGGAGAGCCGGCGACGCATCGCACGCTTGCTTTCCAAAACCCTTCGCATCCACTCGCTCATGAATTGCCTTTAAGAAATTTATCGCCGAATCGTTCCCACTTCTCAACCAATCCGTGGCGCTTCAAGATCCCATCGAGTTTGTCAGCGTCTAAAGTTCCGCTCTCGATGAATTGGAGAACTCGCGCGTGATCTTTTCCTCGTCCGATCTCCAACGCCATCGCCGTTAAATGCTCCGCTGCCATCACGCGTGTCGGCGCGCCTTCGAGTCCTGTTTCGATTGCTTGTGCCAGCGCTTCTTCCACAAGTGCGTTGCCCGGCGGGAGAAATTGCACTGGCCAGCCTTCGATGACGACGTATTCACCTTCCGTTTTGTGACCGCGCGCGGTGAGATAATCGTAAATCGGCGACAGCGAAATCAGTCCACCCGCCGGGACATTTTGAAATGAAACAAAAATGTCAATGTCCAGCGTGGCCACGGGTTCGAGATAAAACGTTGCGCCCACGGCTCCGCCGATGGCGTACTGGCCAATCACGCCGTCAGCCTGCATCCGATTAATGACCTCAAGCGTCGCTTTCATGGTTCCCGTTCAAAGTGTCCTTAACCGGTAGATGAGATGCGAGTCTTTGCCATCTCATCCCGCACCTCCAACCCGGCGACCGCATCGAGCGGCAACACATGCGCTCCGCGCAAATCGTAATCCGAGTCCGGCGACGGAGATCCGAAGAGATGCGCCCCGTGGATGGTGGCATGAACCTATCGACCCCAATTATTAAAATCGTTGATGATCGCTTTAGAAACTTTGCCGGACTTGAGAAGTCTTGCCCAAGCAGAAGGTTTCTTTTGAAGGGTTTGCAGCATTCCGCCGTACCCTTTCCGCCGGAAATTGTCGCTTAACCATGTTGCGAGCCACTGGTCTAAGTCGTCCGATTTGATTCCCCTGCTGACGATGTTCTTGGCGACGAAGTATGAGTGATCGTCACTCAATCTGACGAGTGCTGCAACGAAACTCGGAATTGTTTGAGGGCAATGTTTAATTCCGGAGACGATCAGACTGCAAAGCAGATTCTTTCGCCCATCCGCCACGTCGCTATCTAGGTAATCCAAGAAAGACACAGGATTATGGGCCAAGGAGTTTGAAAGCGTATGTAGAACATATTCGCGATGTTTTTTGGAAGTCGAGTCCTTTGCGTTGAAATTCAGAGCAAGTTCGATGAACCGCGGTGCGGCCTTCCTAGCCGTCAACATCACAGATATGACCTGCTCTGGGTGCCTACAATTAGTTTGATCGATGTATAGCTGACCTCGTGCCAGCCATTTTTCGGCTCCATTGCTGCGGGCTATCATTACTCTGAGGATTTCCTGCTGATGCGGATGCGTTTCATTCTTGTCGAGCCAGTCGATTGCCAGTTGCTCGATGGTTCCATCGTTCGGATGGGCCGTCACCAACGGGACGGTCACATGGTAAGCCAGCGGATGTGTTTCATTTCGGGCCAGCCAGTGGATGGCCAATTCTTTGATGGTCCCGTCATTTGGGTGAGCTGCGACCAACGGCGCGATCACATGGTACGCCGTCGGATGCGTTTCATTCCGAGCCAGCCAGTGGATAGCCAGTTCTTTGATAGTCCCGTCATTCGGATGAGCTGCGATTAACGGCGCGATCACATGGTAAGCCAGCGGATGCGTTTCATTCCGAGCGAGCCAGTGGATGGCCAGTTCCTTGATAGTCCCGTCATTCGGGTGAGCCGCGATCAACGCCGCGATCACATGGTAGGCTTCACGATGCGTTTCATTCTGGGTCAGCCAGTGAATGGCAACTTCTTTGATGGTCTCGTCGTCCGGATGGGCCGCCACCAACGGGACGATCACATGGAAGGCCTGCCGATTGGTTTCATTCAGAGCTAGCCAGTGAATGGCCAATTCTTTGATGGTACCGTCATTCGGATGAGCCGCGATCAACGCCGCGATCACATGGTCGGCCTTCGGATGCGTTTCATCTCGAGCCAGCCAATCGATGGCCTGTTCCTTAATGCTTCTGTCGTCCGGATGAGCCGCAACCAACTGCGCGATCATGTCGAAGGCCTGCGGATGCGTTTCATTTCGGGCCAGCCAGTGGTTAGCCAGTTCTTTAGTGACCCTGTCGTCTGGATGAGCCGCCACCAAATGCTTGATCATATGGTTGGCCTGCGGATGCGTTTCATTTCGAGCCAGCCAGTCGATGGCTAGCTGTTTGATGTTACCGTAACTCGGGTGAGCCACCACCAACGACGCTATCACGTGGTTGGCCTGCGGATGGGTTTCATTTTGGGCCAGCCAGTCGATAGCCAGTTCTTTGATGGGCCGGTCATTCGGATGGGCCGCGATCAAAGAAGAAATGGGTAAATATGCTTGCGGATTGTTTACGTTGTCATTCACCCAAGCGACCGTCATTTTCCTTGCCCTCTTCTTGTCAGCAGATTTGCTAAGAATGAGGTCGAAGGCGGAGCCTACGCCGCGTATGGCCGGGTGTTGTCGCAAGAACTGGGCGACTTTTTCTTGTCTTACCGGTTGGGATTCGCTGAGAAGCCAGACCCAACCCGCAACAGACCCTGGCAGAGCTGCCACCGCGTTTTCATCGGCTAAAGCCGCAAGCGCGCTTTCGACCGGTTCCGGCTTCAACCACAATTCGGGAATTTTTTGTTCGATTTCCAACCACCTCACCAATGTGGCTGTTACCGGAGATCCATCGTGATCCTGACAATGCAATCGATACAGTTCGCGAATCATTTCTCGCTTGTCGGCCTGAGGGGGAAACTGCGTCGAGACTGGCCTATCAGATAGGCGTGCCGTGCTCAGGAGTTGGAAGAGCAAACTGTTCACAGAAGTGGGGTTGCTTTCTGCCTCCCAAACTCGCAAGGCCGGAGCGATCTCGCGAGCCCAGGCCTTTGCGAGCGTCGCTGGAGGTTCAACCCATTCGATAAAGAGTAGCCACGAAAGGTGCGGATGTGCTAACCGCACGGAGCCGCTATAACCATTCGCAGTTTCGGCCGAAATTCGAAAATGCAGTTGATCCTCTCGACAAAGGCGCTCCAGGGCGTCACGACTTTGTTCGGTCTTCACCAGCCCAAGCGGAGCGTCCATGTATAGTGCTGTGGTAGCAATTATCGCTCGTGCTTCCTCGAAAACTGAATGATTCATCAAACGTTTTTTGAACCTCTTGGCAAAAGTGGAAAGTGACGTCCCTTGCGCCAACTCGAAGAGGAACTGCGCGAGGAGCGGGTTGTCCATCGTCAGGGTGCCGAGGTCCACTTTCTTGCCGGTACGAGACTCGTACCACGCGATAAATGCCTGGCATTCTTCGGCCTTCAGATGTGGCACATCGAAACACATCACATCAAACTGATCGCTCAACCGGCTCGCGAATAATTCGCTTTGCTCCGTCGGGCCGCAGGTGATGATCGCTGTCGCAGGCGCGCGAACCGAACAAGCCCGGCGAACGTTTTCGTCCCATTCGTCTCGATCTCGGATGTTATAAACGTCGTCGATTACGGCAAAGAGGCGGCTGTGAATTGGGTCTGCCAGATTCTTGCTTTCCGGGACTTTTTCCAACAGACGAACCAAATCATCACCGGATGCCAATTGAATTACTGGAGCATTTGCTTTGGAACGAAGGAGGTCGGCGACAAGTTGTAACAGTAAAACGGACTTCCCCTCTCCAGACCGACCGCTAATCCAAAAAGCAGGTATCTTGTCTGTCTCAACGTAATCGGCAGATTCCAATCCCGTCAGCCACTTAGAGAAAGCGTCTCGCACGTCTGAAAAAAGCTCCGCGCGCTCCCTGAATGCACCTCGGCGCAAGTGCTCGAATTTAGGCATCCGATCAACGACTACATCGCTGCGCTGAAGGGCATCAGCGTCAAAAGTTACGTCATTAACTGTTAATATTCCTCCAACAGGTTCCCAATTCGGCTGTCTTTGAGCCTCGTAAAACGCTTCCGCCAGATGTCTGCCGACTTCGTGGATTTCTTCCGCTTTACGTACCTCAAAACTTTGCAGCAATCGTCCGGCGCACCTGTGGATTAGGGCAGTCGTATTTTGAATTCCGTGATTCCAAAGAAGCATGTGTAATTGATCGAGCGGATCTGGCTCCTCGACTATTGCTTCGTTTGCGTCAAAGGCGCCGAGCATCGCTGTCCAAAGGGAAGAGTCACCATCTGGCTGCACTGCGTCGTGCATCTTCACATCGGCAAGGGCAATTCTCTGAGGGTTCGACCTGCATACGACCTGAAAACGAAGACGTAGAAACAACGCTGGGGTCTCGGTTTGGCAAAGCTGTGTGAGCAGATATGCCTCCTCCAACGCAGCAGCCAGGGAGGTCTTTGTAAGCGTCCGTTTAACTTGAATCAACGTCAGCCGTCCATCTGAGGGGCAAAGAATGTCGGAAAGATGTTCCATCTCGGCCAACATCCCCGGTTCAGCGTTTCCTTTGATCAGTTCTTTGAAGAACCGCAGCAAGTAGGTACTGGCCTGAAAGGAAAACCCTGAGAGCGCCCAGAACCCGCCGCTGGCACGCTTCGGATGGTTCTGCCGCCAACGTTGTATCAACGTCGTTAGCAGCAATCCCGATCGTTCTGCCACTGTTTCGCTCGGATTTAGTTGTGTTGCATCACTCATGTCTCAACACCAGCAACCTTCTTCGCAAAACCCCTGGTAAGAATCGGCGTTGGTCGGCGCGCAACTCCGCACGAATGGTGTGTTCGCGAGAGGAATGGCAGAATGTCCCTAACGTAGCAACTCAGTTCCTTTCATTGCCTTCAGCAAAAACTCATTGGCCCAAGCGTTGGAGGACGGGTGAGGGTTGAACGTTGAGAGTTGAGGGCTTGGAGTCATGTTCCCGAGTTGGTCATTTCAGGGGTGCTTCCGCACGGGCACTGAAGTCCGGCCACAGGCATTCACCGCATTTGATGGCGAAGAGAATCGAATCATTGGGTGCAGGCTTTGCCTGCCGCGTGCCGGCGGACAGGATGAGGTGAATGGGATGGCTCATCAGGAATTACGAATGACGAAGATCGGTGGTCGAGTCAGGCCGAATCAAGTCAAAGTTGATCGGAACGAGCGCTGGACTGGCCAGTTCAAGGCCGCGGGCGATCGTCTTTGCCTCCGGTGCGATCATCTTGCGGCGAGAGGCGGGCGCTTCGGCTGCGGAAGTGATCGGATCTTTGGTGCGGCCGATCGCTTGAAAGTTGAAGACGATCACTTTTTGGAAATGCCGGATCGCTTTTGGTGAGGAGGTCATCGTCGTGGGCTGGCGGTCGAGCGATTTTGCAGCAAAGACGATCGCCTTTGGCGCGCGGGCGGCCGTCGCGGCATCATTTCCGATCGTCCCGCGAGGCTGGTTCTGCAGCGTGTCTGTCCGGGTCCTGGGCACGTTCCAAAAGGTGGGCAGAAGGCCGGTTTTATTGATCGTTTCGGATTTCGGGCTGTTCGAAAAATCAGGGAGACAATTTGTCCAGTGAGTGAAACTTTTGTCCACTTGCGCCTCCGCGCCCATTCGCTGGCACATCCGTTGCAATGGCTCTCCCGTCCGTGCGCAGTGGCAGGGACGCGTTGGAGAAAACATCAATGGATGTTGGATCCAAAGTGACTGTCGCGCAGCAGGGACGCTTATGCCTCGAAAAGTAAAATCGGGTGTGCGCAAGAAGAGCGAAGATGAAGTCGTTCAGCTTGCGGAAAACATCCTCGCCAGCGCGGCTGGCAAAATGGAACTGGAGGACAGTCCCTTGACGCTCGTCCAGTTGGGAACCCTGAAAACCTCCGCGGTGACGGCCAAGGACGATGAGTCCATGGCCGTGGGCGCAGTGTCGCTCGCGCGGACCGAACGCCGGGAGGCGTTCGATGCGTTGCGCCTGGGCATCGATGCCTTCGCGCAGTATGCGGGCCTGGTTTACAAACATGACCAGGCGAAACTCCAGGCCATCTACCTGGATGTGACCAGCACTCCGGCGCCGACGGGTCCTCTCGCGGCACCGATCAATCTCCGCTCGTTCGTGGGCGAGATGGAGCAGAGCATTCGCCTCGAATGGAACCCGACCGTGGGCCGCGATATTTACGTCGTGGAGTGCGCGGAGGATCCGAACGGGCCATGGACGCAGGTTTACATCGGCAAGAAATCCTTTGCCATCTGCAGCGGGCTGACCTCGGGTGCGGAATATTTCTTCCGGGTCCGGGCCATCGGCGGCTCGACAGGTTCGAGTCCGTGGAGCGACATCACGCGCAAGCGAGCGGCGTGAGAAAGCAGGGAGCGGGGAGCCAATCCCGCAAGTCATCACGGAGCGCGGGAGGTTTTGAGTCCGCACTCCTGGCCACAAGGTGGGGCGGCATTGTTGCGCCGCCCTGCCCTTTTCAACGCGTTGGAGCGCGGGATTCCAATCCCGCGTGTTTCTGAAAACTAATTAACTCGCGGGATTGGAATCCCGCGCTCCGGCGAGGAACTTCACCCAGTTTTCCGAAACGAGATGGCCGCCCCGGCAGCGCG
>JADMIO010845996.1_pt1 | contig 29550 bp, 27 predicted proteins | sample 8958161 | NCBI WGS metagenome assembly JADMIO01 (sample SAMN16585339, study PRJNA669376) | soil metagenome | isolation source: Crop rotation soil | place: USA: Cullars Rotation, Alabama | collected 2011 | reverse complement strand
CTTTCCCCCTGGCCGCCGGCACCGGAACGGCCGCCGCGTCCGCCGCCGCCACCCGCGTTGCCACCGCGCTGGCCCTGACCGAGCAGCGTGATGCGATCGCCTTCACGCAGCGCGGCCGCACCCGTCGTGATCACCCTGGTTCCCTCGGCCAGACCGCTGGCGATTTCCACCTGCGCCGGATCGACCATGCCGAGCGTCACCGGCTGGAACTTCGCCACGTCGCCGGCGTCCGCCAGAAACACACCCTTTTTGCCGCCGATGTCGATGACCGCATTGGCCGGCACGACGAGAATGTTTTCCTTGTGCTCGACGGTGAACGTCACCTTCGCGTACATGCCGGGCTTCAGGCGGAAATTCGAGTTGTCGATTTCCACTTCGATCTGCGCCGTGCGCGTCGCGGGGTCGAGCACCGGTGCGACGTGCGCGATGCGTCCCGAGAAGTGCTCGCCGGGAAACGCGTCGACCGCGACGTCCGCCTTCATGCCCGAGTTGATGCGCCGCAAATCTTTCTCGACGACGTTGGCGACGAGCCGGACGATGGCGATGTCGACCACAGAAATGAACGAGGAGTTCGGCGTGACCCACGCGCCCGGGTCGAGCGCACGCTTGCCCACGAAACCACTCACCGGCGACGAGATCACCGTGTTCGCGAGGTTGATCTTGAGCTCGTCGAGCCGCGCCTGCGCCTGTGCGTACTGCGCCTTCGCCAGATCGACCTGGGCGGCGGCGGCCTGATAGCGGGCATCGGTATCGTCGTAGGTCTGCTTCGGAATCAGCTGGCGCTCGAACAGGTTCCTCGAGCGATCGAGATTCGTTTGCGCCAGCTTGAGATCGGCCTCGCGCTGGCGAATCGTCGCCGCGGACACGTCGAACGACGCCTGCGCCTGCTTGACCTGCTCGTTGATTTCCTGATCCTCGACCTTCGCGAGTTGCTGTCCGCGCGTGACGCGGTCACCGAGACGCACGGTGACACGTTCGAGGCGGCCGCTGACCTTGGGCACTGCTTCGACCGTCGCGGCGCCGATCAAGTTGCCGACGACGGTGAGGCTCTCGCTCATGTTGGTGCGCTTGACGGCCGCCAGTTCGACGGTCATCGGAGGACGCGGACCGCCAAAGCCGCCGGGACCGCCCGGCCCGCCGAACCCGCCGCCGAATCCGCCGCCGCCAAAGCCACCGCCACCCGGGCCACCCTGCCGTCCACCACGTCCGCCCGCGCCAGTACCGGAGGCAGCCGTATCCGCCGACACCCCGGCGCGGCGCATGTAGTAGTAGCCGCCGGCGATGGCGGCGAGAATGACGACGACGATAATCGAACGCTTCATAGTCTCCGTGTCTTCCGTCTTGGCGGCGCTACCGACCGAGAATCGTGATGTTCGCTGATGACAGCGACGTCTGCTGCAAGCGCTCGAGCTCGACCTGCGACCGGCGATATGCCAGCACCGCCTGCAGCTCGTTGTTCTGCGCGGTCGCCAGATCGCGCTGTGCCTGCACGACGAAGTAGTTCGTGGACATGCCGACTTCGAACTTGCTCTGTTCGGCCTCGAGCTGACGCTGCGCGAACTCGCGCGCCGCCTGTGAGGCCTGTACGCGCTCGGCGTTGCTCTGCACGGAGACCGCGGCGTTGGTCACGTCGGTGGCAATCTGCAGCTCGAGCTGTTTGATCTGCGCCTCGACCTGATTCTGCTGAATCCGCGCGCGCGCGATGTTCGCATCCTGCGCGCTCGTGCCGATCGGCACCGCGACGTTCAGCGTGATATTCCACGTCGGATAGCGATTGTTGAAGAGCGTGCTCAGCGCGTCGCCGTAGCCGCCCGGGATCTCGCCGACCTTGGTTCGGGTGATGCCCGTGCCTTCGTACTGGATGACCGTGCCGCCCTGGCCCGCGAGACCGTAGCGTGCCACCAGGTCGGCCTGCGGCGCCGTCTGGTTGTGCAGGTAGCGGTAGGTGACGTCGTTCACTTCCAGGGCCTTCTTCGCCTGCTGGAGGTCGGTGCGGTTTTCGAGCGCGCGCCGCACGGCGGCGGGAATGTCGACCGACGCGGGTGTGAAGTCGGGCCGATCCACCGGGTTCAGCGTCGAGTTCCAGTTCGGATCCTGCGTGCCGCCGACAATCAACCGCTTCAGCGCCAGCTCGCTGGTGCGGCGCGTGCCTTCCGCCGCGGCGAGGTTCTGCCGCTGCGTGGCCGCCTGTGATTGCGCCTGCACGACGTCAATCGGCGCCATCGTGCCGACTTCGACGCGGACCTGGTTGTCCTTGACGAGCTGTTCGGCGAGCTCCACCGATCGCCGCGCGACCTCGACGGACTGCGTCGCGAACACGTAATCCCAGTAGGCGTTCCTGACGTTCGAGACGGTGTTGATGATCAGCGCCTGCAACTGGATTTCCGAGATGTCCTGATTCAGCTTCGTGACCGCGAGCTGCTGACGCGTGCTGTCGATCTTGAAATTGCGCATCAGCGGCTGCGTGTACGTCGCCGACCAGGCCGGCGCGTATTGAACCTTGTAGAACGCCGTCGGATTGTCACTGGTCTGACGTGAGTTGTTGAGCGTGGCCGATGCGCTGCCGCCGCCCCAGCGAAACGCCTGCGACAGACCGCCGTTCCAGTTCGCGGTCTTGGTGGTGATCGCCTGTCCGGCAACGGCACCGTTTGTGGTCTGCGACGAGGCGTTCGCAAACGACTGGGTCGTCAGCGCCGATGTCACCGTCGGTTTGTACACCGACTGGATCGCGGCGATGGAGTAGTCGAACGTCTGCGGGTTCAGGCGCTGAACCGAGATATCGAGGTTGCGATCGAGTGCCAGCTTGATCGCATCGTCGAGCGTCAGCCCGACGGTCGGCACCGACTGCGACGATTGGGCCGCTTGCGGTGCGGGCGCGGCCGCCCCTGCCTGCAGCGACACGCCGGCGCGCAGCGCGGCGGCGCGCACGAGCTCCTGGACGTGTTCGTCGGTAACCTGGGCGAACGCCGGCGACGGTGCGAGCGTGACCGCCGTCAGCGACGCAATGGCGAAGAACTGGAGCGCGCGAGTAATACCGAACATGCCTCTGCCTTTCGTGCCTGACTACGTTCTAGTTTTCGGGACGCTTGTGGGGATCGCGCGGCGGCGCCTGAACGGGCGGCGCTGCCGACGGCGGTTGACTGAGCAGCTCCTGCTGCCGCCGCGCATAAAGCGCGTTGAACCGTGACCGCTGATCGCGCGTGAGCGATTTCAGCATCTGCATGAGCATCAGCGATCGGGTCTTGTTGGCGTTGGCGCGTGCCGTCTCGACACGGTCGATTTGCCGCGCGAGGCTCGCCTCGTCGGCATCGGCTTGAAGCATGCGCGAAAACTTGTCCTCGAGCCGCGAGAGCTCGTCCCATTCCTGGCGGAGTTCCGGCGAGGTGCTCTCCCAGATCTTGTCGACGCGGGCGCATTGATCGGCGGTCAGACCGAGTTCCTTCTTGAACGGTTCATACCGCCACCAGGCAAACGGCGCCGGTTGCGGCCCGAACGGTTGCGGCGGGACGACGGAGGCGCGCTGTGCGAACAACGGCGAGGCTGCGGCAACCAGCACGGTCGCCAGCACCCAGCGGATCACGCTCTGCTTCATCGGAAAACCCCTGAAAACATGGCTCTTTGAAGGGAATACGATGCCCGGCCCGGTTGCGTTTAGCCTGAATTCGCACAGCGGACGCGCTGGAATCTTAACGTACGCCTGACGCCCGAAGTGAGCCATCAAGTTGTTCGATCAAAAAGACTTATAAAGCGGCACCGCGGCAGAACGCCTCGAGGCGCGACACCGCCGCGCCCACGAGGTTGTCCGGCGTCGACGCGCCGGAGGTCAGGCCGACGTTGACGACGCCCGACGCGGGCAGCCACCCGCGGCTCGCGACCTCTTCCTTCCCGCCGACGGGCCGGTGCCGGATTTCCTCGGCGGACACAAGGCACTCGGGCCCGGCGACGTGATAGGTGGGCTTGCTGGCCGCACAGATCCGCGCCAGATTGACCGTGTTGCTGCTGTTGTAGCCGCCGATGACCAGCATCAGATCGACGGGCCGATCGCGGAGCAGCGCGACGACCGCATCCTGCCGATCCTGCGTGGCGCTGCAGATCGTGTCGAACGCCTGATAGTGCGCGTCGAGCGCCTCGGGTCCCCAGCGATCGAGCATCGCGCTTCTGAGCATCTCGCCGATTGCCAGCGATTCGGACATGAGCATCGTCGTCTGGTTCGCGAGGCCGACGTGCTGCAGATCGCGTTCGGGCTCGAAGCCCGTGGAGGCGCCGCGCGCGAGGAGCGCCGTCAGCGCGTCGCTCGGAACACCGGTTCGAATGAAGTCGCACACCAGTTGGGTTTCGCGATCGTCGAACACGACGAGATAGCGTCCGCCGTGCGTGGCCGCCTGCGACGCCGTCGCCTGCGTCTCCTCGTGCCAGATCTTGCCGTGGATGATCGACGTGTATCCACCCTCCGAATAGCGGCGCACGTTTTTCCAGACGTTGAGCACCGAACCGCAGGTCGTGTCGACGAGCGTGCAGCCCTGCGCGTCCAGCTGTTGCAGCATCGCCACCGTGACGCCGAACGCGGGGACGATCACCACGTCGTCGCGTCCGAGATCCTGATAGCGCACGCTGCCGGGCTCGCTGAGGAAACCGATGCCCATGCCGCGCAGCCGATCGTTGACGTGCGGGTTGTGGATGATCTCGCCGGTCAGGAAGACGCGGCGATCCGGAAAGCGTTCGCGCGTCTGGTACGCGTAGTCGACGGCGCGATCGACGCCGTAGCAGAATCCGAATTCGCGCGCGAGATGCAGCGTGAGCCGGCCGGAGCGATAGGTGAAATCGTTCTCCTTGATCCGGCTGATGACGGCGCTGTGATAGTTGTCGGCGAGCTGGCCGGCGACCGCCTGGCCCAGGTCGAGGCCTTTACGAAAGATCAGTGACGCCATCAAGGGCCAGGAGGAGCGGAAGCATGCGGCGCACGGCTAGCGCAGGCGGGTCTGAATCTCGCGAATGTGCGGCGTGAACGCATCGAACGCCTGCAACTCGCGAGTCCCCGGCTGGCCCAGCGCCATTTCGAGCTGGCGCAGGAACGCCTCGTCGTCGGTGTTGTTCGGCACGGCGGGCGGCGCAGCTGCGAGGACCGGCGCTGTCGCCGGACTGGACGCGGCCGGCTCGGTAAACGGAATCTGTCGCTCGCTCTGCGCGCGATCGCGTGCGCCCACGAGCCATCCGCCGAGCGCCACGCCGACGAAGAGACCTGCCGCCGCCGAACCCGCCATCCACCGCGGTGCGAAGCGGCGCGCAAGATCGGCGCTCGACGTTCCAGCCTGACCCGGAAAGCTGATGACGCGCGCCGATCGATTCAGCTGTTCGAGCCGCTGCAGAATCTGCGTGCGTTGATGGTGCAGACGCTCTGCCGGGAACAATTCGTCGACCTCCGCGTCGCCTTCGGCACGGACCGCATCGAGCGTTTTTTCGAGCGCCGCAAAGCGGCTGCGGCACGCGTCGCAATCGGTCAGATGTTCGACGACCGGCGGCGCGACGGTTTCGCCGACGCGCGCCGCGAAATACGCGTCGTACAGGCGATCCTCGGCGAGATGACTCGGGTACCCGATCACGATCGTCCTCCGAGAAGGCCGCGCAGCTTGCGCGCGGCGCGGAACAGATGCACGCGAACCGTCGATTCGTTGAGTCCGGTCATGGCGCTCACTTCACGCGGCGTGCAGTCGCCGTAGTGGCACAGCATGAACACGGTGCGCTGACGGCCGTCGAGCCGATCGATGGCTGCGGCCAGCCGCGCCCGTCGTTCGCGCGCGAGGAGGCGGGCTTCCGGATCCGGATCGCTCGCGCCACCGAACGGGCGGACGGTTTCGTCGCGCGGAGTCGCCTCGTCGGCTGAGGTGAACCAGCGTTCGCGCCGCGCGCGCGACTTGCGGCGATCGAGGCAGCCATTGATGAGAATGCGCGTGAACCAGACTTCGAACGGCCACGCGTCGCGATACGAGTCGATGTGTGCGAAGACCTTGATGAATGCGTCCTGAACGGCTTCATCGGCCTCGGCGCTGTCGCGCAGATACTGGTAGGCGATGCGCAAGGCGCGGCGCTGGTGCGTCGCCACCAGACCCGCGAAACGCTCCCGCGCTTCGTCGACGGCGCCACGCTGGACGAGCTCACGAATCTCCACGGCCAGGCGCGTGTCGTCCGACGGCTGCACGGCGGGTGCGCGTCGGACGGGCGCGGCAGCCGCGTCGTGCGGCTGGTGACCGGCATCTGTTGGAATCGTGCGGGAATCACTCATATCGGATTACGCTCGCGACCCCTCGGCGTTTACAAGACGTGTTGCGAGCCCGGAGTTCAGTTGACTTGTGGAGAAACGGCCGAGTACGATCCCGACTCTCCTGTATGTTACTGCATTTTCTGCGTGTTAGGAGCCGTTGATGAGCACCAGTACCACGACCAAGGTCGACCCCGGTCCCGTTGCCGAGGGAATCGAAGCTGGCCGCGTGTACTGGAACCTGACGGAGCCGCTCCTGTACGAGGAGGCGGTCCGGCGGCAGGAGGCCGTGATCGCGGCACACGGTCCGCTCGTGTGCAGCACCGGACAGCATACCGGCCGCTCGCCGAACGACAAGTTCATCGTCCGTGAGCCATCGTGCGAGGGCGAAATCGCGTGGGGTGGACCCAACCGCCCGATGACGCCGGAACACTTCGAGACGCTGTATCGCGACATCACGCAATCGCTGGCCGGCCGCGATCTGTTCGTGCAGGACTGTTTCGGCGGCGCTGACGTCACCTATCGTCTGCCGATTCGCGTCATCACCGAACGCGCGTGGCACAGCCTGTTCACCCGCAATCTGCTGATCGTCGACGCAGCGCGAGCGGCCTCGCCGGGCCTGACGATCATTTCGGCGCCGAGCTTTCGCGCCGACCGGGCGCGGCACGGCACCAACTCGGAGGTCGTGATCGCGCTGAATTTCGCGAGGAAGATCGTCCTCATCGGCGGCACCAGCTACGCCGGCGAGATCAAGAAGTCGGTGTTCAGCACGTTGAACTATCTGCTGCCGATGCAGGGGGTGTTGCCGATGCACTGCTCGGCCAACGTCGGAGCCTCCGGCGACACCGCGCTCTTTTTTGGCCTGTCCGGTACCGGCAAGACGACGCTCTCGAGCGATCCCGGTCGCGCGTTGATTGGCGACGACGAGCACGGCTGGAGCGATCACGGGGTATTCAATTTCGAGGGCGGGTGCTATGCGAAAACGATCCGCCTGTCCGCCGACGCCGAGCCGGAAATCTATTCAACCACCCGCCGTTTCGGGACCGTGCTCGAAAACGTCGCCATCGATCCCGAGACACGGGAGTTGAATCTCGACGATGACACGCTGACGGAGAACACCCGCGCCGCCTATCCGATTTCGTTCATCAGCAACGCCGTGCCGTCGGGGCAGGGTGGACATCCCAGTCATGTGGTGATGCTGACGGCGGACGCGTTCGGCGTGCTGCCGCCGATTGCGCGATTGTCGCCTGCCGCCGCGATGTATCACTTCCTCTCGGGCTACACAGCGAAGGTGGCGGGCACCGAGAAGGGCGTGACGGAACCGAGGGCGACGTTCAGTACCTGCTTCGGCGCACCGTTCCTGCCGCTCGCGCCTGGGCGCTATGCGGCGATGCTCGGCGAGCGCATCGCCCGCCACGACGCGAAGGTGTGGCTGGTGAACACCGGATGGACGGGCGGGCCGTACGGCGTCGGCTCCCGCATGCGGCTTTCGTATACGCGCGCGATGATTCGCGCGGCGTTGTCGGGGCAGCTCGACGCCGTCCCATACGCGCGTGATCCGATTTTCAACGTCGACGTTCCACAGCGGTGTCCCGGTGTGCCGTCGGAGGTGCTGAACCCGCGGCATACCTGGAAGGACGGCGCTGCCTACGATCAGCAGGCGCGTCAGCTGGCGTCGATGTTCGCCCAGAATTTTCGCGCGTTCCTGTCGACAGTCGCTCCCGAGGTCGCCGCGGCGGGTCCAGGCGCATGAAGTACGAGCCGGTGATCGGCCTCGAAATCCACGCGCAGCTTCAGACTGCTTCGAAGATTTTCTGCGGATGCAGCACCGCGTTCGGCGCGCCGCCCAACGCGCACGTGTGCCCGGTCTGCCTTGGATTTCCTGGCGCGTTGCCGGTGCTGAACCGTGCCGCCGTGGATCTCGGGATTCGCGCCGGTCTGGCGCTGGGCTGCCAGATCAATGCGCGATCGATTTTCGCGCGCAAGAACTACTTCTATCCCGACCTGCCGAAGGGCTATCAGATCTCGCAGTACGAGCAGCCGCTCGCCAGCGCGGGGCGGCTCGAATACACGGGGGCACACGGGCCGCGGCGGATCGGCATCACGCGCGTCCATCTCGAAGAGGACGCGGGCAAGTCGCTTCACGAAGGTTTCACCGACTCCAATCGCAAGACATATCTCGACTTCAATCGCAGCGGCGTGCCGCTCATCGAGATCGTCTCCGAGCCGGACCTGCGCTCCGCCGCCGACGCCGCGGAGTTCTTCACGCGGCTGCGGGCCATCCTGGTGTGGCTCGGCGTCAACGACGGCAACATGGAAGAGGGCAGTCTGCGCTGCGACGCGAACGTGTCCGTACGGGCAGTCGGCGCGACGAAGCTCGGCACCAAGGCCGAAGTGAAGAACCTGAACTCGTTTCGATTCCTGCAGAAGGCGCTCGAATTCGAAATCGATCGGCAGATCGACATCCTCGGCGACGGCGGCGAGGTGCGCCAGGAAACGCGCCTGTTCGATTCCGCGGCCGGTGTGACAGTGTCGATGCGCAGCAAGGAAGAAGCACACGACTACCGCTACTTCCCGGAACCGGATCTGCCACCCGTCGAGATCGACGAGGCCAGGCTCGCCGCGATCGAGCGAGCCATGCCCGAATTACCGGACGCGCGTCGTCAGCGGTTCGTGGACGCGTACCGGTTGCCGGAGTACGACGCCGCTCAACTCACGCAGTCGCGGGCCCTGGCGGAGTACTTCGAAGCCGCGGTGGACGCCGGCGCTCCTGCCAAGACCGTCAGCAACTGGATGATGGGGGAACTGGCGCGCTCGCTGAAAGCCCGCGATATCGACATCGCGCAGTCGCCGATCGATGCGCGGCGCCTCGCGGGCCTGCTGATGCTCGTCGAGGGCGGCACGATCAGCGGATCGATTGCCAAGGGCGTGTTCGAAAAAATGCTCAGCTCTCGCGCGACGGCCGCGGAAATCGTCAAGGCCGAAGGCCTGACTCAGATCGACGACGAATCGCACCTCGTGGGGTTGATCGACACCGTCATTGCCGCGAACACCGACGCCGTAGCGCAGATCCGGGCGGGCAAGGCGGCGACCTTCGGCTTCCTCGTCGGCCAGGTCATGAAAGCAACGGCCGGCAAGGCCAACCCGAAACGCGTCAACGAACTGCTGAAGCGCGCCATCGAGCAGGCGCCGGAGGGTGCGGCGTCGCATGATTGAAGCGCGCCATCTCTCGAAGATGTACGGGCGCGGCATCTACGCGCTGCGGGACCTCTCGATCACGATCGAGAAAGGCGAGTTTCTGTTTCTCACCGGTGCGAGCGGCGCCGGCAAGTCGACGCTCCTGCGATTGCTGCTGCTCGAAGAGCGGCCCACGGAGGGGCAGATCAAGGCCGGCGGCCGCGATCTCACAACGCTGACCGCGTCGCAGATCCAGGCGTATCGCCGCACTATCGGATTCGTATTCCAGGACTTCCGGCTGATCCCGCGCTTTACGGTCTTCCAGAATGTCGCCTTCGTGATGCGCGTGCTCGGCGTGACGCCGGCAGAGCAGCAGCGGCGCACATTTCAGGTCCTCAAGTGGGTCGGCCTTCAGCACCGGATGAACGCGCTGCCCGAGGAACTGTCCGGTGGTGAGCAACAACGGGTCGCAATCGCGCGCGCCCTCGTGACCGAACCGCAATATGTCCTCGCTGATGAGCCGACAGGAAACCTGGACCCGGATCTCTCGCTGGAAATCATGAATCTGTTCCGCGAAATCAACGCGCGCGGCACGATCGTGATCGTCGCGACGCACGATCGCGAGATGATTCGGCGCGTCGGGCGGCGGGCCGTCACCCTCGACCGCGGCCGCGTCGTGGACATTTCCTGACGCTGATGCTGCAAGCGCTGCGCTACTCATTCGACGAAGCGGCCGCCAGCCTCTGGCGAGGCCGTCGCTCGGCCATTCTGTCGGTGCTCACCAGCGCCGTCGCGCTGTTCGTGCTCGGCGTGGTGCTGCTTGCGACCTCCAATCTGCGCCGCCTTGCCGATGACTGGAGCCGCAGCGCGGAAATGTCGGTCTATCTCGCGGACGACGTCGCCGCAGCGGATCGGGCGGCGGTGGAGCTTGCGCTGACTCCAGATGACTTAGTCGCCAGCTACAGCTTCATCTCGAAGGCCGAGGCGCTCGCGAGGTTCAAGGAAACGTTCGCCGATCTCGCACCGACAGTCGAATCACTCGAGGGTAATCCGCTTCCCGCGTCCTTCGAGGTCCGGCTGCGCACGACGAACTCGCCGGAACCGAAAGTAGAAGAGCTCGCGACAAAGCTCCGCGGTTTGGCAGGCGTGGCGGACGTGCGCTACGACCGGCAGTGGCTCGATCGGCTGCTGTCGTGGATTGGCGCGCTGCGCACCGTCGGGCTCGGGTTCGCGATCTTTCTGGTGGTGGCCGCTTCGTTGACGATCGCCAACGTTATCCGTCTGGCCCTTTTCGCGCGCCGCGACGAAATCGACATCATGCAACTCATCGGCGCGCCGACGGCCTACGTTCGAGGTCCCTTCATTGCTGAAGGGTTTCTGCAGGGCGGCCTCGCCGCGGCCGTCGCCCTGCTGGTCCTCGGGGCGACGTATTTTGTAATCAGCAGCCGGTATCTCGGGGGCACGACCACGTTCGACGTCTCGGGCGTCGGCTTCCTTTCGCCCGGGCTTGCGTTGCTGCTCGTCCTTGGCGGCATGTCGGTCGGTTGTGTTGGCGGCTTGATCGCCAGTCGCCGCACATGATTTGTTTGCAGAATCTTGACACGCGCTTTCGAGCGGACCTAAACTCGATCCATCGCGCTCGAACATATCTGCTGAGGACCTGCATGCCACGCTTCGTGACCGATTCGAGGCCAATCAGCGCGCAGCACCCCGTCACCGAGTTCTTCCGTCAAGAGTTTGCCAAGCACCATCGATGTCTTCAGCAACATCGCCCATATTTTTCTGAGGGCGCCATTACCGATGTCGAATCGGCGCTGGCGCGCATCATGGGCGAACTCGAGCAACTCTGTTCGAAAGACAACGCCGGCGAAGTCGTCAGCTCCCTCCTCAGACAAATCGACGTCGTGACCGGGCTCTCCTCCTGGTCAGATTCCAAGCACACTCACTGAACCGCACTCTCCAGACGCTTCGACACGATCTCCTGGTCATCGTCCGGGCCGCGATTGGTGCGTGCGATGCGCAGCAGTTGACGACGGCGGCAATCGCGCGCGTCTACGCTGCGGACGCACCCGGCCCACGCGTCTGGATCATCGCCGCCGGCAAGGCGTCGCAGGCGATGGCGATCGCGGCGCTCGATGCGCTCCCGGCAGTTCAGGGCGGCATCGTGATCACGCCGGAGCAGCCGAAGGAGCGGATCACGCTCCCGCAGATCACCGCCGAGCATCCAGAGCCGGGGCCCGGAAGCATCAGCGCCGGCGCGGAGGCTCTACGGGTCGCTCGCGCAGTACCGCCGGACGGGACTCTCCTGGTGCTGCTGTCGGGAGGTGCATCGTCGCTGATGGCATCTCCGGCGGACGGCATCACGTTCGAGGAAAAACGGGCCGCGACACGCACGCTGCTGCGCGCCGGCGCCGACATCACGGCGCTGAACACGGTTCGCAAGCACCTGTCGCAGATCAAGGGCGGATGGCTCGCGGCGGCGTGTGCGGGACGAACCGTGACGCTCGCGATCTCCGACGTCGTCGGCGACGATCCCAGCGTGATCGCGTCGGGGCCGACGGTCCCGGACACGTCGACGTTCGGCGACGCCCTGGCGGCGCTCGATCGTCTCGGTGGACGTGCGGCGTTTCCGCCGCGTGTCGTCGAGCGTCTCGAACGTGCCACAGCCGACATGGAAACACCGAAGCCGGGAGACGCGCGTCTGGCGCGCTCGACGGCAACGGTGATTGGCTCTCGCTTCGACGCGATGTCCGGGGCCGAGCGCCAGGCGCGTGCGCTCGGCTACGAGGTGGTGGTGCTCGATCAGGCGATCACCGGCGAAGCGCGTGCCGCCAGCGCGCGTCATCTGGCGGCGGTCCTCGATCAGGCGCGGGACCGCAGCCGCCCGCTCTGCGTGATCTCGAGCGGCGAGAGCACCGTCAACGTGACTGGCAGCGGCCGCGGGGGACGCAATCAGGAATTTGCTCTCGCGGCGGTCGATGCGCTTGCGTCGGTTGCTGTGCCGATGGCGATGGCCAGCGTCGGTACCGACGGCGTCGACGGTCCCACCGATGCGGCCGGGGCCATCGCGGACTCCGGCACGCGTGAGCGGGCGAGGGCGGCAGGGCTGGCAGCAGCGTCCGCGTTTCTGGCCAACAACGACGCGTATGCATATTTTTCCGCCTTGAACGACCTCATTCAGACCGGTCCCACCGGCACCAATGTGGGCGACGTTCAGGCGATTCTGTTAGGGTAAAAACAACTTCGACATGCTTTCCAGTGAACACATCCTCGCGCAGATGCGTGAGCGGGTCCATCATCCCGCCGGCGCGCGCGAGCTCCTTCAGCTTCTGAAGATCCCGCGCGAGGAACGCGCCGGATTTCGTCGCCATCTCAAGAACCTCGTCGCGTCAGGCGATCTGATCCAGATTCGCGGGCAGCGTTACGGCCTGCCGGAAAAGATGGATCTGCACGTCGGCCGGCTCGAGACACACGCGAACGGGTTCGGCTTCGTCGCCCCCGAGCGGCCGATCGACGGCGCCGGCGACATCTACATTCCCGGTCCGCAATTGAACGACGCCATGCACGGCGATCGCGTGGTCGCGCGCATCGAACGCGTCAAGGAAGACGGCCGCGTCGAGGGTCGCGTCATTCGCATTCTCGAGCGTCGCAATACGTGGCTGGTCGGTCGTTACGATCGCGACGAGTCCGGCATGGGCTTCGTCGTCCCGTTCGATCGCCGCGTGCTGATGGATATCCTGATTCCGCCGGGCCATGAAGGCGGCGCGTCGCCGCGCGAGATGGTCACCGTGGAGCTCACCCGGTGGCCGACGCCCACCCGCGGCGCCACCGGCCGCGTCGCCGAAGTGCTGGGCGACATCGACGCGCCCGGTGTCGACACCGAGATCATCATTCGCAAGTACGGGATTCCCGACGCGCACTCACCTGAGTCCGTTGCCGAGGCGACACGCCTCGGCGGTGCGGTGACGGACAAGGATCTCAAGGGCCGGACCGATTTTCGGAGCATGACGACGGTCACCATCGACGGCGAACACGCCCGCGATTTCGACGACGCGATCACGATCGAGAAACTGCCCAACGGCCACTACTGGCTGGGTGTGCACATTGCGGACGTCTCGCACTATGTCGAGGAGGGGAGCGCGCTCGATCGCGAGGCCTACGAGCGCGGCACATCGGTGTACTTCCCCGAGCGCGCCGTCCACATGTTCCCGCCGGAGCTCTCGACGGGGCTCTGCAGCCTCAATCCGCACGTCGATCGCCTGGTCCAATCGTGCCTGATGGAGGTCGACCGTCGCGGGGCCGTCGTGCGTTCCGAATTTCACGACGGCGTCATCCACAGCAACGAGCGGATGACCTACACGGACGTGAACGGCATCCTCACCGAGCGCAATCCGGCGCTGCTCGAGCGCTACGCGCCGCTGGTGCCGATGTTCGAGCTGATGCGCGAGCTGTTTCAGATCCTGAACGACGCGCGGCGGCGCCGCGGCTCGATCGACTTCGATCTCAACGAGGCCGAAGTGGTGGTCGACGAAGGCGGCGTCGTCGAGGCGATCATCGCGCTTCGGCGCAACGTCGCCCATCGGCTGATCGAGGAGTTCATGCTGCTCGCGAACGAAACCGTGGCGTCGTATCTCGACGCGCAGCAGGCGCCGGCGTTGTACCGCGTGCACGAAGAGCCTGACGTGCTCAAGGTCGCGAAGTTCGAGGACTTCATCTCCGGCTTCGGCAGCAGCCTCGGCGCGCCTCTCACCGCGCTGCGACCGCGGCACTTCCAGAAACTGCTCGAGCGCATCGCCGGCAAGCCCGAGGAGAAGCCGATTGCGTTTCTGATGCTGCGGACGATGCAGAAAGCGCGATACGCGCCCGAAAACCTCGGCCACTTCGGGTTGGCGTCGCCGAGCTACACGCACTTCACGTCGCCGATCCGGCGCTATCCCGATCTCGTGGTGCACCGCGCGCTCCGCGCCACCCGTCACGGCGCGCTGACCGACGAGCAACGCGAGATCCTGAGCGAGGATCTTCCGGAGACCGCGCGTCATACCTCCGAAATGGAGCGGCGCGCCGACGATGCCGAACGCGAGCTGCTGCAGTGGAAGAAAGTGAAATTCATGGCCGACAAGGTCGGCGATGAATTTGAAGGCTACATCGTCGGCGTCGCGGCATTCGGGTTGTTCGTCGAGCTGATCGAGCACTACGTCGAGGGACTGGTCCACGTGTCATCGATGGCCGACGACTACTACCGGTTCGTCGACAGCGCGCACATGCTGCGCGGCGAGAACACGCAGAAGACCTACCGGCTCGGCGACAAGGTCTCCGTGCAGGTGGTGCGCGTCAACATGGACGCACGTCAGATCGATCTGGGGCTGGTCGAGATTCTGGAGCGGGTTCGCGACGGAGAGCGGGGACCGCGCCGATCGAAAGCGCGGCCGAAACACGAGCAGCCGCGGAAAAAGATGCGGCTGGGGCGAACGGAGCGGATGAAGAAGAAGGGCAAGCGTCGCTGACGCGGCGCGTGTGCCTACTCCTTCATGCCATCTTTGAAGTTCTTGATCGCGCTTCCGATGCCTTTGCCGAGTCCGGGCAGCCGGTTGGCGCCGAACACGACAACGATAATCAGAAGGATGATGATCAGTTCGGGTAGTCCAATACGTCCCATGGTGTTGCTCCTGTAAGCCTTGATTGTACCACCCCGACCGGCGTTCGCCTGGGTTTCGTGCCGCTAGCTGGCCTGTGTCAGCCAGCGCCAGGCCAGGCCGAATTCGAACGTTCTGGCCAGTTCCCACTTCAGACCGCGGTAGCTCTGGGTCCCGGCGATCAACGCGCCCATCACCTCGCGCACCCGCGGGCTGACACTCACGGCGTCGAGCATCAGGCGCGTGAAGGCCGGACGGAAGAAGCCGGCCTTGTATCGCGCGGCGCGCGCCAGCTCGCGGCCGATCTCCTCACGCACCTGATCCTGATACCCGCGCTCGCGCTGCGGGCTCGCAGATGTCAGTGCGGCTGCGGCCATCTGCGCGGACTGCAGGGCGAAATAGATGCCTTCGCGCGTAATCGGATCGACCAGCCCCGCCGCGTCCCCGATCGTCAGCCATCCCGGACCGCTGATCGGCAGCGACGTGAAATCGTCGGCCGACAGCGACGGGATCGGCCACGAGTACTCCTCGAGGCGCGCGCCCGCCGCGATCCGCGTGTCGGCGATCCAGCGCCCGGCTGCGGCGCGCAGCGTCGCGGCGCCGACGCCTGCGTTCGCCTGGGCGCAGACACCAATCGCCAGATGATTGGGACGAGGAAAGGACCAGAGGTAACCGGCGGGCGCCGCCACCATCTCGATGACGATCTCGCGGCTGGTGACGCCGTGGGCAAAGTAGCCGGTTGCGATCGACAGCTGATCGCGATCGAACGCGCGCGCGACTCGGCGTCGGACGAGACTGTTGGCGCCGTCGGCGCCGACAATGACGTCGGCGGTGATCGTGAGGCCATCGGCCGTTTTCAGGAGGCTGCGAGTGCCGTTCCAACGGATGTCCACGACCCGCGCCGCGCGAAATTCGACGCCGGCGCGCTCGGCGGCCGCGAGGAGCTGACCGTCGAACTCGCGCCGGCTCGCCACCACCAGCGCGCTGGTCGCGCCGAGCGAGACCGACGCCGAGCGACCCGCGACTGAATCGACGAAGCGTGCCTGGTCAATCGTGACCGACGGCAGCGTCGCCGTCCCGAACTCGCGGCGGACGAGCGCCAGCGCGCGCCCGGTGACGCCGCCCCCGCACGGTTTCTCGCGCGGGTGGGAAGCATCGAGCAGCAACACGCGCGCGCCGCGCCGAACGAGCTCGATCGCGCACCACGATCCGCTCGGTCCCGCGCCGACCACGACGACGTCATGCGTCATACCCCGTGATACATTACACGGCCATGGTTGACCTCGAAACAGGCCGGTTCACGGTGGGAGTGTTCCAGAACGTCGAGTGGGCACAGAAGGGTCTCGACGCGTTGCGCCGCATGGGATTGCCCGCGGAAGCGCTGTCCATCGTCGCCAAGGAGAGTCCCGAAGTCTCGGCGCTGATCGAGCGGACCCTGGGTGGCTCGGCGACTCGTTTCGAGATGGCCGCCACGGGCGCCGTCCTGGCCACGGGCCCGCTGGTCGCCGCGCTGCAGGGCACGGCGAACGATCTCGCGCAGCAGGGGCTGTCGGGGACGATGCGCCGTATCGGATTCCAGGCGCACGACGGTCGAATTTTCGAGACGCTCACGGCGCGTGGTGGCGTGCTCGTCGCCATTCACAGTGAGCCCCGCGCCGCCGATTCGCTGGCCATCCTGCATTCGTACGGCGGTGGAAATGCGGCGATTGGCGCCTGGACCGGCCGCGTTTAGCGTTCCAGGGTTTACGAACCGAATCGGAAATTGCCTTTCGGGAAGTGCACGCCCGGCTAGGTTCCCCGCGTATTCGTCCTAACGTCTGCGAGCCGCTGCGGGGCACTCCTTTTGCAGTTGCGGCTCACAAGAGCCGTGCGTCACAATACTTCCACGAGCCAGTTTTCGGTTCCCATGGCACAGAGTCCCGACCCGGGCGGGCCTCGCGGTGAGCGGCCTGTCGATCATCTGACAGTACGCGCTGACGGCGGGCCGGCAGAAGTGATGTTTGCGTTCGGTGCGCAGTCCCAGCGGCTGGCGCCGGCCTTCCTGACATCTGCGGTGCTCGACGTCGCGGTCGTGGTGCTGTTCGTTCTGTTGAGCCGCTACGGCCCAACGCTCATCACCACGCCCACGCTCCTGCCGGACGAACCGAACAAGGACATTGTCTGGCTGGCACAACCAGGGCCCGGTGGCGGCGGCGGTGGCGGTGGCAACAAGATGCCCGACCCCCCGAAGCAGGCGCAACTGCCGGGAAAAGACAAAATCACCGTTCCGGTAGCGAAACCGCCTGAACCTGTGGTGATTCAGGAACCAAAGAAAGAAGAGCCGCCTCCGCTGATGGAGGTGAACATTCCCGCGAAGAATCTGGCCGACTCCACCGAATCGCTTCCCGGCGCGATTGCCGCCCCGGGCCCGCCGACGATCTCGCTGGGACCGGGAGATGGCGGCGGCGCGGGCACTGGGAGAGGAACCGGGATCGGCCCCGGCAGCGGTTCGGGCCTCGGCCCCGGATCTGGCGGCGGAACCGGCGGCGGCGCGTATCGCCCCGGGAACGGCGTCACGACGCCGGTGTTGCTGCAACAGGTAAAGCCTGCCTATACGTCCGACGCGATGCGCGCGAAGGTGCAGGGCACCGTGCTTCTGCAGTGCACTGTGCAGACCGATGGCAGCGTCACGGACATCCGCGTGCTCCGTTCCATCGATCCCGTCTTTGGCCTGGATCAGGAGGCGATCAAGGCTGCGCGCCAGTGGCGTTTCCGCCCCGGAACCCGCATGGGACAGCCCGTCCCCGTCGAGATCACGATCGAATTGAGCTTCTCGCTGCGCTAATCAGCGCCGGCGACGTCAGCCGAAAAGGAAAAGGCCCGGCAGCTGTGAAGCCACCGGGCCTTTTCTGATCCGCAATCGAGAATTGCGAAGTAAGAATTAGGAATTCAAGACTTCTGTTCTTGATTCTTCATTCTTCAATCTCAATTCTTCATTCCCGCTCTAGTACATCCCGCCCATACCGCCGCCGCCCGGCATTGCCGGCGCTTCCTTCTTCTCCTCGGGGATCTCGCAGATGAGCGCCTCGGTGGTCAGCAGGAGCGACGCGATCGACGACGAGTTCTGCAGCGCCGAGCGAACGACTTTCGCCGGATCGATGACGCCGGCCTTGACGAGGTCCTCGTAGGTGTCGGTCAGCGCGTTGAAGCCTTCGCCGTCCTTCATCTCGCGAACCTTCTGCACGACGATCGAGCCCTCGTGGCCGGCGTTGGTCGCGATGTGCCGCATCGGCTCTTCAATCGCGCGCGCCACGATGTTGACGCCGATCTGCTGGTCGCCGGGGAGCTTCAAGTCCTTGAGCGCCTTGGACGCGCGAATGAGCGCGACGCCACCGCCCGGAACAATCCCTTCCTCGACCGCCGCCTTGGTCGCGTGCATCGCATCTTCGACACGCGCCTTCTTTTCCTTCATCTCGCTCTCGGTTGCGGCGCCGACCTTGATGACGGCGACACCGCCGACCAGCTTCGCCAGCCGCTCCTGCAGCTTCTCGCGATCGTAGTCCGAGGTGGTGTCCTCGACCTGCGCGCGAATCTGCTTGACGCGGCCTTCGATCGCCGCCGACGCGCCTGCGCCCTCGACGATGGTCGTGTTGTCCTTGTCGATCGTGACCTTCTTCGCCTTGCCCAGGTCCTCGATCTTGATCGACTCGAGCTTGATGCCGAGGTCCTCCGTGATCGCGCGCCCGTGCGTCAGGATCGCGATGTCTTCGAGCATCGCCTTGCGGCGATCGCCGAAGCCCGGCGCCTTGACGGCCGCCGCCTGCAGCGTGCCGCGCAGCTTGTTGACGACGAGCGTCGCCAGCGCCTCACCTTCGATGTCCTCCGCGATGATCAACAGCGGGCGGCCGAGCCGCGCCACCTGCTCAAGCACCGGCAGCAGGTCTTTCATCGAGCTGATCTTCTTCTCGTGAATGAGGATGACCGGATTCTCGAGGACGACCTCCATGCGCTCCGGGTCGGTCACGAAATACGGCGACAGGTAACCGCGGTCGAACTGCATGCCCTCGACGACATCGAGCGAGGTGTCCATGCTCTTGGCTTCTTCGACCGTGATCACGCCGTCCTTGCCGACCTTGTCCATCGCTTCCGCGATGATCTTGCCGATCGTTTCGTCGTTGTTGGCCGAGATGGTGCCGACCTGGGCCACCATGTTGCCCGACACCGGCTTCGCCATCTTCTTCAGCTCGCCCGTGATCGCCTCGACCGCCTTCTCGATGCCGCGTTTGATCTCCATCGGGTTGGCACCGGCGACGACGTTCTTGGCGCCTTCGCGGTAGATCGCCTGCGCGAGCACCGTCGCGGTCGTCGTGCCGTCACCGGCGGTATCGGAGGTCTTGCTGGCGACCTCGCGGACCATCTGCGCGCCCATGTTCTCGAGCGGGTCCTTGAGATCGATTTCCTTGGCGACCGTCACGCCGTCCTTGGTGATGGTGGGAGAGCCGAATTTCTTGTCGAGGACGACGTTGCGTCCCTTCGGGCCGAGCGTGACCTTGACCGCATCAGCCAACTGGTTGACGCCGCGCAGCACGGCCTGACGTGACTGCTCGCCGTACACAATCTGTTTTGCCATCGAATGTCTCCTGAAATCGTCCGGGGGAGGTCGCGCGCCGCGACTCCGCGTTCTCTACTTCTGGGCCTTGGCGTCGTCGAGGACCGCGAGAACCTCGTCTTCGCGCATGATGAGGTATTCCTCACCATCGAGCTTGATTTCCTGGCCGGAGTACTTGCCGAACAGGATCTTGTCACCGGCCTTGACGTCAAGGGTGATGCGCGAGCCATCGTCCTTCGTCTTGCCGGCGCCGACAGCGATCACCTTGCCTTGCTGCGGTTTCTCTTTGGCGGTGTCCGGGATGATGATCCCGCCGATCTTCTGTTCGCCTTCTTCGAGGCGTTGAACAATGATGCGGTCGTGCAGCGGTCTGACGTTCATGCTGTGTGCTCCGTCGTTCGTGAGGGTTTGGGTCGTTGCAGACTGACGACATGCCGGGCGCAGCCTCGGTGACCTTGGCACTCGCCCTATGCGACTGCCAATTATATGTGAGCCGCTGGCACTGTCAACGGGGGAGTGCTAACCGCCGCGCTTCTTTATTTTGTAGGCGCCCATCTTACGGGTAAGGGTGTTTCGATGGATGCCGAGGGTGTCCGCCGTCTTGATCAAGCTGCCCTCGCAGCGTCCGAGGACGCGGGTGATGAACCGCTTCTCGAATTCCTTGACGGCGTCGTCGAACTGCACCCCGCGTTCGACCATTTCTTCGATGAGCCGTTCGAGGCGTTCGCTGATCATGGGCGGAGCGTGAAGGCGGACTACTGCGGATCCCGGCCGGTGAGATGGCGGAACGCCTCGAGGTATTTCGCGCGCGTCGCGGCGATGACATCGTCGGGCAGCGACGGCACCGGCGGCTGCTTGTTCCATTTGATGCGTTCCAGGTAATCGCGCACGAACTGCTTGTCGTAGCTCGGTTGCGGTCCGCCGGGGGCGTACTGGTCGCGCGGCCAGAACCGCGACGAGTCCGGCGTCATCACCTCGTCGATCAGGATGACGCGTTCGTGCTCCGGGCGCCCGTCGTCGGGGAGCAGGCCGAACTCGAACTTCGTGTCTGCGACGATGATGCCGCGCGACTCGGCGTGCGCAGCGCCCTCGGCGTAGAGGCGGAGCGTGAGATCGCGCACACGCGCGAGCAGCTTCGCGTCCACGAGTTCCGCCGCCTCCGCTTCGCTGATGTTGATGTCGTGGCCGCTTTGCGCCTTCGTCGCCGGCGTGAAGATCGGTTCCGGCAGGCGTGCCGATTCGACCAGGCCGCCGGGTAGTGCGATCCCGCATACGCCGCCCGTGGCGACGTAGTCCTTCCAGCCGGACCCGGACAAGTACCCACGCGCGACACACTCGATGGGCAGCGGTTCGGTTTTGCGCACGAGCATCGATCGGCCGGCGAGCATTTCAGCGCTGGCGCGAAACTCCGGTGGCAGGTCGCTGACGTCGGTCGAGATGACGTGATTGGGTACGATGCCGCGCGTGCGCTCGAACCAGAACGCCGAGATCTGTGTCAGCACTTTTCCCTTGTCGGGAATGCCGGAACCGAGCACGTAGTCGAACGCCGAGATGCGATCGGTGGCGACGATGAGCAGGCGATCGTCGAGCTCGTAGATGTCGCGTACTTTTCCGCGACGATCGGGAGCGCGGTGAGCGATTGAGGTCTGGAGTACGGGGGCGGACAACGGCAACAGCAGTCCTCGCGCGAGAGGTCGGGATCTTACAGGGCTGGCGAAACGCTGACAACAACAACATGTAGCGTGCGCGCCGTGTTCGATCCGCTAGAGCGGTATAGTAGAGGGCATCTCGTTACATGCGATCGCACGTTCGAACCGTCATCGTACTGGCGCTGGTGGCCGCACTGCTGGTGTGGTTCTTCTACAGCGTCGACCTCCGCGGCGTGGTGCGCGAAATCGTCCACGCACGACCGGGGTGGCTGGTGCTGGCACTGGCGACGATGTTCGTGAATCTTGCGATCCGTGCCTGGCGCTGGCAGTACCTCCTCGAGCCGCTCGGCACGCCGAGCTTCGCCAACGCCTTCCGAGCGACCGTCGTCGGATTCGCGGCGAGTGCGGTGCTGCCTGCGCGCGCGGGTGAGGTCATTCGCCCCTACTTTCTGTCGCGCCGCGAGCGGGTGAGTGCCACCGGCGCGTTCGCCACGGTCATCCTCGAGCGCGTGCTCGACATGCTTACTGTCGTCGCGCTGCTGGCGTCGTACCTGGTGTTTTCGGGGCCTCAGCTCACCGAGACCAATGCGCTGTGGTACCAGGCGGTGAAGTGGTCCGGCGGCAGCGCCGCCGTCGCCGGCATCATCGCGATGATCGTGATGTTCGTGCTGGCGCGCGATCCCGCGAGGCTCGGGGTCACGCTGCAGCGGCTCGAGCGTGTGCTGCCGTCCAAGCTTGCGGGCCTCCTGGCCAAGGTGGCCGAGCGGTTCGCGAGCGGGCTGGCGATCGTCCGTCAACCCGGACGTCTGATCGTCGCGCTCGCGTTGTCGCTGCCATTGTGGCTGTCGATTGCCGCCGGGATCTGGGCGGTCTCCGTGGCGTTCCATCTCTCGGTGTCGTTTCCCGGCTCCTTTCTCGTCATCGCCTTCCTCGTGATCGGCGTTGCGGTGCCGACGCCTGGCGCCGTCGGTGGCTTTCACGCGATGTACAAGCTGGCCGCGACCACCTTCTTCGGTGCCGGAGAGGACGGTGCGGTCGGTGCCGCGATCGTGCTGCACCTGATGACCGTGGTTCCTCCGCTCCTCATGGGGCTGCTGTTTGCCGCGGAAGAGGGACTGAACCTCGCCGGCATGCGTCAGCTTGCCGATCAGACCCAAACGCAGCCCGATCCGACAGCGTGACCTGATGAAGTGTCCCTACTGTGGCCATCTCGGTGACAAGGTCGTCGACTCCCGTGAAAGCAAGGAAGGCGAAGTCATTCGGCGCCGGCGCGAGTGCCTCGAGTGCACGAAGCGTTTCACGAGTTACGAGCGCATCGACGAGATCCCCTACATGGTCGTCAAGAAAGACGGCTCGCGCGAGCGCTTCGATCGCCAGAAGTTCATCGGCGGCCTGCTGAAGGCCTGTGAGAAGCGTCCAGTCAGCATGACGTCGGTCGACGCCATCGCCGACCGCGTCGAGACCACGCTGCAGGAGCGCGCCGATCGCGAGATCGCCACGGCGGAGATCGGCGCCTTCGCCATGGAGGAGCTGAAGAAGCTCGACAAAGTCGCGTACGTGCGCTTCGCATCCGTGTATCGTCACTTTCGCGACATCGGCGAGTTCATGAGCGAGCTGAAGGATCTGCTGAACGCAAAGGAATAGGGCGCTGGTGCCTGCCACCGTTTCCGCGATCTCCGACGACCGCACACCGCCGCCGGCTCCAGGCAGTCGACGGCCGTTCCGTGACAACCCGCGGCTGATTCTCGCCGGCATCTTCGTGCTCGTGGGCGCGCTGGTCGGCATTCTGGCGGTCGCGAACCGCTCGCCGCGGCTGTCGCCCGACTTTCTTTCGGAAGTCGTTCTCTACGCCCTCACCGCCGCCGATCTGACGATGCTGGTGGGGCTGGCATTCGTCCTCGCGCGCAACGTCATCAAGCTGGTGGTCGAACGGCGCGGCGGTCTGCCGTTCGCACGTTTTCGCGCCAAGCTGGTCGCGCTCCTGCTCGGCATGACGCTGGTGCCGGCGGTCCTCGTGCTCTTCGCGGGCAGCGAATTGATTCGCGCCAGCGTCGAGCGCTGGTTCAACACGCCGATGGACGAGATCCTCTCGTCGGCGAACCAGATCGCGGGCGACTACTATCACGAGCGCCAGCTGCTGGTCGCCGATCAGGCGACACGGATGGCGCGGTCGCTGTCGGTGGTCGATCTGACGAAGCCGGATGTGGCGCGGCTGCGCGAACTGATTGCGCCCGACATCACGTCGCAGCGCGTGCAGATGGTCGAGATCTATCGGATCGTCCACAGTGCCGTCGGTCCGCCGGAGGCGGAACCGGTCCTGGACGTCGCCGCGACGACGCTGCCGCCGGGATACACGCGTGCCGCCGCGGACCGCCTGGCGGCGCAGGCCCTGGCGGGATCGTCGGAAACACGATCGAGCGAGGCACTGGGACAAGCCGGCGATCTGCTGCACGCTGCGGCGGTGATTCGCGGAAACGAAGGCCGTCCCTCTGGGGTCGTGGTCGCGACCGATTACCTCACCGGCGACATGGCAGCGCGCTCGCGGCGCATGACCCAGGCCTTCGAGGATTACAACCAGCTTCGCGTCCTCAAGCGTCCGTTGACCGGCGTCTATCTGTCGTTCTTCGTCATGGTCACGCTGATGATTCTCGTCGGCGCCACGTGGATGGGCCTCTACCTCGCGAAACGCATCACCCAGCCGGTGATCATGCTCGCCGCGGCGGCGCGCGAGATCGGCGCCGGCCGGCTCGATCAGCATCTCGAGAAGCAGAGCGACGACGAATTCGGTGCGCTGACCGAGGCCTTCAACGCGATGGCGGGCGAACTGGCGACGAGCCGCCGCAAAGTCGAGCAGTCGACGATCGAGCTCGAACGCAAGCATCTCGAAGTCGAACGCCGCCGCCGCTACGTGGAAACGATCCTGGAGCGCATCACGACCGGCGTGGTGTCGCTCGACGGCAGCGGCACCGTCGCGACGATCAACAGCGCCGCCGCCAGGCTGCTCAATGTCGATCGCGCCGTGATCGGCCAGCCGATGCGCGCCGTCTTCGATCGTGATGACCTGCAGCCGATCGCGACGCTGCTCTCCGGCTCAGGACGCTCCAGGGGAGAGCCGGTCGCGCAGGAGGTTGCGATCACGCGCGACGGCAGCGAAGTGCATCTGGCCGTTGTCGCCACCTCGCTCGTGGGCGACGGCGGCAGGACCGAAGGACAGATTCTGGCACTCGACGATGTGACACCGCTGATCCGGGCACAGAAGGTCGCGGCGTGGCGCGAGGTCGCGCGGCGGCTCGCGCACGAGATCAAGAATCCGTTGACACCGATTCAGCTCTCGGCCGAGCGCATGCGCCGCCATTTTGCTGATGCACCGTCGGGGGCGCGGGCGCTGGTGGAGGAGTGCACCAGCACGATCGTCGGCGAGGTCGAGTCGCTGAAGGATCTCGTCGACGAGTTCTCGCAGTTTGCGAGGATGCCGACCCCGAAAACCGTGCCGACGGACGTCCAGGCGCTGATCACCGAGACCCTGGCCCTCTACAACGGGCTCTTCGACGACGTCACGATCGAGCAGCGCTTCGACGCGACGTTGCCGCCGGTCCGTCTCGATCCCGAGCAGATTCGCCGCGTGATCATCAATCTCGTCGACAACGCCGTCGAAGCGATGGAGCACCGCGGCCGGATCGTGGTCGAAACGCAGCTCGATCAGACCAATCACGTCGCCCGCATTGTCGTCGCCGACGATGGTCCCGGGATCCCGCCCGCCGAACGGGAGAAGCTGTTCCTGCCGTACTACTCGACGAAGCGCCGGGGCAGCGGGCTCGGCCTGGCGATCGTCCGGCGGATCATCGCCGAGCACGGCGGCAGCATCGAAGCGGGTGACAACACGCCGCAAGGCACCCGCTTTACAATCGAATTGCCGTCGTGAAGCCCACGATTCTGATCGTCGACGATGAACCCGGTGTCCGCAGCTCGCTGAGCGGCGTGCTGCGCGATGAAGGCTACAGCGTCGAGGCGGTCGCCAGCGGCGAAGCGTGTCTCGAGCGGGTGACGCGCGGCCCTGTCGATCTGATCGTCCTCGACGTCTGGCTGCCGGGCATGGACGGCCTGGCGACCCTCGCGCGTCTGCGTGAGCGTCAGGTGGATGCGCAGATCGTGCTGATTTCGGGGCACGGCAACATCGAATCCGCGGTCAGGGCGATCAAACTCGGCGCCTTCGATTTCGTCGAAAAGCCGCTGTCACTCGACAAGACGGTGCTGGTCGTCAGGAACGCACTGCGGCAGCGCCGTCTCGAGGACGAGAACCGCGTCTTGCGCGCGCGCGTCGATCGCACCCGCACGATGGTCGGCGAGAGCTACGCGATGCGGCAGCTGCGCGAGCAGGTCGCCATGGCCGCGCCGACCAATGGCCGGGTGTTGATCTACGGCGAGAACGGCACCGGCAAGGAGCTCGTGGCGCGCACCATTCACGCACTCAGCCGCCGCCGCTCGGCGGCGTTCGTCGAAGTGAACTGCGCCGCCATTCCGGAGGAGCTGATCGAGAGCGAGCTGTTCGGGCACGTGCGCGGTGCATTTACCGGCGCGGTCGCCGACCGCCGCGGCAAATTCGAAGTCGCCGACAACGGCACAATCTTCCTGGATGAAATCGGCGACATGAGCCTGAAGACGCAGGCGAAGGTGCTGCGCGTCCTGCAGGAGCAGACGATGGAGCCGGTCGGCGGCACGGGACGCATCACCGTCAACGCCCGCGTCCTCGCGGCGACGAACAAGGATCTGCAGGCCGAAATCCGATCCGGCGGTTTTCGCGAAGACCTGTATTTCCGCCTCAATGTGATCCCGATCTTCGTGCCGCCCCTGCGCGAGCGGCGGGAAGACATCCCGATGCTGGCCGATCACTTCATGGCGGAGTTCGCGCGCGAATACGGCCGGCGGCTGAAACGGTTCGATCTGCCTGCGACGGCCGTGCTGAAGCGTTATCCGTGGCCTGGCAACGTGCGCGAGCTTCGCAACGTGATCGAGCGGCTGATGATCATGGTGCCCGGCGAGGAGATTTCGACGGCGGATCTCAGCTTCCTCGACCACGCCGTGCCCGAGCCGGCTCCCGCCTCACCGAACGGCGAACGCCTGTCGCTGCACGATGCGCGCGATCAATTCGAACGCGATCTGATTCTGCGGACCCTGGCGGAGCAGCAGGGCAACATGTCGAGGACGGCGGAAGTGCTCGGCGTCGAACGCAGCAACTTGTATCGCAAGATGCGGACCTTCGGCATTGCGCCGGCGCGCCGCGCCGACGCTGAAGACGAACCCTAGCGCGCGGCGGCTACCCAGTCGTGTTGCGGCTGCCGTCTGTCAGACGATGAATGCGGTTCTCGAGAATCCTGTCCGGCGAAAAATCCACCAGTCCAATGTGTTCGGCCGTTGCCGCGTCGAGCGCGGCGGCGGGCGCCAGACCGATCAGCTCGCTGTCACGAACTTCCACGCCCCGCCGGCGTGCTTCGGCGGCAACACGATCGAAGGCGGCGCGGATACCCGTGCGACGAAAGTCGGTCAGGTTCATCGAGACCTGCGCGCAGCCACGGTCCGACAGGTAGAAGCCCAGCGCCTTCACCGCAGGGAGTCCGCCGCCGCGCTCGCGTACCGCGGCGGCGACCTCACGCGCGATCTCGATTCGATCGGTTGCCAGCACGACGTTGTAGGCCACCAGCACGTTGCGCGCCCCAACGGCGGCAGCACCGCCGCTCGGATGCGGGTGCGCGGGTCCGAAATCCGGCGCCCACTCCTGGCTGGCGAGTCGTGCGGCGAGGCCTTCGAATTGTTCCCGGCGCACGTCCTCGAGCCGGCGGCGGCCCGGACGTGACGCCGCCTCTTCGTACAAGAACACCGGTAACCCAAATCGATCAGCGAGATTCGCGCCCACGGACCGCGCCAATGCCACGCATTCGGCCATCGTGGTGGCGCCGAGGGGAACGAACGGAATGACGTCGACGGCACCGATGCGCGGATGCTCGCCGCGATGCTGGCGCAAGTCGATGTGGGAGAGCGCCGTCGCCGTCAGCGCGAGGACGGCGGCTTCGAGTGCTGCCGCCGTGCCCGCGAACGAAAATACGGAGCGGTGATGGGCCGCATCCGATGAGACGTCGAGCAGAACCGTCCCGGGGCTACTCGCGATCGCGGTGGCGACTGCGTCGATCACGGCACGCCGCCGGCCTTCGCTGACGTTGGCCACGCATTCGATCGGCGCCGCGGACATCGGCGGCGATGATGGCCGATTGCCGGCGTGGTTGTCGATGGGGTGGAGGCTCGGCGACGAGGATCGGCGGGTGTATAATTCACGCCCGGCCGACCACGACATGTCCGATCCGCTTCGTACCGACCCTGCGCACGCGAGCGAGCCGACCTCCGACGCGGAGCGCGAGGCGAAGATCGAAGAATTGCTGCTTGCGGGCCTCGAGCACTATTTCGCCGCGCGGTACGATCACGCCATCAACGTCTGGACGCGTGCCCTGTTCCTCGACCGGAGCCATGCCCGCGCCCGCGCCTACATCGAGCGGGCCCGCAGCGCGCAGGCGGAGCGTCAGCGTGAGTCGGAGGAACTGCTTCAAACCGGCGTCGCGGCCTTTCACCGCGGCGAGACCGATGAGGCACGACGTCTGCTGCAGTCCGCCATCGATCAGGGCGCGCACGCAGACGAAGCGCTCGGCGTCCTCGACCGATTGAATCGACTCGTCCCGAACGGCTCGGCAAGCGTCAGCGCTGACGTTGCACGGACGCGTCCGCGCGCGCGCACGCGGCCGGTCACCCCACTCGACAGCTCTCGAATCGCGTGGGTGGCGCTGGCCGCGCTCGCGATGGTGATCGTCGGTGCGGCGGCGTTTGCCGCGGGAGCGTTTCGCTCAGAGTGGCGGGGCCGTACCGAACGCACGCCAACGGCGGGAACCGCGCGTTCGAGTATCGAAGAAGGCCTGCCTGCGCCCCGGCGCGGGGAGACGGCCCTGACCCGGGCACGAGCGCTCGTCGCCGGCGGACGACTGCGAGACGCGCTGGCCACGCTCGACCTGGTGCGCGCGACCGATGCGCAGAAGACCGAGGCAGATCGGATGCGTGCGGAGATTCAGCGTCAGCTCATCGCGGTTGCCGCGGTGCCGCCCACACCCGCAGCCGCTGAAGCGGGAGCGTCGCCCCAGCCATGAAGTGCCCCAAATGCGGGTACTTGGGTTTTGAAAACGTCGAGTCCTGCCGCAATTGCGGCTATCGTTTTTCGTTGACGACGGCGGCGCCCGCACCGGACTTGACGTTGAGCGTCTCGCGTGATGTCGAGCCGCTCGCCGATTTGAGCCTGATCGACAGCGCTCTGAAGGCGGCGGACGAGCGCCTCGAGCGTGAGCGCGCCGCTTCGCCGTCGGGAAGCAAGGCGGCGGCATGGGGCGACGCGGTGGACGAACTGCCGCTCTTCGGTGCCGCGCCTTCGACCGACAATGCGCCGCTCATCACGCGCGCATCGCCACCGCGCACGCCCTTGTCGGTGCGGCGCGCCACACCGGATGTGTCGCGCCTCAGAACAGAGACGCGCCCTTCGTTGCTCGATTTCTCGTTGTCCGGTCTCGAGCCGTCGCCAACGCTTGTCCCGGTCCAACCGCAGACACTCGTCGAGACTGCGCCGGGCCGACTCGTCATGCCTTCGCGTGCCGTCGCCGCCGCAACGGCGGACTCGCGCGACGCATCCGTCCCGCAGCGCTATGCCGCAGCCGCGATCGACGCGGCGATTCTGCTCGCGATCGATCTGCTGGTGCTCTATTTCACGATGCAGATCTGCGGGTTGCTGCTCGGCGACGTGAACCTGATTCCACGCGCGCCGCTGCTGGCGTTCCTCGTCGCGCAGAACGTCGCGTACCTCGTCGTCTTCACCGCCGGCGGTCAGACGATCGGGAAAATGGTGCTGGGCATCCGCGTCGTCGGCGACGACGGCGAGCGCCCGCCGTCGGTGTCGCGAGCGGCGATTCGGACCCTGGCCTGGATCCCGCTGGCGCTGCCGATCGGGCTGGGGCTGCTGACCGCGCTGCTCGGCGACGATCAGCGCGGCCTCCACGATCGCGTCGCGAATACGCGCGTCGTGCGCGCCACGGCGTGAGCGCGGCGAGGACGCTGGCTCGATGATGCCGCTCGCGCTGGCGATCGCGACCTCGCTCGGCATCGGATACCTTTCCAGCACAGTGGGATCCGAAGCTTGGAATTCACGTGACTTGAAGTCGCGGC
>JADMIO011204667.1_pt1 | contig 29551 bp, 28 predicted proteins | sample 8958161 | NCBI WGS metagenome assembly JADMIO01 (sample SAMN16585339, study PRJNA669376) | soil metagenome | isolation source: Crop rotation soil | place: USA: Cullars Rotation, Alabama | collected 2011 | reverse complement strand
CGCGACAACTTGTCCACGTGGAATTCTAAGCTTAGGATCCCAATGTGCTGGAAAGGCGCGCACCGGCTCGGTCCCCGCGTGGACGCTGACCGTGATCCCGTTGTGCGGCGGCGCGTCGTCCGCGAGCCAGCTCGCCATGCGCGGCAGCGGGCCGCCGCTGGTGGTGATCGACGCCGGGGTCCGGCGCGCGTGGCATCGCCGCACGACCTCGGCGCACGCCTCGCTCGCGTGCATCGGCTCGCCGCTGCCCGAGAGCGTCACACGCGCGATCCCGTGACCGGTCGCTTCGAGCAGCGCGAGCGTCTCCATCATCTCGTCCGCGCTCAGCGAGCGCGAGAGGCCGTTCGCCCCCGACGCGCAGAAGGGACATCGCACGCCGCACCCGACCTGCGTCGAGAGACACGCGGTGTCGCCGCGGTACACGACGGCCTCGACCTCGGCGCCGTCCTGGAGGCGCAGCACGTAGCGGACGTTCGACCCGGGCTCGGGCGCGTGGGTCTGGGCGATCTCGATCAACGCGGTCGCCTTCAGTACGTCACTTCTGCGGGCTGCGAGTCCCAGACGCGTACGAGGTACACCCGCGGCGAGGCGCCGCTGGCGGCCGAGATCTTCGCGATCGGTCGCGACGTGTCGGCGTCGTTGATGCAGCCCGCGGCTTGGTACATGTCGCTGAAGAGCGACGTGTCGAGGTAGCTGCCGCCCTGATCGCGCCACCCCGAGGGCTGGATCGCGAACGCGTGCGCGAGCCGGCCGCTCACGGTGGCAATCGTCGGCTCCTCGCAGTCGTTCTCCAGGTCTTCGACCGTCGAGAGGCTCGTCGGCAGTCCGGAGAGCTCCTTCGGGCCCGTTCCGAGGGCCGCCGTCGCGAGTGCGCAGGCTCGTCCGCGCGGGTCCTGACACCAGAGATAGACGCCCGCGATCGAGGGCTCTTCCGGCGGGAGCGGCGCGGCGACGGCGTCCGATGCCGCATCCAGGGCTGCGACGGACGCGAGCGGCGCGGGATGGCCCTGCTGGTTCTCGGACCGCGGGAGCGGCTCCGACCGGACCATCGTCGGCTGTGGCTGGACGGCCGCACCGCATCCCGTCCAGAGGAGGATCGTCAGGAGCGAGTAACGACCCAGCGCGCGCCGCCGTAGCACGATCGAATCATAGCGCGCGTTCGTCGCTTCGGAGCCCATGTAGCCCACGACACCCGAAGAGGCTCCGACGTTCCGCTGCTCGGATCGATCCGAGCGGGGCGCTCGGGCGTATAGTGGTGAGTCGATGTCGGAGAGCGTCCTCATCGAAAGATCTGCGGACGGTCAGGACGACGAGCTCCGCTCGACGTCCGTGTCCGACGTCCCGCTCGAGCTCGAGACCGGCGACGCGGACGTGCCCCAGAAGGGCAGCGTTCTCGACCAACGCTACGAGATCACCGGGCTTCTCGGTCAGGGCGGGATGGGGCACGTGCTCGGTGCGCGGCACGTCGTGCTCGGTCAGCGCCTGGCGATCAAGGTCCTGCGGCGGGAGATGACGCGCGACGCCGAGATCGTCGAGCGCTTCCGCCGGGAGGCGCGGGCGGCGAGCGCGATCGGCCACACGGGCATCGTCCAGGTGAAGGACTTCGGCTCGCTTCCGTCCGGTGCCAGCTACTACGTGATGGAGCACGTGGACGGCGACTCGCTCGCCGACGTGCTCGCGAAGGAGCGGCGCTTCTCCCTCGGGCGCGCGGTCGACGTGGTGAGCCAGATGGCCGACGCGCTCGGGGCGGCGCACGCGGCGGGCGTCGTGCACCGCGACGTGAAGCCGGAGAACGTGCTCCTCACGTCGTTCCACGGTCGGCCGGACCACGTGAAGATCCTCGACTTCGGGATCGCCAAGCTCGACTTCGCGTCCCGTCTCTCCGGCGCCCACCGGGTCCTCGGGACGCCGGCGTACATGTCGCCGGAGCAGGCGCGGGGGCAGAAGCTCGATCACCGGTGCGACGTCTACGCGCTGGGGATCTTGTTCTACGAGCTGCTCGCCGGCGACGTGCCCTTCGACGACAAGCGCCCGCTCGAGGTGCTGAGGCAGCAGATCCACGTCCCGGCACCGACGGTGCGCTTGCTGCGACCGGACGTGCCCGAGGAGGTGGCGCGCGTGATCGCGAGCTGCCTCGAGAAGAGCCCGGACGGGCGGCCGGCGAGCATGAAGGAGCTCGTCGACCGCCTCGCGCCGTTCGTCTCGCGTCGCTCCGCCGACTTCGCGTCGTCGAGCGTCCCGAGCGCGCCGCCTGCACCGCCGCGGCCGGCGCTGCCGAGCATGGCGGTGACGCCGATCGTCTCCTCGATGCCGTCGGCGGTACCGAGTCGACCGACGCCGGTGGCAGTGGCGAGCCCGTCCTCGCGGATACCGGTCGCGCTCGTCGCCATGGGGCTCGGGCTCACGGTGCTCGGCGTCGTCGCACTCGCTGCGGCAGGCGGGATCGTGATGCGCGAGCGTGCCGACGAAGCCGAGGTGCCGGCGGCGGTGGCGATGCCGGTGCCGATTCCGGCGCCGGTTCCGGTCCCGATGGCGGCTCCGCCGCCGCCGACCCCGTCCCTCGGCGTCGCCGCACCGACCGCGGGACCGACGCCGTCACCGACGCTCGTCGCCGCGCCCGCGCATCCGACGCACGCTGCGCATCCGCACGCCACGACCGCCGAGCCGGCCCCGGTGGTCGCGCCACCAGTCTCGACGCCGGATCCCGTCGTCGCGCATCCCGCGATCCGCGTGATCGATCCGTGGGACGAGCCGTAGCTCGACCGGGCCTCCGGTGGAGACGCTCAGCGCTCGTCGTCGCCGATCGGCAGGGCCGAGAGCGGCTTCTCGCCCGCGAGCCGCTTCACGCTCGAGAGGTGATGCAGGATCAGGTCGCGGTTGTCGGTGACCGACAGCGACTGCAGCTCGAGCGCGCCGATGCGGTCCTCCGGCGTGAACGCGGGATCGGCGACCTTCTCCATCGAGAGCTTGTCCGGGCCGTACGCCATGTGCTCGGCCTTGGTCGACAGGATCGTGTAGTCGTCGCCGCGGCGCAGCTCGAGCTTCACGGTCCCCGTGATCGACGGCGCGACCCAGCGTGTGAGTGCGTCCTTGAGCATCATCGACTCGGGGTCGAACCACTTGCCCTCGTAGAGAAGGCGCCCGAGGCGGCGGCCGAGCGTGACGTACTGGTCGGTGGTCGACTCGTTGTGGATCGCCGAGAGCAGGCGCTCGTAGGCGACGTGGAGCAGCGCCATGCCGGGCGCCTCGTAGATGCCGCGGCTCTTGGCGTCGATGACGCGGTTCTCGATCTGATCGCTCATGCCGAGGCCGTGACGACCGCCGATGCGGTTGCACTCGAGGAAGAGCGCGAGCAGGCCGCCGTGGTCCTTGCCGTTCACCGCGACGGGCAGGCCCTGGGCGAACTCGACCGTGACCTCTTCGTGCTCGACGGCCACGTCCTTCTTCCAGTGCGCGACGCCCATGATCGGCTCGACGATCTTCATGCCGGTGTCGAGCCGCTCGAGGTCCTTGGCCTCGTGCGTCGCGCCGAGCACGTTCGCATCGGTGGAATAGGCCTTTTCCGTGCCCATCTTGTAGGGCAATCCGACCTTCTCGAGGTACTCGCTCATCTCCTTGCGGCCGCCGAACGCGGTCACGAACGCCTGATCGAGCCAGGGCTTGTAGATGCGGAGCTGCGGGTTGACGAGGATGCCGTAGCGATAGAAGCGCTGGATGTCGTTGCCCTTGTGCGTCGAGCCGTCGCCGAAGACGTTGACGCCGTCCTCGCGCATCGCACGCACGATCGCGGTGGAGGTGACGGCGCGTCCGAGGGGCGTGGTGTTGAAGTACTTCTTGCCGCCGACGCCCAGGTGGAACGCGCCGCACTGGATGGCGACGAGCCCCTCGCGGACCATCGCTTCGCGGCAGTCGATGATCTTCGCGGCCTTCGCGCCGTGCTCCATCGCGATCGGCGGGATCTCGTTCGGATCCTTCTCGTCGGGCTGCGCGAGGTCGGCGGTGTACGCGTAGACGTCGACGCCTTGTCGCGACATCCAGGCGACCGCACAGCGCGTGTCGAGACCGCCCGAGAACGCGATGCCGATCTTGGTGCCCTTCGGCGGGAGCTCACGATAGATGCGCGACATGGGCCCGATATGACACGAAATCGGGGCTGCGAGCGTGCCAAACTCGCGGCGTGCCTCGCTTCCGCGTCATCGCATTCGTGGCCGCCGCTGCGCTGTTGACGGGAGCCGGCGTGGCCGAGGGTGTGACGCGCTGGAGCGGCACGACGCTCGCGACGGTCGCGCTCGGCCCTGCGGGCGACGCCTGGGTCGGCGTCGTGTCGAACGTCGCGATCCCGGGGCGCACACCGATCGTTCTCGATCTCGTCACCGACTATACGTACTCGGGCGACATCGACCTCGAGCTCGACGCGGACCTCGTCGACGAGGCGCGCACGCCGCTGCATCTCGTGGTGATGGGAAGCGACGACGACGGCGGCGCGCAGATCGCCGAGCACTTCCAGGGCGATCGCGCCACCACGCGCGCCGACGGTCGCTGGTCGGGCCGCGTGGTCCTCCGCACGCGTGGCGAGGTGCACCTCCAGTCGGCGACGGCGACGCTGCGCGCGAATCCGACCGATCTCGAGTGGCTCGTGGCGCTGCTCGCGTTGCCCGGTGTTCTCACGCTCGTCGTGGCGTTCCTCGTGCGCCGAACGCCCACGATCGACGCCGAGCGTGCTCGCGCGCACACGACGCGCTAACGAGACCGGATGCGACGACTGGCTCTCGCTCTCGCGCTCGTGCCGACGATCTTCGGTTCCGCGCCGGGCGCCGCGCAGGCGCCGGATGCCGCGGCCGCGGCGGGTTGGGCCGAGACGTTTCTCGGGACCGTCACGTCGCTCGAGGCGCGCTTCCAGCAAGACGCATGGGTGCCGGTGCATGCGCGCACGCGCACGTCGTATGGACGCATTCGCGTCGCGCGTCCCGGCCACGTGCGCATGGACTACGACGCGCCGGCCAACGTGGGGGTCGCGAACGGCAGCGACTTCCTCTGGTACGAGCCCGGCGACGGCACGTGGCCCGGGCAATACACGCGCGGGACGAACGACGCCGTGAGCGCCGCGTTCGAGCTGCTCGTGGGCGGATCGCTCGCGCGCGACTTCGCGAGCTCGGCATGCGCGAGCACGAGCGCGACGGCTCCGGCCGGAACCGTGTGCGTGGAGCTCCGCCCGCGCGGCGCCGCGTCCGCGTTCGAGCGCGTCCGGCTCTACGTGCTCTCGGCCGAAGGCGTCCGCGGTCAGCCGGCGCGCCTCGCGATCGAGCAGCACGACGGCACGTGGAACACGTTCACGTTCCGCGAGCTCCGCGTGAACGGCACGATCGACGAGAGCGTGTTCGCGTTCGAGCCGCCGGCGGGAACGCGGGCCACACCGGCGTCGCGGTGAGCGCGCCGTCGGCGCGCGACGCGCTCGGGTACGACGGCTTCTGCTGAGCAGAGATCCGTCACGCGCGCAGTAGCAAGGCGAGCAGCGCGTGGATCGCGACCGCCGCGGCGAACGCGATCGCGAAGCGGTGGTCGCGGGTGCGCGCCCCGATCTCTCCGACGCCCGAGCTCGCAGTGCGGCGCGGGGGTGGATCGGGCGATCGCAACAGGATCGACCGTGCGGCGCCCTCGAAGTGCTCGTCGATGAGGAGATCCCGCTCCCGCGCGAACCGGATCGGCAAACGGACGACGCGAATCGCGAGCTGTGTCTCCATCGGTAGCTCGTGGACGTGGATCGGTGCCGTCGGTGTCTGCACGCGGCGGTAGTGCGCCGGCAACTGCGGATCCGCGCCGGTCCATCGGTACACGCCGGTGTCGCGCTCGCGATCGATCCACGCCGCGAGTGCACGCTCGCCCAGCGCGCGGACGATCGTCGGATCGCGATCGATCACGGCACGGCGGGCCATGTCGAGCGCGTTCACCGTCGCCACGACGCGTGGCTCCGCCTCTCGCGCCACCACGAGCCCGTGACCGCGGAACGCATCCTCGAACGCGCTCGCCCGCGTGCCCGCGCGGTACGACGTCTCGGCCGCGCGCGCGATGTCGATCACCACGAGAGCTCGTGCTCCCGGCGTCGCGAGCGTAGGCGGCGGGTGGCGTCCGAGCTCGATCGCGCGTACCGCGCGCAGCACGTCGAGCGGGAACCGATCGGTCGATCGACCGCCCGGGAAGGCGTCGCGCGGGACGACACTGCCGGGGCCGGCGTCGAAGACGCCCACGCAACCCTCGTCGTCGATCGCGAGCCACGCGCCGATCACGGGCATGTCGTGATGATGGGCGAGGCGCTCCGGGAGCGCGAGCCGGGACGCTCGCGAACCCTCGGGGTATGCTCCGCGCCTCTCGTTCTCGGAGGCAGTCGCATGGGCAACGCGTGGATCGTCGGTGGAGCGCGCACGGCGCGTGGGCGCGGCAAGATCGGCAAGGGCTCGCTCTCGGGCGTGCATCCCCAGGAGCTGCTCGCGCAGACGCTGAACGAGGTGATCGCGCGCACGAAGATCGACGCGAACGCCGTCGACGACGTGATCGCGGGCTGCGTCTCCCAGGCCAAAGAACAAGGCGCGTGCATCGCGCGCAACTCCGTCCTCGCCGCGGGTCTTCCCGACACGATGACCGGCGTCACCGTGAACCGGTTCTGCGGCTCGGGCCTGCAGGCCTTGAACTTCGGGGCGATGGGCGTCGCGAGCGGCCACCAGCACTTCGTGCTCGCCGGCGGCGTCGAGTCGATGTCGCGCGTGCCGATGGGCAGCGACGAGGCGGGCATCGACGGCAACAACATGGTGCTGCGGAAGAAGGTCTTCCAGGTTCCGCAGGGCATCAGCGCGGATCTCATCGCGACGATCGAGGGCTTCTCGCGCGCCGACGTCGACGCGTTCGCGCTCGAGTCGCAGCGCCGCGCCGAGATCGCGCAGAAGGAGAACCGGTTCGCGAAAGCAATCTTCGCCGCGAAGGACCCGGAGACGGGCAAGCCGCTGCTCGACGTCGACGAGCACGCGCGGCACGGCACCACGATCGAGGCGCTCACGAAGCTCGAGCCTGCGTTCGTCGGCATGGGTGCCGCAGCCGTCGGCCCGAACGGCGAGACGCTCGATCAGATCGCGATGAAGCGGTACGCCGACGTGAAGGCGATCCAGCACGTGCACACGGCCGGCAACTCGTCGGGCATCGTCGACGGCGCGTGCGCGCTCTTGCTCGCGAGCGACGAGGCGGTGAAGGCGCACGGTCTGAAGCCGCGCGCGAGGATCCGTTCGATGGCGACCATCGGCGCCGAGCCGGTGATCATGCTGACTGCGCCGGCACCCGCGTCGGCGCGTGCGCTCGAGAAGGCCGGCATGAAGCCCAGCGACATCGATCTGTGGGAGATCAACGAGGCGTTCGCGACGGTGCCACTCCAGACGATGCGCAAGCTCGGGATCGATCACGCGAAGGTGAACGTGAATGGCGGCGCGATCGCGCTCGGGCATCCGCTCGGCGCGACGGGCGCGATCCTCGCGCTGACGGCGATCGACGAGCTCGAGCGGCGCGGGCTCGGCACGGCGCTCATCACGCTGTGCATCGGCGGCGGCATGGGCATCGCGACGGTCATCGAGCGCGTCTGAACGCTGCTACGATCGGCGCATGGCACGCGACACGTCTCTGGCGGTCGAGGCGATCCACCTCGACCTGATGCGTCGTGCGGGTCCCGCGCGTCGGGCAGGGCTCGCGATCAAGCTCTCCACGTCCATGATTCGCGGCTCGCGGCGCGCGATCGCTCGTTTACATCCCGAGCTCGACGAGCAGGGCGTGCGCCTGCGCTGGGTCGAACAGAACTACGGTCTCGTGCTCGCGGACGCGCTGCGACGCCGGCTCGGCGTGCCTCGGTGACGGACGAGCTGCGTGCAGCGCTCGACCCGGTCGCGGACGCGTTCGACGCGGTCGGCGTCCGCTATCGCATCGGCGGTTCCGTCGCGAGCTCCGCGCTCGGGGTCGCGCGGAGCTCGATCGACGTGGATCTCGTCGCCGATCTCCGGATCGAGCACGTGAAACCGCTCGTTCGCCGGCTGGAGGCCACGTATTACGCCGACGAGTCGATGATGCTCGACGCGATTCGCCACCGCGACTCGTTCAACTTCATTCACCTCGAGACGATGATGAAGATCGACGTCTTCGTGCTGAAGGATCGTGCGTTCGACCGGACCGCGTTCGGGCGCGTCGTGCGCGAACCGATCGGCGCCGACGCCGACCGGACGTTTCCGATCACGTCCGCCGAGGACGTCGTGCTCTACAAGCTCGAGTGGTTCCGACTCGGTGGCGGCGAGTCTCGTCGACAGTGGGAAGACATCCTCGGTGTGCTCAAGCTGCAGCGTGATGCGATCGATCGCGCCTATCTCGCGCGTTGGGCCGCGGAGCTGGGTGTCGCCGATCTGCTCGCGCGTGCGCTCGCCGAAGCCGGGCTGGTCACGACGTAGCGACCGGCGGTGCGAGCGGCTGGATCCGTACCGCGGTCACGATGCGCTGATCGAACGCGTCGGGCGGGCGTACGCCCTCGTAGATCGTGTCGGAGCCGCTCACGAGCAGCGACGGCGCCGCGAGGAACGAGAGCTCGCTCGGGCGGAGCGTCGCGGCGTGACCGTCGATCGTGACGTCGACGGCGAACTGGCGCCGCGAGCCCGACGTCGAGGTCGGTGGGATCGCCGCGCCGCGACGGATCGTGACGCCGTCCGCGCGTGCCGCCGAGGTCGACAGCAGCACCAGCGTCGTTCCGCGCAGCACGCGTACCTCGTGGATCGAGCCGAGCCCGAGCCGGTGTGAGCTCATCGTGACCGAGACCGCGTCGCCCTGCGCGAGATCGAGCGCGGCGCCGTACGGCAGGTGCACGCGGATCGTGCGCGCGTCCTCGGCCTCGCTGCCCGAGAGCACGATCGTCGTCATGCCGCCGGTCGTGTAGCCGGTCGTGCGCGTGAGGCGCTCGACCGTGCGATCGCCGCGGAGCGCGCCGTCGTGCACGGGCCGATCGACGCTCACCCAGTCGCCCGACGACTCACCGCCGGCGACGGTGGTCCAGCGCGCGGCCTGCGCCGAGGCAGAGCCGACGCCGAGCGCCATCGAGATCGCGAGCGCCAGACCGAACCGAGCGAGTCGTTCCATCGTGTGCATCCGACGGCGCCGTGAGGACCCGCCTTGGGTGAGCTTGAATTCCCTCGCTCTTTCGGGCGATCGTGCGCGGCCATGAGCGGAGCCGCATCCACCGAGAACGCCGAAGCGACACCCCCGGGCTTGCCCGATCTGGGCGAGGTGCCCGAGGCCGAGCGCGATCAGAAGTGGCTCGATCACTACTACCAGCGCGGCGTTCCGCAGCTGACGGTGCGCGCGGTCGTGACGGGCGGACTGCTCGGCATGATCATGAGCCTCGCCAACCTCTACACGACGCTCCACGTCGGGTGGTCGTTCGGCGTCGCGATCACCTCGGGCGTGCTCGCGTACGTGCTCTGGGGCGGCATCGGTCGCCTTCCGGGCATGTCGCAGATGACGCTGCTCGAGAACAACTGCATGCAGTCGACCGCGAGCGCGGCCGGCTACTCGACGGGCGGCACGCTCGCGACGGCCGTCGGCGCGATGCTGTTGATCAGCGGCGACGAGGAACGCCTCGGCTGGCTGCCGGTCGCGGTGTGGGTGTTCCTCACGGGCTGTCTCGGCGTGTTCCTGGCGATCCCGATGAAGCGCCAGATGATCAACCAGGAGCAGCTGCCGTTCCCCTCGGGCATCGCGGCGGCGGCGACGATGCGCAGCCTCTATGCACAAGGTCGCGAGTCGGTGCTCGCGGCGCGCGCGCTGGTCGGAGCGCTGATCGCGGGTGCGGGGCTCGCCGTCGTGCGCGACATCATGGAGTGGGTCCCGGGGTTCATCCCGTTCCCGTTCCGCATCTTCCGCGCGCGCGAGACGGACTTCACGGGCGCCACGCTCACGATGGGCTTCGAGCCGAGCCTGCTCCTGATCGCGGCCGGCATGATCGTCGGCATCCGTGTGTGCACGTGGATGCTCGTCGGCGCGCTCGCGAACTACACGCTGCTGATCCCGTGGGCCGCCTCGCAGCCGGACTGGCACGAGGACGGCAAGACGTTCTTCGGGCACGTCGAGTCGGTGGCGCTCGCGACGGCGTTCCCTGCGGGCACGAGCGAGGTCGACGGCGACGCGGCGCAGGGCATCGCGGACCAGCTGAACGCGATCAGCTCGAGCGGCACGGTCGAGCTGATCGGCTTCGCGAACGTGAACGAGGAGAATGCCCCGGCGCTCGCGCGCACCCGCGCCGAGCACGTGCGGGACGCCCTCGTCGCACACGGCATCTCCGCGGACCGCATCACGATCGGCGAGACGCGGGCCATCGGCGCCCGTGATGGCTCGCGCCGCGTCATCTACCAGGTGGGCGGCCATCCCGTGACGCTCGGCGTGCGGGTCACCCGCTGGAGCCTCTGGTTCGGCACCGCGATGCTCGTCGCGTCGGGGCTCACCTCGTTCGCGCTCGGATGGCGGACGATCCTGCGCGCCTTCCAGAAGCTCCGACAGGCGCGGTCCGGCGGAAAGAAGGAAGAGAGCGAGATCGATCAGATCGAGGTGCCGACGAGCTGGTTCGTCATGGGCATGATCCCGATCACGGTCGGTCTCGTCGCGCTGTGCTGGCTCTCGCTCAGCATCAACCCGATCCTCGGCGTCATCTCGGTCGCGCTCTCGTTCTTCATCTCGCTCGTCGCCTGCCGTGCGACCGGCGAGACCGACACGACGCCGATCGGTCCGCTCGGCAAGATCACGCAGTTCATCTACGCGGTGCTCGCGCCCGGCAACACGACGATCAACCTGATGACGGCCGGCATCACGTCGGGCGCCGCAGGCGCGTCGGCCGATCTGCTCACCGACCTCAAGAGCGGCTATCTGCTCGGCGCCAACCCGCGACAGCAGTTCATCGCACAGGCGAGCGGCGTCATCTTCGGCACGCTCGCGGTCGTTCCGGCCTGGTACGCGATGGCGCCGGACCGGGCGACGCTCGATGCGATCAACTCACCTGCGACGAGCATGTGGTACGCGGTCGCGATGGCGCTCTCGCACGGCGTCGAGACGATCCCCGAGACGGCGCGCTGGGCGATCGGCGTCGGCGCGATCCTCGGCATCGTGATCGCGCTCGGCGAGGCGCTCGCACCCAAGGAGTACAAGAAGTGGGTGCCGAGCTCGATGGGCCTCGGGCTCGCGTTCGTCGTCCCGTTCCAGAACTCGTTCTCGTTCTTCATCGGCGCGGTGATCACCTTCGTCTGGACGAAGGTGCACAAGCAGTCGGCCGAGCGGTACGTGATCCCGGCCGCGTCCGGTGCGATCGCGGGTGAGTCGGTCACGAGCGCGGGCTACGCGCTCTGGGGAACGTTCCGCGGGCTGCTCGGGATGGGCTGAGCTGTATCTCCCCCGAGGGTCTGGGCGACCCTCGCCCCGCCCGGCAAAGCCGGCTCGGGGCCCCACTCCCCTCCGCTGCGCGGCTCGACGTTCGTTGTCCGGGCGCCTAGAGTCGCGCCCCGCCATGGACATCGTCGTCGTCGCTCCCGAGATCGCGCCCTATTCCAAGACCGTTCCGTCGGCCGAGCCCGTCGCGGCGCTGAGCAAGGCGCTGCGGACGCTCGGGCACAAGGTCACGGTGATCGCGCCGCTCTGGGCGTCGATCGATCCGAGCGCGCGACACCTCGGGCGGCGGCTCACCAAGATCGAGGTCGAGCTCGACGGCACCACGACGCGCCTCGCTCTCTACGAAGGGCGCACCTCGGGCGGCGTGGATCTCCTCTTCCTCTCCAGCGAGGACCACTTCGCGCCGGGCGTGGTCGCGTCCGACGAGTCGGAGACGGCGTCCAAGCGCTGGGGCCTGTTCCTGCGGGGCGCGATGGAGCTGCTTCGTCGGCGCGAGAGCCGCCCGGACGTCGTGCACGTGCACGAGTGGCAGGTCGCGCCGCTCGCGTTGATGCTCCGTGAAGATCGCGAGCTCGGCTCGCTCCCGACGGTGCTCACGATCTCCTCGATGGACGCGGTCGGCCGCTACGACCGCGCCGCGCTCGCGCAGTTCGGTCTCGCGCCGACGCTGTTCTCGATCGAGGGCGTCGAGTTCTTCGGGAAGTTCTCCTCGCTGAAGGCGGGCCTCGTCGCGGCCACGCGCATCGTCACGCCAGGACCTTCGTTCCTGCGCTCGTTCATGGAGCGCGGTGGCGGCGGCGGGCTCGAGGGGGTCCTCAAGTCGCGCGAAGGCGCGCTCGTCGGCATCGTGCCGGGCGTCGACGCCTCGGTCTTCAACTCGGCGACGGATCCGCACCTCACCACGCGCTTCGACGCGATGGACGTCGCGGGCAGCGGCACGTACGGCAAGATGCGCTGCAAGGCGGCGCTGCAGCAGGAGCTGGGCTTGCCCGTCCGTGGGGACGTGCCGCTCGCGATCGTCCTCGGCGGCTCGGGCCCGCGCTCGGGGCTCGATCGGCTCGCCGAGATCGTGCCCGCGCTCGCGCGCAACGACGTGCAGCTCGCGGTCCTCGTCGACGACGCGGGCAGCACCGCGACCTCGCGCATCGCGGAGCTCGCGGCGCGCTTCCCCGATCGTCTCGCGCTGCGCCTCGGCACCGGACCGACCGACGACCACGCGCTCGCGCACCGCGCGCTCGGTGCGGCGGACCTCGCGATCGTCGCGGCGCTCGACGATTCACGGACGACGCTCCAGATGGAGGCGCACCGCTACGGCACCCTGCCGATCGGGCGACGGACGGGGCTGCTCGCGGACACCGTGGTCGACTGCGACGCGCAGCTCCGATCGGGCGACGGCTTCTCGTTCGACGAAGCGACGGGCGAAGCGCTGCTCGGCGGGATCCAGCGGGCCATCGCGAGCTTCGCGCTCGGCGCACCGTTCCGCGCGGCCCAGCTCCGCGCCATCGGCGCCGATCACGGCTGGGAGCGCCCGGCACGTCTGCACGAGCGCGTGTACCGGCAGGCGATCGCCGCGAGCGCGCCGCGCGAGACGGTCGAAGCGCCCGCGGGCTGACCGCTTCGGCAGGGACCTCTCAGCGCGCGAAGGGCGGCTTCGTCTCGAGCTCGCCCAGATCTTCGGCCGCGTAGTACGACGCGATCATCTCGCGGGCGCCGGGGCGCGTGTACGCATCGGCGCGGCGCTCCTCGATCACGTCGGCGATGACCTTCGCGACCTCCTCGGGCGACTGCGCGCCCGGCAGCTGCCGGTTGTCGGGCCCGCCGTGCAGCGCGTTCAGCCCGAAGTCGGTCGCGACGACGCCGGGGTGGACGACCGACACGAGGATGTTCTCGGGGCGCAGCTCCATGCGGAGGTTCGCCGAGAGCGAATTCAGCGCGTGCTTGCTCGCGGAGTACGCGCTGCGCAGCGGCGCGAACGGGACGCGACCGAGCATCGAGCTCACGTTGACGACGTGGCCGATCTTGCGCGCGCGGAAGTGCGGCAGCACGGCCTGCAGCCCGTAGAGCGCCGACTTCACGTTCACGAGCATCATGTCGTCGAGATCCGCGTCCGTCAGCTCGCTGGGATTGCGGCTGATGCCGCGGCCCGCGTTGTTCACCCAGGCATCGATGTGCCCGAAGTGCGCGAGCGTGGCCTCCACGATGCGTGCGTGGTCCTCGCGCTTCGTCACGTCGGCCACGATGGAGAACGCGGCCGGCCCGACGCTCGCCTGGAGCGCGTCCAGAGGCTCCTGACGGCGGGCGACGAGTACGACCCGCGCGCCCCGCGCAGCGAGCTCGCGCACGAGGGCGTCGCCGATGCCTGCGCTCGCTCCGGTGACGACGACGACGCGATCTTCGAGGGTGCGGCTCATGCGAGCGAGGCTCACACGAGGAAGACGTTGGCGGGAAGCCCGATGGCGCTCCAGACCGCCGTTCCGGCGAGGAACAAGAGCAGCTCGGCCGTGCCGACGTGCGTGAGCGCGATGCAGTCGGCGCTCGTGAGGCCGCGCGCCACACGCTTCGGATAGAAGGCGCGTTGCAACGCGGGCGCTGCGAGCATCAGGCCCTCGCGCACGCCGAGCGCACCGGTCGCGAGCCCCGCGAGGAGCGTGAGCGTCGCGAGCACGAGCAGCGCATCGATGATCTTCAGCGCGAGCGCTTCCCCGTGCACGACGGGATACGTCGGGATCCCCTCCTTGCGGTCGCCCTCGAGGTCGCGCAGGTCGTAGAGGATCTCGAACGTGATCTCGTAGAGCACGAAGAACACGACGAGGGTCGCGATGGACGTCCAGGGCATCGCAGGCCGCCATCCGCTCGCGGCGAGCGGATAGCCGAAGCACGTCAGCACGAAGAGACAGGCGGAGCCGAAGTTCTTGAAGAAGTAGAGCTCCTTCAGTCGGCGCATCCCGCTCGGCGTCGGAACGAGCCTGTAATTGTAGGCCATTCCGATGATCTGCACGATCACGCGAAGCGGCGTGATCGACGGAAAGAAGAGGTGCGTGGCGAACGAGCCGAACAAGAGCGCGAAGCTGCCGATCGCGACGGCGCGCTTCCGGCGGGCCACGCGCTCGGTGCCCTGGATGCCGTTCGCGAGGTCTTCTTCGAGATCCGTGACGCGGTTGAGTAGGTTGATCAGGAACCAGTCGAGACCGGCGATCAGCGCGAGCGCGATCGGCCGCTCGCCGGTCATCAGCCATCCGAAGACCAGCGTCGCGGTCATCGCGATCAGCACGATGTGATAGCGGACGATCGCGAGCGCGTCGGCGATCGGGCCGGTCGACGGCGTGGCGGCGGTCACGGGCACCGGCACGATGTACACGAGCTCGGGGTCGGTCGGCTATTCTCGGTCGCGATGCCGCTCGATCTCTCTCGCTTCTCCGAGGCGCTACGGACCGTCGATCCGATCGCCACCGAGGGTCGCGTGACGGGCGCGGTCGGGCTGGCCATCCGCGCGATCGCGCCAGGCGCGCGCCTCGGCAGCATCGCCGAGATCCGGCACGAAGATCCGCTCGCGCCCAGCGTGCTCGCCGAGGTGGTCGCGTTCGACGGCGAGATCGCGACGATGCTCCCGCTCGGGAGCGCCCACGGCATCGGGCCGGGCGATCGCGTGTCGGTCTCGACGCGCGGCCTCTCGGTGCGCGCGGGCGACTCGGTGCTCGGTCGCGTGCTCGACGGTCTCGGCGAGCCGATCGACGGCGGCCCCCCGCTGGTCGGCGACGAGGTGCAGGTGCTCCGCTCGCCGCCGAGCCCGCTCGAGCGCCCGCGTGTCACGCGCATGCTGCCGACGGGCATTCGCGTGATCGACGCGCTCACGCCGATCGGCGAGGGACAGCGCATCGGCCTCTTCTCCGGGAGTGGCATCGGCAAGAGCACGCTGCTCGCGCAGATCGCGCGGCAGGCCGCCGCGGACGTGTTCGTCGTGTGCCTCGTCGGCGAGCGGGGCCGTGAGGTCGTCGAGTTCCTGGAGGACGGCCTCGGCGACGAGGGCCGGGCGCGCGGCGTCGTCGTGGCGGCGACGAGCGATGCGCCACCGCTGGTGCGGATGCGGAGCGCGTTCGTCGCGACGGCGATCGCCGAGCACTTCCGCGATCGCGGCGCGCGCGTGCTGCTCTTGCTCGACAGCGTGACGCGCTTCGCCCGCGCTGCCCGCGAGGTCGGGCTCGCCGCCGGCGAAGCGCCCGCACGTCGCGGCTATCCACCGAGCGTGTTCGCGCAGCTGCCGCAGCTGCTCGAGCGCAGCGGCACGAGCCCGCACGGGTCGATCACGGCGATCTACACGGTGCTCGTGGAAGGCAGCGATCTCGAGGAGCCGATCGCCGACGAGGTGCGCGGCATCCTCGACGGCCACGTCGTGCTCTCGCGGCAGCTCGCGAGCCGTGGCCGCTTCCCGGCGGTCGATCCGCGCGAGTCCCTGTCGCGTCTGGCGCCACGCGTCGCGAGCGCCGCACATCTCGCGGCGGCCGCGAAGCTCCGCGAGCACGTGTCGATCTACGAGGAGAAGCGCGACCTGGTGCTGCTCGGCGCCTACAAGCGCGGGGGCGACGCGGCCCTCGATCGGGCGCTCGAGCGGCTCGAGGCCATCGAGACGTTCCTGCGGCAGTCGGACCGCGAGCGCGTCGAGCTCGCCGACACGCTCGCACAGCTCGCGCGCGTGGTCTGAGCGCGCGCCGCTCAGCGCGCGAGCTCGACGAGCACGGCACCGCTTCCGCCCTGGGCCTCCGGCGCGGTGACGAACGCGAGGACGCGTGCGGCCGCCGCACCTCGTGTGAGCGCTTCGACGACCGCGTCACCGAGCACGGGCCCGCCGGCATCCGAGTGCAGGCCCTTGCCGTGGACGATGCGCACGCGGCGCAGGCCACGGCGGTGCATCTGGCCGACGAACTTCGCGACGCGCGTCTCCACGTCGGCCGCGCGCGCGCCGTGTAGATCGAGCGCGGCGTCGTCGCCCGGACTGGCGTTCGCGAGGCTCTCCAGCGTGCCGCGCGGAGCATCGCGTCGCACGCCGGCCTGCCAATCGTCCTCGCGACGGATCTCGAAGTGGAGCCCGCCCGAGACGAGCGACGCGAGCTTGGCGCGCGCGTCCCGATCACCCTCGCGCTCGGCGGGCGCCGGCGGGGCGGGCGGCAGCTTCAGCGCGGTCGCGCGCGGTGGGGGCGCGTCCTTGCGCGCACCGAGCCCGCGCACGCCGGCCATCGCATCGTAGAACGCGGTGCGCTCGTGGCCGCGCAGCGTGTCGCTCGGTCGCGCTGGGACAGCCGTGGGCGCTGGAGCGGCAGCGGGCTTCGGTGGCGCCTTCGCCGGAGCTCGCATCGGCACCTTCGCGGGCGTCGGCTTCGGCGCCGTCTTCGCCGGCGCGCCGAGCTTCACGGCGGCGAGCAGGCCCTTCATCGACGTGCCGACCTTGGGCGGTGGAGGCGGTGGGGCGTCGCTGTCGTCAGCCTTCTTCTTCTTGCTCACTCGGCGGCCTCGTCGTGGTGTTCGCGGAACAGCGTCCGCGTGGCATCGCCGCGCTGCGCGGCCGCGATCCAGGTCGACAGATCGAACGCGAGCAGTCCCGTGCCCTGCGCGGTCATCGCGATCGCGTAGCCCTCGAGCCACTGCAGGTCCGGCACCATCTGGTCGGCGACGACGAAGAGCAAGATCCCTCCGAGGATGTAGAAGACGTCCAGGCCAGCGTTCACCGCGATCGTGGTGGCCGTCGAGTACTGGCTCGCCGCCCAGTCCTCGCGCGCCTCGTCGAGCGCGTCGCCCCGGAGCGAGCGATCGGCCTCGATGCGGCGCAGCGTCCCGCCGTCGAGGTCGAAGAAGATCGGGGAGAAGGCCGCGTTGAGCGCGCCCCAGATCGCGGTGCCCACGCCGAAGCCGACCCAGCGCTCGTCCTGGTAGCCGATTCCGGCGGCGAGCGCGCCGAACACGATCGAGGCGGCACCGAACGCGAGGAGCACCACGCCCTCGGCGTTGCGCGCCTCACGGTGCGCGAGCCGCAGGTCGGCGAATCGGTCGGCGTTCGCCTGGCCCAGCGGATCCGGGAGCGTGAGCGAGAGCGTCGCGGACGCCTGGCTCGCGGGCGGCCCCGGAGGAGGCGGCGGCGAGGGTGCGACCACGCGTGCGGCTGCGGCGTCGTCTTGGGCCGCCGCACGCGGAGCGATCGCCGCCGACGCGAGCAGGATGCCGAGGACGAGGGCTCTCATGCAGCGGATGTGTCGCGCGACGTGCGCCCCGTCAACGACAGCGTTTCTTTGACGCGGACGTGCGGCCGGACGGATCGTCGCCCCGTGAGCGCGGACGTCGCACTCGGGGCTGCCGTCGTTCTGGCGACGACGCTCTGCGTGGTCCGGATGCGATCGATCGTGCGCTCGTGGCGCGCGCGTCGGCGCTCGCTGCGGGCGCGGTCCGGAGAGCGCGACGCGCGGACGCTCCTCGCGCAGCACGGCTTCGAGGTGCTCGCGGAGCAAGCGGCGGGCGCGCTCGTGCTGCACGTCGACGGCGCCGAGAGCGTGCACGCACTGCGGGCCGACTTTCTCGTGGTGCGCGGCGGGCGCCGTTTCGTCGCCGAGGTCAAGACGGGCGCCGTCGCGCCGTCGCTCGACCACGCGCCCACGCGCCGCCAGATCCTCGAGTACTGCGCGGCGTTCGACGTCGACGGGGCGCTGCTCGTCGATCCGCAGGCCAGTCGCGTTCGCGAGATCGCGCTCGCCGCGCCCCGAGCGCCGCGTGCGTGGCCGTGGCTCGTGCTCGGTCTCGCCGCCGGGATCGCGCTCACCTGGCTCACACGGACGTGAAGCGATGGTGCTTGCACGACGATCCGAGCCGCCACATCGTCCGGACCCGATGACGTCGCCGATGGTCACGCCCGAAGCGCTCGCGCGCGAGCTCGCCGCCGGGGCCGAGCTCGTCCTGCTCGACGTGCGCGCCGGAGCCGACGCGCACGCGCGGTTCCTCGCGCAGCATCTCGGGGGCGCGCGCTTCGCGAGCGGCGATCACGATCTCGCGGCTCCGGGCGATCCGGCGAACGGGGGCCGCCATCCGCTCCCGACTCCGGCGGCGTTCGCGGCGACCCTCGCGCGGCTCGGGATCGGCCCACGCTCGCGCGTCGTCGTGTACGACGACAAGAACGGCACGAACCCGGCGGCGCGCGCATGGTGGATGCTGCGCGCGCTCGGGATCGACGCACGCGTGCTCGATGGCGGGCTCGCCGCGGCGATGGTCGCGGGCCTCCCGACCGAGTCGGGCGAGCCGCCTCCCCTCGCGCCGGTCTCCGCGATGCACGCGGATCGATGGCAGCGGCCGACGGTGTCGATCGACCGGATGGAAGCGCTCTCGCGGGCGCCGAGCGTTCCGGTCCTCGATGCGCGCAGCGCGGCCCGCCACCGCGGCGACGCCGACCCGTTCGATCCGCGCCCGGGCCACATCCCGCACACCGCCAACGCGCCGCACGAGGCGTCGCTCGACGCGAGCGGTCGCATGCTCGCGCCGGACACGCTCCGCGCTCGCTTCGAGGCGCTCCTCGGTACGCATGCGCCGCGCGAGGCCGTCGTCTACTGCGGCTCCGGCATCACGGCATGTCATCTCCTGCTCGCGATGGAGCATGCCGGTCTGGCGGGCGCGTCGCTCTACGTCGGCAGCTTCTCGGAGTGGACGCGTACGGGTCGCCCCGTCGCCACGGGAGAGGGCACGTGAAGCGGATCGCGCTCTCGTTGCCGCTCTGGCTCGCCCTGCTCGTCGCGCTTCCGCTCTCGGGTCAGGACGCGGGCGCTCCGGATCGTCCGTCGGTCTTCCACACCGAACCGGGCGGGCCCGAGCTCGTCGTGTCGCAGACCGTGCGCACAGGCGTGCAGCCCAAGAGCGTGAACGTGAGCCCCGACGGCACGCGCGTCGTCGTCTGCAACTTCGGGTTCGCGGACCGCGACAACGTCTACGTGTACGACGCGATGACGCTCGACCGCGTCGGCGTGCTCACGTTCACGGGCAACGCCGTCGAGACCGTGTTCACGCGCGACGGGCGCACGCTCTACGTCTCGAACTTCCGCGAGCACGTGGTGGAGGTCTTCGACTTCGCTGCGTGCACGGGCGCGACGACCGCGGCTCCTTGTGCACTGACGCCGCGCGCCGAGATCGCCACGGCGGGTCATCCGAAGTTCATGGCGCTGTCACCCGACGAACGGACCCTCTACGTCGCCGACTGGGGGGCCATGGCGGTGTCGGTCGTCGACACGACGACGTTCCAGGAGATCCGGCGCCTCCCGACGCTGCAGCATCCGCGCGGCTTGGTCGTGCGGCCCGACGCGACGCTGCTCGCGGCCGCGTTCGACGGCAACGTGATCCACGTGTTCCCCGAGGGCGCCACCGCCGAGAGCGCGCGATGGGAGACCTGCGACTACCCGCGACACCTCTTGCTCTCGCCGGATGCGCGCACGGTCTACGTGACGTGCTCGCTCGGGACGCTCGGCTTCTACGACGCGCAGACGGGCCGCCGGTTCGGCATCGGGACGCTCCACCGCAACCCGCGGACGATCGACATCAGCCACGATGGCCGGTGGGTGGCGAGCGCCAACTTCGGCTCGAGCGACGTGACCGTCGTCGACACGGTCGATCACGTCCACCGCAGTCATGCCGTGCCGGGTGCGGATCAGATCGTCGGCCTGGCGATCCATCCCGGGCCTGCGCTCCGCATCTACGCGACCAGCTGGCGCACGGGCGAGCTCTACGTGCTGACCGAAGGCCACGCGCCTCGCGGACGCCGCCGCCACGCCGAGTGACCGAACGCTTGGTCGATCCCCCTGGATCGGTCATCCTCCTTCTTCGCGATGCGTGCGCCCGCCAGCTTCGTCGTCCTCGTGGGGCTCTGGCTCGCCGCGCTCGTTCCGACGGCCTCCGCACAGCGGATCGTCCAGATCAGCTTCACCCCCGCGGCGCCGCGCGCGCAGTTCGCCGTGTGGATCGAGGATCCGTCGGGCGTCTACCGACAGACGCTCGGCCTGACGCAGGCGGTCGCCTACCGCGGGATCGGCAACCGACCCGGCGCGTTCGAGATGAACGGTGGGTTCCACTGGCCGTACGGCCGGCGCGAGAGCGTGCTGCCGGTCTGGGGTCATCGCCGCGCGAGCGCTCCCGGTGCCGAGCCGTTCCGCCGGGTGATCTTCCAGAACCGGCGCTCCGAGGGCGACGCGTCACGCACGTCGGACGACTCGACGCGCGATGACTACTTCTGTCTCTCGTTCACGTTGAGCACCACGCAGGAAGAAGCGCTCGACGCCGTCAGTTGCGCGAGCGTCTTCAACAGCGACAAGGGGCGCTACATCACCGAGGAAGACGTCGCGAACGGATACTGGGAGCCGATCGTCGAAGCGCCGGGCTCGTACGCGCTCGATCTCTACTCCTTGTATCCCCCGCGACGGGACGCCGTTCCCTGCATGCCGGGCCCGCGCTGCGTCGATCGGCCCGATCTCGGGCAGTACGACGCCGACGTGCGACGCATCATGCCGGAGATCGACGCGGTGACGATGGCGACGGCGCGCGCGGGCGCACCGGTCGACATCATGTTCACGGTTCCCGACGACTGGGAGCCGGGCACCTACCGCGTGTACGTCGAGGTCTCGGTCGAGGGCGACGCGAACGACGCGTTCCCTGCGCCGCCCGGTCCGTCCGACACGCGCGTCTGGGACAGCTGGGCCATCCGCTACGGCTACTCGTACCGTGGGCAGCCGTCGGTCGTGTACGCGATGGACGTGAACGTCGACGACCGCGGCGACGAGACCTCGGTGCTGATGCCGGTCGGCTACGGCTCGCTCGACGGTCGCGGTGACGACGGCGGCACGATGCACGAGATGGACGGCTCCATCACGATGGATCCCGAGCTGCATCCCGGCAGCGGCGGTGATCGGCTCATGGTCGTCGACGACGCGCGCGTGTTCGGAAGCGTGATCCCGCCCGCGATGTGCGAGACGAACACGGCGCCCTCCGCCGTGGGCGAGCTCGCGGTCACCGAGTACGCGGAGCGCCGTTTCTCGCACCAGTACGCCCACGTTCACTTCCTGGCTGCGGCGGACGATCAGCGAGTGCGCCGCTACGAGGCGCGCTACTCGACCGCGCCGATCACGGACGAGGCGACGTTCCGGCGCGCGCTCCCGGCGCTCGCGGCGTCGATCGACAGCATGGCGCTCGAGATCCCGACGCGCGCGCCGGCCGGCGACGCGGTCGACGTCGACATCGGTGGGCTCACGTTCCAAACGCACTACTACGTGGCCGTCCGCGCGATCGACGCGTGCAACGCGCGCGGGCCCATCTCGATCGCCGAGGTCACGACGACGAGCATCGAGTTCACGACCGTCTCGCCGTGCTTCGTGGCGACCGCGGCGTATGGCTCGCCGCTCGCGAGCGAGGTCGGCGCGCTGCGTCGCTTCCGCGATCGCCACCTCATGACGAACGCGGTCGGGCAGGCGCTCGTGGCGGCGTACTACGAGACGAGCCCGGAGCTCGCCGCATGGATCGCCGAGGACGAAGGGCGTCGCGCACGGGCGCGAGAGATCCTGACGCCCATCGTCGCGCTCGCTCGGTGGCTCACCGAGTAGCACGCGAAGGCCGGGCGCTCGGAACTGGCTGAGCAGCGTCGCGAGCGTCGGCGATGACTCGTCCGCTGCGCACGACGAGCCATGTCGCTCGCGAGGAGCAACGCGACGAGGCGGAGTGGGGTGAGAGCGATCCGGCTCTGCCGGTCGCTCGAGGGGCGCGCCCAGCGCCCCTGGAAACTCAGCGCCGCCGCTTCTTCTCGAGGAAGGGAAGCCGATCGCGGATCTTCTCCGCGCGGTCGAGCAACGACGCTGCCTTGCCGCCGTACTCCTTGACGAGACGCATGATCGCACCGTCCTCGTCGTCGCCCATCGGGTCGAAGCCCGGGTCGGCGGCGTGCGGCCCGTACATCTTCTCCATGATCTCGAGCACGCTCGTCTTCACCATCCCGCGGAACGGGATCTTCGCCATCATCCCGTACATCGCCGCGTTGCCGCGCGAGCCGAGGCTCGGGTGCGTCTCGAGCCAGTGCATCGCCGTGCGAACGTCTTCCAGGTACTCGTCGACGATGCGCGCGTGGTTGGACGTGACCGTGAGGTGGATGCAGTTCGGGCTCTGCATCCGATCCACCGACCAGTCGCGATCTTCGAGCTGATCGGCGAGCGCGAACACGTTCAGACCGCTCTGGTCGGTCGTCTTGTACGCGACGATCGGCGCATCGGGTCGCGCGACGATCTCGATGCCGTCGATCGCGGACAGACCGTCGACGAGACGCCGGGCCGCCTTCATCGCCTCGCCCGCGTGGTGCTGATAGCCCTCCTCGCCGAGCGCCATCATCGCGCCCCACGCGGCCGAGATCGCACCGCCCGAGCGCGTGCCGGGCATCGTCGGTGACGCGTAGATCCCGCCGGGCCAGTCCGTCGACACGAAGAACTGGTGACGCAGGTAGCTCATGTCGCGGTACGTGATCGTCGAGGCGCCCTTCGGTGCCAGGCCGTACTTGTGGATGTCGGCCGAGATGCTCGTGACGCCCGGCACGCGGAAGTCCCACGGCGGGATCGCCTCGCCGAGGCGCTCGAGCCAGGGCAGCACGAAGCCGCCGACGCAGGCATCGACGTGGAACGGGATCTTGCGGCGCTGCGCGATGCGCCCGATCTCCTCGATCGGATCGACCACGCCGTGCGGGTACTGCGGCGCCGAGGCCGCCACCAACACGGTGCTCGCGTCGATCAGGCTCTCGAGGTCACGCACGTCGGCGCGCATGTCGCCGCGCACGCGCGCGTAGCGGATCTCGAGCCCGAAGTACGACGCTGCCTTGTCGAACGCGACGTGGATCGTCTCGGGCACGACCAGGTTCGGCTTCTTCAGGCTCTTGTTCTTGCTGCGTGCGCGATCGCGCGCCGTCTTCACCGAGAGCAGCACGGACTCCGTGCCACCGCTCGTCATCGTCCCGACGCACTCGGGACCGCCGTTCAGCATCGCGGCGGTCATGCGGACGACCTCGGCCTCCATGCGCCGCAGGCTCGCGAACGCCATCGGGTTGAGCGCGTTCTCGGCGAAGTAGAGGTTGTGCGCCTTCTGGAGGAACTCGTGGTGCTGCTCGCCGCCGTAGTACACGAGACTGAAGACGCGACCGCCCTTCCAGTCCGCATCGCGATCGCGGAAGCCCGCCATCTGCGTCAGCAGCTCGGAGTGGGGGACACCGCGCGCGGGGATCGTGACCGACATCGGGCGCGACCTTAGGTCGCAGGGCGCTACTTGGCGAGCGAGAGATTCAGGTATCCCGGCTCGTCGGTGACCTCGCGGACGACGTACGGCGCGAGCCAGATCGGGATCTCGGGAACGCGCTCGGCCGTGGGCAGCTCGACCTCGGCCAGGACGAGCTCGCGATCGACGAACACGTCGATCTCCCAGGTGAGATCCGCGTCGGCGATCGCATAGCGGTGCTTGCGCACGCGGCGGCCCGCGGTGAGCGACCAGAGCTTCATGAACGTCTTGGCCGTGCAGGTCTCCTCGACCTCGATGCGCGAGACGCCGCTGCCGAGCTTGATCGTCCGCAGATGCACCGTGCCGGCGTCGGTGACCTTGCGACGCACGCGCTCGTGGAGCTTCTCGCCCGGGATGTAGCCCTGCTCGATCGTCGCGTACGAGCGACCGTCGAGGATCGGGGGCGCGGCGCGAAGCAGGTACTTACGCTCGATCTCCATCGGCAGCGCGCTCTTCGGCGGCGCCTCGAGCGTCGTCGCGAGGCGTTCGAGCGTGCCCGTGATGACCGACAGCTCGTCGCCCTGGACGTACTCGGCGATCACGCTCGTCAGGAGCGACGCCTTCTCGGCGTGCGCCTCGCGGAGCAGCGACGCGAGACCGGGCTCTTCGCCCGCGAGCGGCTCGTCCAGCTCGCCTTCCTTCGTCGTCGCGGCGTGCGCGAGACGGCGCGCGCGATCGAGCGCTTGGGCCTCCATGGCCTCGCTGAGCGCGCGTGTGCGCACCGCGAGGTCGTTGAGCGTGCCGAGCTTCTCCTGGAGCGTGCGCAACGCGCGCGCCGCATCCCGTGCTTCTTCCAGCTCGTCCTTCAGCGGCTCGACGAGGTAGCGCACGCGCTTGCCGTGGATGCGCGCTTCGTGAGCGATCGCCTCGTCCTCGACCGTGCGGACGGAGGTCAGCGCGGAGGCCAGCTTGGCCGTCTCACTGCGCAGGTGCCGCGCCACGCGCTCGCCGAACCTGGCCTGTGGTCGATCCCCCACGAGCGAGCGCACCTCGCGGAAGTGACCGAGGTCGACCTCGAGCTTCGGAAGGATCTTCAAGAGCTCGGGCACGAGCCTGTCCTTCAGCTCCTCGTAGGCCGACTCCTTGCGTTGCGAGAGCGCGGCCGCCCACCAGCGCGCACCCGCGCGCTCGGTCCAGTCGTGTCGCGAGAGCTGGGCCTCGATCCATGCGAGCTGCACCTCGGCGTCGCGCGCCTCGCCCGTCGCGCGCGCGATCGCGCGCACGCGCTTCTGCGCCTTGCCGCGTAGGCTCTCGGCGAGCTCGTCCTCGAAGAAGCGAATGAGCGAGCGCAGGCGACGCAGCGCCACGCGGAGATCGTGCAGCGCCTCGGGATCGGTCCCGGCCAGGAGGCGCGTCGCGGCCTCGTGCGCCTCGATCGCGAAGCCGATCGCGATGCGCCGCGCGCCCTCTTCGGGGCTCGTCTCGGTCAGCGGCATCGCGGGCGGGGTCAGCACGAGGGGCGTTGTACCCGAGATTCGCGACGTGGGTCGTGACGATGGCCGAATCGGATACCATCCCGCCCATGGAATCGACGCAGGCGGCGGAACACGCGATGGCGAGCTGGCTGGGCGCGCTGGGCAAGGCGGGGCTCATCGACGGAGGCTCGGCCGACACGTCCACCGTGGTCGCGCAGTACGTCGTCGGTGAAGCGGCCATCGGGTCGCTGCGCGAGTTCCTCGAGAGCGCGTCGCCCGAAGTGCGCGAGCGCGAGCGCCGCGCGGCGATCGAGGTCTGCATCTGGATGATGCACGCCGATCGCAAGATCGACCCGGAGGAGGTCGCCCTCTTGCGCGAGATCATCGGCAGCAGCGGCCTCAGCGACGACGTGCAGGACGAGCTCGTCCAAGCGACGCACGAGCCGCCGTCGCTCGAGGGGCTCGAAGAGCGCATCACCCATCCGGTGCTCCGCGAGCTCTTGCTCGCGCTCGCGTGGGAGCTCGCCTCGATCGACGGAACCGTCGCGCGAGCCGAGCGCGACTTCTACACGGGCCTGAGCAAACGGCTCGGGGTGACGGCCGTCCGCGCGGCCGAGATCCAGCGCGCGATCGCCGAGCGCGTCGGGTAGCGGAGGCGTCCGGCTTCGCGGACGCGACACAATTGTGTCGGCCCGGCTTCGCCGGGCACTCCGGCCTAGGGTAGCCGCTATTTCTTCTTGGGTGCGGGCGCCGCCGGCATCAGGAGCGCGCTCGTCACGTCGTCCCACGCGCCCTTCTCGTCGAGCACGATCGACGTGACGCGGATGTGCATCACCACGCGCTCGACCTTGCTCGTCACGCCGGCCGCGCGCTTCTTGTCGAGGCGCTCGAACACGGCCTCGGTGCCGGGAACCGGGAAGGGCCGCGAGACGTGGAGCGTCTTGCCGTAGCGGCGCTGCCCGCCGCCGAGGCGCGCTCCGATGTTCGCGTGGCTCGGATCGCGGGCTCCCGTCTTCCGATCGATGACGTCGGTGCAGATCATGTTCGCGTCGACGAGGTAGAGCCGGTTCAGCGTCCAGACCTCGAGCATCACGGTCGGCGTGACCTGTGGTCGCTCGTTGACCAGCGCGTGCGTGTCGCGATCGAAGACCACCTCGAGCGGCAGGACCTCCGGCGTGTCGGGGAACGCCTCCTGGAACGTGGTCCGGATGGTGTCCGTCATCGTCTTGTCGGCATCGTCGGACCAGTCGGTCATCCGGCCACGATACTATCGACGCGCCATGGCGAGAACGACCCTTCGCGCGCAGCTCGATCGGGTGCGCAGGCGCGTGGAGGAGCGCATCGACCAGGGCTGGGCCCTCGTGCGGCGGCGCATCCAGCCACCGCTCGCGGTCGAGGCCTTCGATGGCGACGTGCGCTTCGCCGTCGTGACCGTGAACTTCTCGACGTCGCGGTGGCTCGCCCTGATGCTGCTGACGCTCGGCGAACAGCGCGGGCTCGATCGCGTGCGGCGCGTCGTCGTCGTCGACAACGCTTCGCGCGACGACGGACGGAACCTGCCGCGCGCGCTCGCTGCGCACGGCGCGCGGGTCTCGGTGATCGAGAACCGGCTGTGGCTCTCTCACGGGCGCGGGATGCGCAGCGGCCTCCGTCGACTCGATGCGCTCGAGCGAGCGCTGCCGGCGCACGAGCGCACGAACGTCGTGTTGTTCGTCGACACGGACGTCGTCTTCCGCGACGAGACGACGCTCGAACGGCTCGCCACGCTGTTCGCGACGCAGGGCGTCGCGGCCGCGGGGGAGCTGCGTCACGGCCTCTATCCGGTGCCGGAGGCGCAGGCCTCGTTCCTCGCCGTTCGTCGGGATCACCTCGCCCGTCACGACGTGGCCCCATGGGTCGATCACGGCGCGCCCGCCTATTGGCTGCAGCGCAGCCTCTGGCGTGCGGGCCTGTCGATCGCCGACTTCCCGAGCAACCGCGGTGGGTTCGTCCTGCACCGCGGTCGCAGCGGCGTGGCTGCCGCGCAGCGACATCACCCTCGGCGCTCGTACGGGAGCGCGTCGCACGAGCCCCACTTCATGGCCATCGCCGGTGGCGCCGAGATCTGGTCGGCGATCGAGAGCCGCTGGGCGCCTCTCTTGGCCGACGAGCCCGCGCTCGTCGCCCATCTCGCGACACGTTTCGGGTGATGTCCGGAACGTCGACGCGCGCCACAACCTGGCGTAGATCTGGGGCGAGGGACGACACATGAACAAGGGCTGGCTTTTCTTGGGGACGTGCGCGCTGGGGATCTCGCTCGCGGGGTGTCCGGGGCCGAGCGAGTCACCGGACGCGTTCGTGGGCGAAGACACGGGCGGCGGTGGCGACGGGGGCCGTGACGCGGGCCGCGACGCCGGTCGCGACGCGGGGCGGACGCCGGACACCGGCGTCGACGCACACGTGGTCGTGCCGGACGGCGGCGTCGACGGCGGCATGGATGCGGGCTCGGATGCCGGAGACGATGCGTTCGTCCCGGTCGACGCGTTCGTTCCGGTCGACGCGTTCGTCCCGAACGACGCGTTCGATCCGGGCTGCCCGACCGCCTGCGACGACGGCAACCCGTGCAACGGTCTCGAGACGTGCAACGCGACGTCGCACACCTGCACGCCGGGCACGACGCTGAGCTGCGACGACGGGATGGCGTGCACCACGGACAGCTGCAACCCCGCGACGGGATGCCAGCACGCGCAGGGCGACACCGACACGGATGGCGTCCTCGACTGCGCCGACTGCGCGCCGACCAATCCCAACCGCTACCCCGGTGCGCCGGAGACGTGCAACGCGATGGACGACGACTGCGACGCCAACATCGACGAGATGGCTGTCGCTCAGTTCTACGCGGACTGCGACGGCGATGGTTGGGCGGCCACGGGCGCGAACCAGGTCGATTCTTGCTCGACGCCCACCGACGACACGGGCTGCGGCACCACGACGGCGGAGTGGACGCCGCGCTTCCCGGACGCGTTCGTCGACTACGACTGCAACGACGAGGTCACGACGGCGCACAGCCACGCCCTCCCGTTCTCGACCACGCCGATGGCGAGCACGCCGGACACCAGCCTCGACTACGACTTCGACTGTGACGCCGTCGAGACGCGCGAATTCCCGACGGCGGGCGCGTGCGCGGTCGCCGGCACCGGCTGCACGACGCTCGTCGGCTGGATGGGCACCGTCCCGGCTTGCGGCGTGGCGGGCACGTTCATCACCGGCTGTGCGGCGGGCACCTGCGCGCCCATCACGATGGCGCGCACCCAGGGCTGCCGCTGATCGCAGCGGGCCGAGCGCGCTATCGCCTGCTCGCCTCGTACCTGCTCGCGCGCGTCTTCGTCGCGCGGCGGTACGAGGCGATGTCGCTTCCCGCGTTGCTCGAGCGGCTCGACGGTCGTCCGCACGCCGCTCGGGCGGACGACGACGATCTCGCGCGGACGATCGTGCTCGCGGAGCGCGTCTCGCGACGGCTGCGTCTCGGCCCGGACACGTGTCTCTATCGCGGCCTCGCACGCTACGCGACGGCGCGCGCGGCGGGGCGTGACGCGCGCTTCGTGATGGGCGTCGACCCCGACGACGCGACGACGGGACACGCGTGGATCGAGGTCGACGGTCTCGCCGTGCTCGAGGACGCCGCCGCACGCTATCTACGGACGCTCGAGCACCCGCCGCGCCGCCGATCCGAGGCCGTGCCGGACGTGCGCGAGAAGTGACCGAGCGCCGCGGCTCGCGCGGTCGTTCAAGAGATGGAGCGCGGGGACGGCGGCCGGCGAGCGGCCTGCACGGCGAGCGAGCCAGCGTCCCGCGAGACGCGCTGCGACGTCGCCGGCGGGATCGGGCGCGAGCGCCGCACGCACCGCGGTCGCGTGGGCATCGCCGGTCCGTCCTGCGAGGTCGAGCACGTAGCGCGCGGCGCGACCGAGCCCGAGTGCATCGAGGTGGCGGGCCTGGTCGGTCGCGGCCAGCGGCTGAGCGCGCGCGAGGGTCGCGAAGTCGGTCACGTGGCGGACGTCCCACGCGTTCGAGCGCCCTCGGACGAAGTGCACGACGAGGTGCGCGTACGCATCGAGCGGCGCGAGCACGCGCACGCGAACGCCGAGCAGGTCCTCTGCGGCCACCGTCCGCGCGAAGAGCGCGGGGAGGTCGATGCGAAAGAGCTCGGGCTCGCAGAGCGCTTCGTGCAGATCGACGTCGAGCGCGTGCGCGGGATGGCGCAGCGTCGTCGCGATCCGCGTGCGCGCGACGACGATGAAGCCGTCGCGCCCGAGCGCGTCCTCGGCGCGGCGTCGTTGCGCTCCGGGGACGAGCACGTCGAGGTCGCGCATGGGTCGCACCGGAGGGGCGGGGAC
>JADMIO010823470.1_pt1 | contig 29559 bp, 28 predicted proteins | sample 8958161 | NCBI WGS metagenome assembly JADMIO01 (sample SAMN16585339, study PRJNA669376) | soil metagenome | isolation source: Crop rotation soil | place: USA: Cullars Rotation, Alabama | collected 2011 | reverse complement strand
GCCGCGACTTCAAGTCACGTGAATTCCAAGCTTCGGATCCCACTGTGCTGGAAAGTCGACACGCGTTGCCCATTCGAGGCGTTCCACACCCAGGGCTCTCTGCACGCGGTCGCGGACCGTCTCTTTCGTCTCGCCCAGGTCGAAGGCCAGGCGAAAGAGGAGCTTGCGCTGCTCGTCGCTCATAGCGCGTCTGTCGCCCGATGCCGCTTCCGTCGGCTCCGTGTCTCGACCGCGGGCGCGCTCGGGCGAGGCTCGGGCCGAGCCGTTTGCGCCGTCTCCCCTGGAGTTCGACCCTTCGGAGAGTGCGCTCTCCGGGCGCCGCACGGTGCGGGGCGTGCCGCGCGCTTCGCGATCGGAGTCGTCGGCAGCACCGACGATCGCGATGTCCTCGCCGAGCTCCTCGATCGCGACCACGCCGATGTTCACGGCGAGGCGGAAGGCCCGGGCGATGGCCCGGGTCTCGGCCATGCGGAGCACGTGGGGAGCGATCTTGCGGTTCACGTTCGCGGGACAGGCGTCGCCGGTACCCGTGAACGTACCCTTCGAGGTCCGGACACATGCTTCGACGACTGCGGTCTTCTGGTTCTCGTCCGTCGGGAGCTGGAGCACTTTGGTCTTCACGGACTTGAGGCCGTCGTCGTGCGCCAAGGCCAGAAGCCCTTTGAAGGCGATGGCCTCGATCTCGTCGATGACCTGCCCGCGTTCGTCCTTGATCTTGATCTTCACGATGAATCCGTCGCGGCGCTGCATGGAGCACCTCCGTTTCGTTCGAGTGGGTTGAGTGTCAAAGAGCGGTGGGAGGCAGGGACCGGAGGGGGTGTGCCCTTCGCCCTGCCTCTATCCAGTCACGCAGTCGGCGTGACCGCAGCGTTTCCGGCGCGATCGACAGCGGCACGGATCGAGGCCCCGAGCGCCGACTTCTCGATCTGCCCGCGCGCGACCTCGGTCCCTTGGCCGAAGGTCGAGCCCTCGAAGCCGTACGAGGAGCCGCGCTTTTCGACGACGCCGAGGGCGACAGCGTGCTCGAGGAGGTCCATCGCAGCGTCGATGCCGCGGCCGAAGCGGATGTCGAACTCGGCTTCCTTGAAGGGCGGAGCGCACTTGTTCTTCAGGACCTTGATGCGGGTACGTGCGCCGACGGTCTCCTCACCCACCTTGACCGCGCCGATGCGGCGCACGTCGAGGCGAAGCGACGCATAGAACTTCAGGGCGTTTCCGCCGGTCGTGGTCTCGGGATTCCCGAAGACGATGCCCATCTTGTGGCGCAGCTGGTTCACGAAGAGGATGAGCGTCTCCGTGCGGTACGAGATGGCGGTGAGCTTCCGGAGCGCCTGGCTCATGAGCCGGGCTTGAACGCCGCCGTGCTCGTCGCCCATGTCGCCCTCGACCTCGACCTTGGGCGTGAGGGCCGCGACCGAGTCGATGACGATGAGATCGACGGCTCCCGAGCGCGTGAGGGTCTCGGTGATGTCGAGGGCCTGCTCGCCGTGGTCAGGTTGCGAGACGAGGAGCCTTTCCGTGTCGATGCCGATGGCCTTGGCATATGCGAGATCCAAGGCGTGCTCGGCGTCGATCATGGCGGCGACCCCTCCGTCGCGCTGTGCTTCGCGGATGGCATGGAGCGCGAGCGTCGTCTTGCCGGAGGATTCGGGGCCGAACACCTCGACGATGCGCCCGCGCGGGTATCCGCCGATGCCGATGGCCGCGTCGAGCGCGAGCGATCCGGTATGGAAGACGCTCGGCGCGTCCGAAGTGTCGGTCGAGCCGAGTGCCATGATTGCGCCCTTGCCGAACTGCTTTTCGATCGTGGACACGGCCGCCTTGATGACTCTGGCCTTGTCGGGACTTGCAGTCGTCATGATGAACCTCATCTTTCCGGGTCCTGCGTGACGCGCAGATCCCAGGGTTACGGCCCGAAGGCCGGTTGCTTGTGAAGGAACGAGTGGAATGGCGCTCTCGGAGGGCGCATGTCTCACGCGGCAGCGCGTACATGTTCGAAGACGCCGCGCTCGCGAAGCGACACGGCAGCGCCTGTCGTCACGATCACGTGGTCGAGGAGCTCGATCTCGATGACTCGGCCGGCCTCGGCGAGACGCTCGGTCATCGCGATGTCTTCAGGAGACGGCGTTGGCGAGCCGCCCGGGTGATTGTGCGCCAGGATGAAAGCGGCGGCCCCGAGCCGCGCGAGCGGGCGGAAGACATCACGGACCCTCACGGCCGTGCCGCTATCGCCGCCCTTGGCGAGCAGGACGGTGGCCTTGACCGCGAGCGTGGTCGAGAGCGCGAAGGCCAGAAGGACCTCGGTCTCGAGGTTCGCGAAGCCCGGAGGCAGTGCTTGCACCACTTCGGCCGACGAGCGGAACACGCGCGTGAAGGGATGCGTCGCCGCGAGGCCAAACTCGCGGGCCGCGACGACGCGGGCTGCGAGAGTCGCGGAGATCGACGTGGAACTTGCGAGTTCCTCGGCTGGCATGCGGGTCACACCCACGATGCCGGTGCGTGCGAGAATCCGTTCCGCCGCGCGGATACCGACGAGGCGACGAAGCGGCTCCCGGAATCGCTCCGTGTCCTCGTCCGGAACGACGGAACCGGGGGTGAGCCGACGGAGGGCATGGGGAAAGTGAAGGACTGCCACTAGGCACCTCTCTTGTTGTGCAGTGAAAAGGGCGCACGTGACTTGGCGAGAGTTGCCAGTCTCGTGCGGTGGTCCGTTGGACCGAAGCCGCGCCCACGTGCCCGAAGGCCACGAGGAGCGAGGGTTCGGTCACACGGACGGGGCGACTGCGCGAAGAGGCGGGACGACCAGAGGCCGCTTGTTTCCCGAGCGCACCACCATCTCTCCGACGTCGAGCCGCATCAGGTGCTCGGCGCGGTATTCGTGCACGAACTCGCGCTCGACGATCTCCGCGTCCTCGGCTCCGACGCGGAAGGACACGAGCGTGCCGACGTTGCCGAGGAGGGCGGCGCGCACCGACTCGTCGAGCACGGCGACACTCTGGGTCGCAAGCACGAGGCCGACAGCGAACTTGCGGGCCTCGGCCACGAGCTCGAGGAGCGGGCGCGTGGCGAAGGAGCCGACCTCATCGACGACCAGGAAGAACGGCGAGCGCTCGGGGCGGGAGATGTCAGCTCTCGCGAGCGTCGCCTCTTGAAAGGCGCCGAGGAGAAGGCCACCGAGCACGAGACTCGCGTCCTCGCCGATGCGTCCTTTGGAGAGCGAGGCAACGACGATGGCGCCGCGATCAAGGAGCCGTCGAGCATCGAGCCGCGGCCGGCGCTTGGTCACGATCGTGCGCACGGGTCCAGAGGCGAGGAGGGCACCCAGCTTGTTCAGGATGGGGGCCGTGACCTCCGCCGTGAGCTGCTTGCCGTATCCAGGGAACTCACGCGTCCAGAAGCCCAAGACCGATTCGTCCTTCAGCTGCTTCAAGATCGAGCCGCGGCGTTTGTCGTCGATGAGCATGTCGCGCCCATCGGCGAGGGTCGCACCGCGTGCGTCCATGAGGGCGAGGAGCACGTGGCGGAGCACGTGCTCGGTGCGAGGTCCCCAGAACTCCGGGCCCCAGAGCTTCCGCATGGCGGCGAGGATCCCGGAGACCACGAGCGGCCGGCGGAGCGGTTCCACGGCGCGGAGCGGATTCAATCCCGGGCAGGCGTCGGGCTCGGCTGCGTTGAAGTGGACGACATCGTTCCTCCGGTACCGAGGGATCTTCGCGAGCACCTCGGCCGCGAGATCGCCGTGCGGGTCGAGGAGCAGAAACCCGTGTCCGGCCTCGGCGTCACGGAGGCAGAGCTCGCGGAGCAAGGTCGACTTGCCGCTCCCGGTCTTGCCCACGATGAGGGCATGTTCGAGGCGGCGTTCGAGGAAGCTCGCGAGCCAGGGAGGATATGCGTTGGTGGTTGGTTTTGGCATAGGAGTCGTGATTCGTTTCATAAACATCCGGCTGCCGCCCTCTCGCGAGTCCCGAGTTCCCGCCCGGGATACCGCGGGGGGACTCCTCCGGGCCTCATGGGCGAGAGCCCGGCATGAGGCAGAGCATCGGGATCATGGGTCTGATCGCGACGGCGAGAGGGCGGAAGAAAGAGCCCGAGAGCCCCGGGCGAGCACGACAGCGTGACTATTCGGGCCCGCCGACGGAAACGTCCGTGGTCAGGCCCTCTGTGCTCACCTCGGGGGTCTCGAGCTCTCTCCCGTTCATGGGCCTCAAGGGAACAGTGGTATGTGGGGCTCACTCTCTCCAAGCTGGCGGACGACGGGCTGGAGGAGCCGTGCGGGATCCTTGGGGGTCGCGTCGGCTTCCGAGAGGAAGATCAGGAACCCAGAGCGGCGGCCGTCATTCGCTTCCTGCGCCGCGTCGTGGAGCTTCTCGAGCCGGCGCAGGTCCGGGACCACGGTCAGGACGCGCAGGGCTTTGAGGCCGAAGTCGCGTTCGGGACCGCCGGAGCGCCTCCAGGCGAGATACCCGCGGTACTTCTCCTGCATCTTCTCGACGGAGATGGTCCCGCGGTCGATCTCGACCAAGAGGCCGGCGGGACCGGGCCCGCGCTCGTACGCGAGGTAGAGGTCAGCCTGGAGGGCGATGCGCCGGGGCGGTTGCCCAGGGCCGGCAAGGACAATCGAGGTCGCGAACTTCTTGTCGTCGGTCTCGATCCCCAGGAGCTCGAACCCGTGATCGCGGGCGAGGGCCAGGACGGTGAGCGCGAAGTCGCCGACGCCAACGTCGTGGGCGCGCTTCTGGCTCGAACGCTTGAGGCGCGCGGCCGAGATCCCCTCGACGCGGGCCATGGTCGTCCGGGCGAGCTCGCGCGCGCCCGCGGAGGTGAGCGCGACGTACGCGACCTCGGCACCGGAGATCGGGTCGGTCGTCGCGGTACTCCGGTGGAGGAGCCCGGCACGGGTCCAGGCGTCGATGTGCTCGACCGTGAGGCCGACGGGACCGGCGAACGCGAGGAGCGAGTGCACACTCGCGAAGCGGGCACGCGCGATTGCGGTGAAGACTTCTTTGGCAAGCGGACGGAGATCAGGTGGAGCGAGGAATGGTTCGGTTGCGGCGAGAAGGTGCATAAGGGCGGGGTGGAGGGAATGAATGAAGGACGGTCGCGATCGCGACACGTGCTGTACGAGACAGCGGACGCATCGGCGCGAGGAGCGGGAGCTCGGGATAGAGGTCGGCGGCGATGCGCGCCGGCGGCAGGTCGACAGCCGCGCGGACGAAGGGCACTCGTGAGCCGCGGCTGGCTCTCCGGAGCGTCTCTTCGAGGCCATCATGCGCAGCGACGATCACGGTCGGTTTCTCGCGGCGGATGAGGCGACGGAGGGCGAGCGTCTCGGAGCGCCTCGCGCAGTCGAGCGTGCCGGTGCCTCGAAGTTCCCAGGGGTCGGCGACCGCCCAGAGGAGGCCGGGCGGCCGCTTCGCTACGGCGAGCACACGAGGTTCGCGGCGAGGGGGAAGGCGGGTAGGCATAATGCGAGAAGGGTTATGGCCGCTTCCGGCGCGCGGCCTCGAGCGCCGGCATCACGCACGAGGTGAAGTACGCGGCGCGAGAGCGCCGGATCTCGCGGGGCGCGGGCTCGAAGGCGTCGGTCATGGCGTTCCGGATGATCCCAAGCGGCACGCGTTCGGCCACGAGGCGGTAGAAGCGGCGGCTGCGCTTGTCGGCGAAGGCGTTCGCAAGGAGCTCGGCCAGGTTGTGGATAACCGCGTCGACGACGTGGGTTTCCTCCTTCCCCCTGCACCCCTTTTCTCTTTCCTGGGATCCGAACGAGGAGAGAAACGAGATAGAATCTCGTTCGTCTTTCTCTTCGAGTTTATTTATCTCGTTCTCATAACCGTTCTGGTCCCTCTCCCTCCCCCTATAGTCCCCCTCCTCTCCCAGAAGGAGCCGGAAGAGGGCCGGGCGGATGTCGGGAGCGCCGAGGGCGCCCGCGAGCTCGTCGGGGTCGACGTCGCGGCTCCGCCCGCCGCACTGGACCGTGAGGCAAATGTCGATGAGTGGTTGCATTGGAATCAGGTGCACGAAGCCGGGGCCTCCGTATCAAGGCCTTCCGCTTCGATGTCATTCAAGTGAATAAAAGGCTGGGGTTCTGCGACGTCTTTCTCTCAAGCAAGCTCGTGAAACGCGGCCACGGCCGTACAGGCAGCGACGGCGGCGAGCTCCCAATACCGTTCGGCCTCCGAGCGGAAGCCGTACCGTAGCGATCGCCCCACGTGGGCTGCGACCACCGGGTCGCGCGCGACGATGTGGCGGCGGAGTGCCGCGTTCGTCGCCGAACGGATGCCGAGCATCCTTGCGAGCTCTGCTCGGCTCGTTTCGACGACCGTGACGTTCGATGCGCTCGCGGCCTCACGGACGAGCTCGAGGAGCGCATGGACACTACCGTCCTCGGGACGAACGGGCTCGGCGAGCACTACGAGCCCGGCCCGGTACCTTCGGAGGAAGGTCCGGACCCACTCGTGGAGCCGCCGTTCTTCGTGCGCGGTCATGCCACGGAGCCGAACGGTGCGAAGGAGCGCCGAGCTTCCGCCTGTCACGACCGCCGTGCCGAGAAGGCGCGGGCTCGTGCAGAACCCTACGATGGTCTTCGCTCGTGCCGTCACGTCCAGCGAGCGTGTCCTGTGGGCAGGGGATTGGAACGCTGGATACGGTGTGAGGATCTGAGACGAACCTCGCTTGACAGAATCGTTACATTACGCATAAGGTCACACCTCCTTTCGATGATGTTGTGCGGTTTCAACGCGCGACGGGCCATCGAAGGGAGCACGCCGGTTGGCGTGTGAGGCGGCCCGTTCCTGCGGGCCGCCTCTTTCGATTGTTCGCTCGTTGTACGGGAACAATACACACGCGCGCAAAAGAAAAGATGACGGCGCAACCGCCATGCTGTGCATAATTCATCTGTCCACAACATGCCGGTTGCGCCGTCATCTTTTTATGCGCGTGGGTCGTATGCTGGGAGTACATCCACTCGCGCACTCCGCGAACCGGATGGCCCAGCTCGCGGCGAGACGTCCGCCGCTTCCTGGATCTTGACTTCAAATGCTATGGTGCGTGAGCCATGCACGCCGCGTCCGGGGATACTTCACGCGCGACGTGTCCGCTCTCGCTCATTACACAACCTATGACCACATCAACATTATCTTCCGTGAAAGCGGAACAAGCCACCTCTTACGAGTATTTGAGCGCCGAGGATGTCGCGAGAGTGCTCGGCATCGCCAAGACCTCCGTCTACGATCGCCTCGCACACGGCGAACTTGCCCATTACCGAATCGGCCGCTGTATCCGCATCCGTCGTGACGACTTCGAGACCTTCTTGACTCGCACGCGTGTCGAGACCAGGCCATCGCCCTGCTATGCTCGCCATCCGCAGACCTGACCGCGGGAACGATTGGTACGCGTACTTTCGTTTCCGGAAACGACGCGTGCGGCGCCTGTCCCCCATCCAAACCCGGAATGGAACCGAGCAGTTCGCGCGCACCCTTCTGCGTGAATTCGGCGAAGCTCTGGCCCAAGGACGTGACCCGTTCGCTGGACCGCCCCCGACATTCGCCGAGTTCGCCGAGCTGTGGATGCGTGAGTACGTGATTCCAAAGAATCGACCTTCGACGCAGCGCGAGAAACGAAGCGCTTTGACCTCGCGCTTGATTCCGTCGTTTGGGCACTTGCGATTGGACGAGATTACGACCCTGCGCATTGATCAAGCCATTTCTGAATGGGACAAGACCAAGCTATCGCCCAAAAGCATCAATAATTCACTGACCATACTCCGAAAGTGCCTGTCCATCGCCGAAGACTGGGGCTATCTCGCGCATGTCCCAAAGATCAGATGGAAGACTGTCGTCCTGCCCGACCCGAAATACCTTACCCGCGACGAGTTCGAGCGCCTCATCGCGGCCACCGAACCTGGATTCTGGAGGACACTGGTGCTCTTCGTCCTACGAACCGGTGTACGGTTCGGGGAGGCCATGGGCCTTCGCTGGGAAGACTTGGACCTGAGCGAACCAGCTCCCTCGGTCCACATCCGGCGCGCCGTAGAGCACGGAAACATCGGCGAACCGAAGACGAAGGCCGGGAAGCGCATCATTCCGCTGGACGCCGAGACCGCCGCGAGCCTTCGCGCATTCCAACACGGCAATCCGTTCGTGTTCTCGCGAGACGACGGTCGATTCTATCGCCACGACACGTGCTCTCGGTACCTCGCGCGCGCATGCGAGCGAGCTGGCATCAAGCGGGTAACGTGGCATCCGTTGCGTCACAGCTGCGCAACAGAACACGTTACCTGTGGCACACCGCTCGTTGTAATTAAAGACCTACTCGGACATACGGATATAAAAATGACGTGCCGCTATGCACATGCCACGGAGGAGACGAAGCGTATTCACGTGGAGCGGGTTGCAGCGCGTGGTGCACTTCTGCCGGTCGAAGTGTCCACCGGGTGTCCACCACGCTCCGAACTGAGCGAACGTGCGACGACTGCGATGTGACAGACATTGGTTCAACCAACAGAAAAAACGACCCTGCGGGTCGTTCCTTCTCCTGGTGGACGGCAGAGGAGTCGAACCCATGTACCGCTCGGTGACACCTTGGGCAGCGTGAGCAGCAATGCACAAGAAATGCGCAACGGTCTACCGCTGGGCTAAGCACGCTGTTCATCCGGTACGTCTGATCCAGGCCGTGGATTACAGTCTGTCCACCAAACGTCCACCAAGATTACTTTCGCCGATGGCGCGCTTGCGAGAGCGGCGGCGAGGCTCTTGGTCGGTTGGAGTTCGGCTCTTGTAGCGGCCGATGCCGGGGAGGACATTGGTCCAGCGCCTTGGCACAGTAGGGCCCACAGTAGGCCTTGACCTTGGAGCGGGTAGCGGGAATCGAACCTCCACGGGTAGTAACGAGGAAGGCGCTCAGCGCAGCTGAATTCGTGCTCAACCCAGCGGACACCACGGCAATCCGAACAGATCTCCCAGCAGCTCAATTATTCCTAAATTCCTAACGTGTGGGCACCAGTGGGCAACAACTGCATTACCGCACAACATCCCGTCGTATGCCGGCGGGGTGTTGCGTATCAGGCGTTTACTCTTCTTCAGAGGAGCGTGAAGCCGGGAACAACCGTGGGCGCGAAGCGTCGACGGTGCTGCACGAAGTGGCAGGCTCCAGTCTGCGTGAGATCGATCGGCTCGCGACGGCTGCGCTGCGCGAAGCGGCGCGACGGAAGAAGAAGCTCGTCGAGTGCGACGTGATGGCGCGCGTCGTCGGCGAGCTCCAGGTCGACGGCGGCTGACGCTGGCTCCACTCTTTGCCGAGAGGGCGTCGGTGGCCATCACGCTGCTGGCGCCCTCATGTCTCGGGAGGCGATGGGCATCACGTCGCGGCTCGTGCTGTCACGGGCAGCGATAGCCATCAGGCGGCGGAGGTCGGCGCGTACGACAGCGATGGCCATCGCGCTCCCGGCGGCGTCCACGCACGTGGAGCATGGCCATCAGCCAGCCCGACCGGAATGCCATCAGTCAGCTTGAGCGGTAACAGGGGGCACCAAGACGCTCGCCTTGCCCTCGAGCACGAGCTCGAACCGAGCCGAAGCCGTCGCTGCCCGTCCAGCGCGCTCGATGCGGATCGCGGGCGGTCGGCATGCCCCAGCCGGGACCGAACGCCGAGTTGTCCACCCGTTTGACGAGTACACGAGCGTCAAGGCGGGGCCGAGGCCGTGGCGTCAGGCATGCACGACGACACGCCCCGCGGATGCTGGGCCGGTCCTGGCGCCCCCGAGGCCGATCCTCGTCGCCGTCATTTTGTCCTTGACGACCCGGTTCCCGCCGGTTACATCGGGTACCAACTGGTATCACGATACTGAGGCCCGGCCGTCAATGATGAAGACGCCCCCCGAAGACCGAACGATCACCATCGAGAACGCGCGCGTACAGGTTCAGTACAGCGAGATGCCCCTCGACAATATCCAACTGGATCCCACCAACCCCCGCATTCAGAACGAGGTGCGGAAGCGCGCTCGCGCTCCGACACAGGGCGATCTCGTGAAGCTCATCCTCGATCTTCCCGGGGTCAGCGAGCTCTTCAAGACGATTCGCGACAACGGCGGCGTCATGGACCCGATCTACGTCCGCAAGGATGGCACCGTGGTCGAGGGAAACTGCCGCGCTGCGATCTACATGTCGCTCCGGGTGCGAAAGCCGCACGTCCGCTGGGACACCATCCCGGCGCTCACCCTTCCCGAGGTGACACCACGTCAGATCGCCGTCCTACAGGGACAGTTCCACGTCGCGGGAAAGAACCAGTGGCCGGCATACGAGAAAGCCGGTCACATCCACGACATGGTCAAGTTGGGCATGACTTTGGAGGACGTAGCTCGCGTGCTCAAACTCCAGAAGCGGGTCGTTGAGCACCTTCTGGTGAGTTACCAAACGATGACCGAACAGGTCCTTCCGCGCATCAAGAGCGGGACGGGCCTCGACAAGTGGAGCTACATCTACGAGTTCTACAAGCGCAAGGATCTCGAACCCATTCGTGCCGACCCCGCCAAGGTCACCGAGTTCGTCGATCTTGTCGTCACTGGCAAGCTCAAGCGTGGAGAGCACGTCCGCCAACTCCACAAGATCATGGGCAATCCTCGCGCAAAAAAGGCCTTGAAAAAGGATGGAAGCGAAAAGGCGATTATCGTTGTAGCGAAGACGGACCCCGCGGTTACCTCGCCCATCCTTCGGAAACTCGTCGACACCACGAAGGCACTCCGATCCGTCGCAACGATTGACATCCGGCACATTCAGGAGAGCAAAGAGTCACGAGACATTCTTCTGGCACTCCATGCCGCCGTCAGGGAAGTCGCCAACGCCGCTAAGGTCACGCTCGCCTAAGCAACCCATGCACGCCCGCACTCGTCCGCCTGCGCCCCCTCCTTCGAGGCCCCCCGTGGTCGTCGACGAGATTACGTTGGACGGCAGGAAGATCCAGGTTCGAAACGCCGACATCCCTCTGGAGAAAGTTCGACTCGACCACCGCAATCCGCGCATCGCCAACACCGTACAGATCGCGCTAGGCTCTGCCGACGGCGCAATCCAAGAAAAACTCGAGGCATTGCTCTGGCAGGACGACGACGTCCGCGACCTCTATAGGCAGGTTCTCATCAACGAGGGACTCGTCGAACGAATCATCGTCCGCGAGGACGGCTCCGTCGTCGAGGGCAACTGTCGCACGGTCGTCTATCGGCGACTGCGCGCCGCCTTCCCCGATGACGAACGCTGGCGAAAAATTCCTTCGCGCGTGCTGCCGCCCGACATCGCTGAGCGCGATGTGGCCATTCTGCTGGGCGAGATGCACGTTGCCGGCAAGAACACCTGGAGCTCGTTCGAAAAGGCTGGCCACGTCTACCGCTTGCACAAGGATTTCGCGCTCACCCAGGATGAGATCGCCCAGCGCCTCCGGATGTCAAAATCTAAGGTGAATCAGCTGATCCGCGCGTTCGAGGTCATGAAGCATCGCTTTTTGCCAGCGTATCCGGGAACCGCAAGCGTTCGCAAATTCAGCTACTTCGAAGAGTTCTACAAGAACCCCGCCCTCCGTGACTGGGCGAGCATCAACGCCGGGGCTGAGGATCTTTTCGTCCACTGGGTTGGGACCAACAAGCTGACCCTTGGGTCGCACGTGCGCGAACTCCCCGCCATGGTTGAAAACGAGGAGGCCGTGCATGCGCTGACCGATGAGGGCATCGTCGCGGCCCGTGCAGTAATTGGCGAGGACAACCCGGCGATCGCCTCGAAACTGCTTCGACGGATGCTCGAGATGACTCAGGCTCTGAAGAAAGCTCAGCTCGACGAGGTTCATCGCGTGCGGAACCCGGACAATGCGCACGCTCGCCAGATCGTGCAGGATCTTTCCGAGGCGCTCGGTCATTTCCGCGAGCTCTGCGGATTGGACTAGCTCGCTAGCTCATAGGGGCAGGACAACGCTCGAAAGGAAACCAGATGGTTACCTATGCACGCAACATTCAGGGAAGCCGGATCCAATTGACACTTGAGGAGCTCGATCCCGACTCCATCATTCTAGATCACACGAACCCTCGCGTCGGCTTCTCGATGCGACAGCTTCCGGCAGAAGAGCGAAGTGACGAAGCCTGCACCGTGCTCCTCACGAGCCAGGAGGAAACTGATGCCCTGAAGCGATCCATCATCCGATCGGGAGGCGTGCAGGAGCCGATTTACGTCCGCTTCGATCGACGTGTCGCAGAGGGCAATCGCAGGGTGGTCGCTTTGCGTGCGGCGAAGGAGGAGTATCCGGAAGACGCCCGCTTTGCGACGCTTCCTGCTTGGATCATTCCTGACGAGACGCCCGAAGCCGTCGTTCGTGACCTCCTGAACGAAATCCACGTCGGCGCCGTTCGCGGATGGGCACCGTACGAGAAAGCCCTGCAGCTGCGGGCACTCGTCGCTGGCGGCCTTCTGGAGGACGAAATTGCCGAGCGCTATCGCATGACGACGCGAGAGGTTCAGCAGCAGCTTCGCGCCGTCTCGCTCATGGACGATCTCTACTTCCCCATCACCGCCGACCCGGGTGATCCCCATCACCGGACCAAATTCTCATACTTCCTCGAATTCTGGAAGAACTCTCGCCTTCGGAAGCATGCCGAAGCAAGGCCTGACCTGCCGAAGCAGTTTGCTGTCTGGGTGCGCGATGGGAAGATCGATACCGGCGCCGGCGTCCGTCGACTCGCGAAGGTGCTGGACTCTGAGGAGGCCACGGAGATCCTCGAGACCATCGGGCTCAACGACGCCGAAGATTTTCTAGCGAGGAGTGACCCGACCGCGCACGAGATCTATGCGCTCCTCGAGCGCGCGCGTGCTCGGGTCGCCGAAATGACCGTCTCAGACCTCATCGAGCTTGGCCAGAGCCCCGGACGCCTTGAGGTTGTACGTAGCCTCCACGACGAATTGGCCGGCATCATGGAGGCGAGCGCTCGGGTGCGCAAAGTCTCGTAGCCATGCCCTCGCCTACCCATCAGTGGCTCCAACTCTGGCTGGCCCGGAGAATGGCGGCCGACGGCTTCACCATCCTCGGATACGACGGTCAGACGCCGCAGGGTGGCATCTGGAACGCCTTGCCACCGCCCGCCTTGCTCGCTGGCGCGCGACCGGACGCGTGGGGAGTCCACGGTGACACGGGTCAGCTCGCGGTCGGTGAAGCCAAGACCTCACAGGACGTCGCTACCGCACACACCAGCTTTCAGTTCCGCGCTTTTGGCGCCCTATTTGACCATGCGATCGGCCGCTACTGCCGGTTCTATATCGCTGTGCCACGTTCCGCGATCCACCCGCTCGACCGCGTGCTTGCGGCATGGGGACTCGCCGGAGCATCGCACATCGTTCGCCTGCACATTCCGGACTGCATTGTGGAGAGTGCATCGGATGACTACGCGTAAAGCCGGGCCGGCACCGTTGCCGCACCAGGAGGAAGGCGTTCGGTTTCTGCGCGGGCGTGCCGCGGCAGCCCTCTTCGATGAGCAAGGGCTGGGCAAAACGAAACAGTTGATCGACGCCGTTGCCGCGGATGTCGCGGCTGGGAACCTTGGTGGCGCGCTCGTAATTTGCCCCAATACGCTTAAGACGACGTGGCGCGAAGAGATCGAGCGACATTCGACGCTCCGCTGTGCGATCTTCGGCGCTGGACGGAGCGCCCGTCGCGATGCATTCCGCAGTCTGCGCGCCGCCTTCTATGTCATCAACTACGAGGCCGTCGCTTCGGAGCTGCCCAGCCTTCGAGCGCTCTTGCGCTTCAAGCGCATGGCCCTCGTTCTCGACGAATCGCACCGCATCAAGACGCCGAACGCGCGCGTAACGCGCGCGGTGCTGGCGCTTCGAGCCGAGGCGGCCAAGCGGTATATCCTGTCCGGCACGCCGGTCGCGAATAAGCCAGAGGACATCTGGAGCCAGCTTTTCTTTCTGGACGACGGCGCAGCACTCGGCCGAACCTTCGACGAGTTTCGTAGGCGGTATTGCGGCCCCGGCCAAGGCTACGTCAACGTCACCGACCTCCGAGACCGGGTCGCCGCGGTCTCGCTGCGGCGAGAGAAGGAAGGCACCCTTGAACTTCCACCAAAGACGCTCCGTCGGGTGCAAGTCGCTCTTCAGGGCGAGCAGCATCGCCTCTACCACGAGCTGCGCAACGAGCTCGCCATCTGGGTCCAGACTCTGAGTGGCGAGGAGGTCCTCGCCCGAGCCGACCACATCCTGTCGCGCCTCGTTCGCCTTGCACAACTTGCATCGAACCCTCGGCTACTTGACGCCGGCTACCGCGAGACGCCGGCAAAGCTCGCGGCTCTCGACGAGCTCTTGCAACAATACCTGGGAGTCCCGTCCGAAAAGGCGATCCTCTGGACCTCCTTCGTCCCTCACATCCCGCAGCTCCTGCACCGTTACGCGCGCTATCAACCCGTTGCCTTGCATGGTGAGATGGATTCGAAAGCTCGGGACGCCGCGGTCGCCGCGTTCCGGTCCTCGCCCGATGTGCGCCTTCTCGTCGCGAACCCTGCTGCAGCGCGAGAGGGTCTCACCCTCACGTCCGCGCGGTTTGCCGTTTACCTCGATCGTACATTCAACCTGGTCGACTATCTGCAATCTCAAGACAGAATTCATCGAATCTCTCAGGACCGACCCTGCGAGGTCGTACTTCTCGTCGCCGAACAAACTATCGACGAATTCATCGATTTTAGCCTTCTACAAAAACACCGTCTCGCCCGCTACACGCAGCACGACACAGAAACGATTGCGCCGGAGGATCTGTTGCTCCAGAAACCTGACGTACTGCAAGCCCTCCTGAGTCCAGAAGAACTCTGATCTGTGCTGGCTGGCAGTTACGTGTTCTGGTCGTCGTCCCCTGGCGGGCGGTCGTTCTCCACACGCATCCGCCGCCGGGCAGCACGAATCTCCTCAGCCGCGCGGACCTTTTCCTGGGTTTCGAGGAACGCCACCTTCGCCGCATCCATATCTGCGGGCTCGATGTCGACTCCTCCGTGCAACACGCGCAGCTTGTGGTTTCGTCGTTGCGCGGTTGCTCGTAAGGCGTCTGGCACAAAAGGTCGCTCGACCTTTGGCGGACCGTTACGCCTCTTGAGCCCATAGCGCGCGAGAAGTTCATCCAAGGATCCCGGGCGCCAATCGCAAGCTTCGAATCGCGCCTCCAGAGCCGCGCGGTTTGCCGGTGCGTATGTTCGGTCTGGGCGGCGCTCAAGACCCGGGCTCAAGTGGCGCATCGGGTCGTCCGGTGGAAATGCGGCGATGAAGTCGGCGATGCGCTGCTCTACGGGGCGCTTGTCGTGATCCCATGTACCCCAGGTAAGGATCCCAAGGCCACGACTGAGCGCGTGGTGCTCCTCTGCGTCCAGAAGGTCCTGCGGGTCGTATCGGGCACGTTGCTTCTTCTTCGGCATGGGGGGCGCCTATCCCGTCGGTCCCGCGGCCGGAAGGTCCTCGGCGGGCTCCGCCGTGACGTCCGACATCGCGGGAGGGCACTCGACGTGCTCGCGCGCTGCCAACACATTCCGGAGCGAACGGTACACTGCGTTTTTCTCGTTGAGCTGGAACGTCGTCGTAAAGGTCTTGGCGTTCAACCGAAACGCGAGCGACTCCAGCGCGACGTAGTCCTCCAGGCAAATCCCTTTTCGATCAAAGTTGTACTTGAGAAACGGATAGAGCTTTCCGTTGAGATGGTGAAGGTCGAAACCCATTTCGCCGAAAAGGTACTCCTCATACTGCTCGAACATCAGAGAGCCTGGCACGGGCGTGAATAGCATTGGGACGATTCCGCCAACCATCTCCGACGCATAGAAGACCGTGTTCACCACATCCTGGAGATTCTCGTCGGGCATTCCGAAAAGAATGAATGCATTGACCTCCATGTCGTGCAGCCGAAAATTGGCATCGTGGCAGATCTTCACGGCTTTCTCGAAGAGCCCCGCGTGCGAATGCCGGCGGTTCCAAGCGCGCGTGACGTCGCGAGACATTGTCTCGAGCGGGAGATATACGCTCTCGAAGCCGGATTCGCGCATGAGCTTCACGAACTCGAGATCCTGATGGAGGAGTCGGACTTCAATGCCCTCCGGTGCGTACAAGCGAAGGTGCGGCATCTTGTCGCGGTGTTCAATCAGGAGTCGGAGCAATCTTTCAATGTTCGGTTTTTCGAGCAGGAAATTATCCTCGTAAAAAGCGAACTGATGAACGCCATAGGTTCGATACTTGTGCCAAATTTCCTCGAACGTATCCTCCGCGGTTCGGATGCGAACCTTGAGACTTCCCTCGTTGTAGGCCTTCTGCGCACAGTACGAGCAATCGAACGGGCACCCGCGGCTTGTGATCAGGATGGCGTAGTCCGGCACCCGCTCCACACCTTCCCGCGCACGCGTCATCTGCTTGTAGACCTCGAAATCCAGGTCCGCGTTGGACGCGCCGGGGATCTCGCCGGTCACGATGCTGTCACGGTTCTTAACATGCGTGTGTTCGCCGCGGCCCTTGCCGAACGAGAGATCTCGGCCCCGCACGACCTCAAACCGATGGCCGCGGCTCGCAAGAGCTTGTGCAAGATGATGCGGGGCCAGTGTCGGGTAGATGCCACCAACCCGGATGCGGGCCTTCGGATACAGCTCCTTCATGAGGACGATGGTATCCACCGTGCTCTCCCACCAGTATGTCATGATGGAAGTGATCCACACCTCGTCAGGTACCCAGGGTGCCTCCGATGAAAACATCGAGATCTGCGGTTCTTCGCGAAGCTGCGTCGCAACCTCATGGAGGGGTGTTCCGAACTCGAATTTGTAACGATGGTGGGGCGGCAGCTCCGTCGTCCCTCGGCCATAGCGCTCCTTTGCCATTGCCCGATAATCCGCGAGGCTCCACTCCAATGTCGAACATACCTGCACGACGTTTCGGTACTCTTGCTTCACCTCGCCATTGCTATCCGGATACAGGCAGTCGATCAGGCGCAGATCGTAGCCAAGTGCGCGGAGCCATGTTGCAATCTTCAGGAGACCGCTGGGCATGCTCCACTCGGGATAGTACTGCGTATCGTAGATCGGAGGTTGAACGAGTAGAGCTTTCATCGGGGGCCTCCTTGCGGCTTCCAAGACTCGGCTAGGAGCGTTTCTCGCACGAGTCGAGCCACGGTCCCCCCATCGAGGAAGTCGAAGGTTGCGCTGCGCACCCGTTTGTTCAGCAGCCCCTGCCAACCAAGAAGGTTCGTGTAGTCGGTTCGAGTCAGCCGAGATCCATTCCCAACGTACGGAAACCATTGCGGACTCGAGTCGCGTGGCAGTGGCCAACGCTGTTTTCGCTCCGATGGGCTCGCGGAGTCGACCGTTGGCGAATAGCCGAAAGGCTTCAAAATGATGGACTGGAACGCACTGTTCAGGAAGAGCGTACTCCGAACGAGCGCATCCATCTCGTCGTCAGGGAGCCCGATGGACACGAAGCCAGTGACCGCCCCGGGGCGGGCCCACGCGCTCACGCGCCCGGACTTCTTGTCACGCGTGTCCTCGTGCAGTGTCTCGAGGAGCGGCGCGTATGCCGCCTCGTTTAGCATGCCGCCTGCCGTACGCGCGTGCTCCACAAATAAAGTTCGAAACGCAGCGGCCTTGAGCTCCTGGAGTCTCTCCTTGGTCAGCGACGTAGGAAGAATCCCGGCGATGCCTTCGACCACCAATTGCTTGGGATTCGCCTCCGCGAATCGAGCGACGCGGGAAAGCTGGCTTTGCGACCCGCATACGTCATCGTTGAAGAACGCCGCGGTAATCACCGGACGCTTCGCAACGCGTCGCCTCTTGAGCTCGCGCGCCTGTAGCCCAAGGCACATGGCGAGATGGTCCTCGACTGCATCATCGTCGATGTCGAGCGCGAAGAAATTCGGGAGACGCTTTTCTGCGTCAACGTAGAGATCAAAATCCGGGGCGCAACCGCGAGTGACGACGTTTCGCGTCATCGCTACATCGGCAGCGGACTGGGACGCCGCGTGCTCCGGTTCGAAGAGTGGGTAGGCACCGTAGAGCAGGATTCTCGTGCGGTCTCGCGCATCGCGGCTGAGGTTATTGCGCAGCTTGATGAGGAGCTTCTCGATGCTCTTGTGCCAATAGGACGTGAGACTTGAAATGATGATGTAGTCGGGCACCCACGATGCCTGCTGGAACGACTTCAGCACGGCCTCGAAGTTCTCGAAGGTGCGACCGAAGTGCCAAAGTTGCGGATCGTTCCCGGCGCCGCTCAAGGTGTCCTTCACCTTGTGCTTGTGTACGGCTCCGCCCTCGTCCGGAAACATGAAGTCGAAAAGCCGCACCGAGATGCCGGAGTGGCGCTGCTTCAACCACGAGCTAAGCTTCAGAAGCTCGAGCGGTTGGTTCCATCGCAACCAGTGATAGCGCTTCTCCTCGACCGGCGGATTGATGAGGAGAACTCGCGCGTCAGCGGCCAGTTTGGTGGCGAGATAATTTTCCGGATCATGGATGAGGTCGGCCATCTGTCATTCCGCACGAAACGACAGCATGTTGAGCGCCAGGGCCATCATCGTGTCCGCGTCGTCAGGTGCCGCATGTTGCGCGAGCCTGAGGAGGATGGCGGATTTCAGGAATCCGACATCATCCATGCCTAGCTTGACCGGATGCGCCCAGTTTACGTAGATCTTTCGTTGCTTGTTATCGAACTCACAGATCGGGTGCTCTGGCTTCCCCTGTTTCAGGACGACGTCGTAATAAAACCCGTTCATGTAGATGCTCGTATTCCAAGCATCGTGAGCAAAGTTGATGTATACTTTGCGGTCGCGAAAATCGATGTCGAAGTCGGCGATGGCATCCGGGGAGGGAGCGAGCTCGAAGCCCGCGAGTTGATGCTTCGGCCGTAGCGGCACGTCCCGACACGTTGCTAGACCATCTGCCGTCAAGGCTCTCTCGAAGAATCCATTCAGGCCCGTCGACCAAGGCAGATCGGAGCGGGCATAATGGTTCACAGCGCTTGAGATGTCAACCAGGGTCTTTCGTCGTTGGCGCGCCACCGTGATTCGTTCGTGCACCTGGGAGCGCACGTGAATTCGATCAAGAATGACCCGAACGGCCTGTCCAACCAAGCCACCAAGCGTTTCTTCGGAGCCGAAGAGCGTGCGGCGAAGGATGCGGTAGTGGGGGCTCTCCTCGTAGAAACTTTCCCTACCGGGGTTGATGGCATCGGAGGCATCGAGCCCTCGAAGTACCATCAGCTCGCCCGTGACCTGACTAAGCGCGGCCTTGGCGGGGCCGGAGGCCATGGCCTCCCACCCGAGGTACGACGCGTCGCCGATTGCGACGTTGCGGACGCGAATTGAGATGCCCCGAAGCTCGGCCGGGAAGATGACCTCACTACGGGGAAGGATGTAGCCGACCACGCGGAGCCCCGCCTCGTCGATGTTCACCGGAATCGCGACGTCATCCAGGTCCTTCGACGCGTCCTTCGGTGTGTAGATCGGACGCTCGATTGTATGGGGCTTGCCCCCTCGCCAGCTCACGCGCAAGACTGGGAGGTCCATCGGCTCCTGCAAGCTTCGAAGCTCTTGCAGGCGCGCAGACAGAACATCGACCGGGATCTGGTCGCGAATGGGGCAACTTCGCTCGAGACGCCAGAGGAACTGGTCCTTGCCGCTCCGAAACCCGATGTTGCGAGCCTTGCCCTTCGCCGCAGGCGCGCTCAGCTCGCGAACGACGAATTCCTTGAGCCCCTCCAGAGAAATTCGGGTGTGGGCGCGAGGAGCCGGAGGCACCTGTTCCAGGTGGACCGAGCAGAAGTCGTCGATGAGCCGCAGGTCGGCGCGTTGCTCGAGGCCCAGGAGGTAGTCGAAATCCAGCGTCGCCTTGAGTTGGAGGCCACGACAGTCGAGGTCGTACTCGACCTCGATCGTCGGCGCCGTGCGCGCCCGCCGGCTCGTGAGATGCACGCTCATGGGGCGGAGCTCGTAGTCGACACCCCGGCGGAGCTGCGTCTTCTTTTTGGCGACCACCTCTCGCACATGAACGACAGCGATCCGCCCCTCCAGGAGGGTGCTCGGGATCAGCTCATTGAGCTGAGCGCTCAGGAAGAGCTCGTGCTTTCTTCGATCGCGATCGGCGAATACCTGGGTGTGCCGATACTCACGCGTCGTGATCGTTTCGATGCGCAGACGGCTACAGTAGCGGGCAACGGCGAGGAAGCCGATCCCCTTGTGCCCGATGCGATCGCGGCCGCGGGGGCTCTTGCCTCCTCGGAGCCTGGCCGTGCTCCCGCCAAGTCGGGCGAAGTCGTTGTAAAACTCGAAAGGGGTCATCCCCTGGCCGTCATCATCGACGCTGATACTACTGAAGTCCGGAGCGAGCGTAACGGTGATGAGCCTTGCGTCTGCGTCGTAGGCGTTTGAGATGAGCTCCTTGAACGCCTTGACGAACGGCTTATAGATGCCGGAGAGTTCTCGGATGATGCCAGGATCTACGCCACTGAGTCGCATTGAGGATCTCGCTGTATCGTTGCTCAAGCCTGCTGGAGCGCAGCCAGGCTGGGGGCGAAGAGGTGCGACCGCAGGAGTTCATGCGCTTGGGCGGCACCCTGCCTGCCACCATAACCCTTGAACATGCCCTCCGTTGACCAGTCGAGAGCGGCAAGCGGGGCAAGGTAGTTTTCGAAAGTTCTACGGTTCAAGCGTTGTTGGTGCGACAGGGCGGCCGTGAGGATGTCGGCGGCGAGAAGGCTAAGGGCGGTGACGCCGACGCCCTTCACGAGAAGGTGGTTGCGTGGGCGGTTCCAGGCGCGCTCCCAAACGGTCGCTACGGCGCTCCAGAAAGCGCGCACGATCTCGTACTTCTGACGTGGAGTCAGGTCGGTCGTAGCGCCGAGCGCCGAGCGCTGAAGCAGTAGCTTCGTCGCGGTCTGAAGGCCACGGAGAGACACCCGCCGATGAACCCCCTGAGTGCCGGCCCCGCCCATCTTCACAAGGCCGTGCCACACGGAGTTGGGGTCCTTGTGGAGGGTCTTCGCGACAAACAGCTCAAGATGCACTGTTTCAAGCTCCGGGGTAAGCTCAGACGCGTGGAAATCCAAAAGCGACGGGTTCAGTCCTTTCGCCTTGCCATTGATGGTGCTGAAGATGAGCATCTCGTCTCTTGGAGTCAGGCCGAGGTAGCATTGGAAGGTCAGCGGGACCGCGCTGTCAGCCATCATTCCGAGGCGGTGCTGGCAGTCGACCTGTGCGAGCACGGGCGGCGCCTCAGGTCCAGGGCGCCGGATCGTGAGCAAGGCGAGTCCGCCAGGTTCGCATGGTCCGAGCCGCCAGCCGTCGCCCTCGCGGCCACGCAGATTGAAGGTGAGCGGGATGGTCGTGGCGCCTGGTTGGTCGATGTATGCTCGAAACTCCCTCGAGTGCAGCGGGTCGAACGGGCGCTGATAGCCCGCTTCCATTGCTTCGTCGAGGATGTCCGCGAAACTGACGGCGTACAGCTCACCGGCAGGGGCAGCGCCTACGACGACCGGTAATTGTCCACATTGTAGGGGGAAGACTCGCAGCTCAAGGTCACCCCTGACGGACATCGGCGTAGGGCGTCCTCTACAGATTCGCTCGCGGGGCCGCAATGTGAAACTGCACTTTTGTAGTGCACGTTGGTGCAGATCGATCGGGACGAAGGAGCTCGCGGCCGCGCCGTTCGCGGCGCATCGTCACCCGGCAGTGGCCTTCAGCCATGGATTTGCTCGCTTTTTTGGTGCATCAGCTCCGCGGTCGCTTGCTCGATCGCAGGCATGGCTGAGGCGCGGCCTCCTGGGTCGCGCTGCGGAAGAAGAAGTCCGCGGCGCGTCGGGGAAAGGTGCTCCCGGTTGGGGCCGATATCTCGCCTGCTGCACGAGGCGGAGGCCGCCTTCAAGGAGGCGCTCGGGCGCTGGCGGGAGGCGGAGGACTGGCTGCGGCAGGTGATGAAGGCGTACGGCTACATCAAGCAGTAGTACTGACCGGGGACGGAGGATCGCATGGAGCAGCCCGGCCGCACCGCGTACAGGGGTTTCGACTACCAGATTTGGGTATCGATCTGGCTTACGCTCGTCTTCCTCATCGAGGAGAAGCTGGCTCAGGCGGTCGAGGTGGAGCCGCTAACCGGCGAGGACCTGGAGCTGCTCCGAAGCGGCGACGCGGAGCACGACACCAGTGAAATCGCGACGTCCCTCCACGCGGTGGGCGGCGAGCCAACCGGGGCGGCTGCCGGAGCCGAGGGAGCGAAAGGCGCGGCGCAGCCGCTCCGGCGTTACATCGTCCAGATCAAAGGTCGCCGCGTGGGGCATTGGACCCCGAGCGCCCTCCACCAGATCCTGACGGGGAACGACGACGAAGAGACGAAGCGCACCTGGCCCATCGAGGTGATGAAGGACGAACGAGACGTGGGGTTGCTCTTCGTCACCGACTCGACGCTCTCCGGTGCTGTCGGCTGGTTCCTCGTCGAGACCCCCGTCTTTCCCCGCCGCGCCGAGCCCCGGCCCGCGAACGCAGAGGAAACGTGGGGAAAGAGCCTCTCAGCCATCGGAGACGACGTGCTCACCCGCTTCGGCGTCCTCCAGGGCCAGCGATACGACGGGCTGGAGGCGAAGATCGATCTCATCCTGGCCAGCAGGCTGAATGTGCCGCACGCAGCCCGCGAGCCGCTCCGGGAGGCGCTCTTCAAACGCTTCCATGCGGCGATGCTGCGCAACGAGGACGCGCGCGTAGAAGTCGCGGAGATCCGTCGGCTCGCCCAGCAATACGGAGGGCTGCCCGGCGGACCGGACCCGTTCGTTGAGCCGGACAACTGGGCGGAGATCCAGCGCGTCATGCGGGAGCAGCACGCCATCATCCTGATCGGCGAGCCTGGAACGGGGAAGTCGACCGCGGCGGAGCGGATTATTTACGAGCACCGCGTTATGGACGAGCCGTTTAGGGTCGTGACCCCGGAGCGGCCAAGCCAGCTGCGCGGGCTGAGCCAGGAGAAAGAGCCGCTCATCGTATACGTGGAGGATCCGTTCGGCCACTACGAGCCGGGGAATGACGATGATGATTGGCTGAGAGTCCTGGACGGCTTCTGCGCCTCGCTGCGGGACGATCTCAAGCTTGTGGTGACCTCCCGCACGGCCTTTGCTGCTCAGTACCTCGACGACGAGAAAACCGCGCCCCGCCTCCGGCGGCACCGATTCCCATTCGGTAGCGAAATCCTCAACCGGCGTCGGCTGCTCCGGGAGCACGTGGTCAAAGAGCCACGAATGAACAGAGAGCTCGCCGCATGGCTCGTCTCGCACGTGGACGAGATTGTGGCCGCGCTCGAGCGGCCCATCTCATACTCCGTGTTCGTCCCGCGCGCTGCGGATCTCGCGCCGGAGGAAAGGACGGACGCTCGACTGGAAGAGCTCCTCCGGGAGTCCTCGATCGCCGAACTCGGCAAGGATCTGGAGAGGACCTTCGAGCGAGAGTCGGACAGCGTGCGAGCCGGGCTCGTCGCTGTATGGGTCGCGCTCGAAGCCTGGTCCTTCCGGCACGGGATCGACGAACAGCTCGCGTTCTTCGAGGAGGCGCTCCTCGATCTCGGCGCCGAGGTGTCGGGGACCAGAACGAAGCTAGTGGAGCATCGCTGGCTCCGGGTCCAGGAGGGGAGGTTGCGCATGCACCCGGTATACATGGAGGCGTGTCTCCACGTACTGGCGAAAGGCAAAGCCCTCACCGCCCGCGTCGTGCAACGCCTTCTCCGGGCCTACTCGGAGGCGGATCGAGCGGAGGACGTCGAGTCTGTGTTCAGCGTCGTGGCGACGAGGGACCTCGTTCCCACCGTCGCGAAACGGGACCTGGCTGTATTCGCCGCGAACTGCCTCCGCACGAGTGCGACGAGGAAGGGTGGAGGTCCCACGTTCACAGCGGCGCTCACGCTCATGGCGGCGAACGGCGCAAAAGACGACCCGCTGGCGATGCTGGTCCGCGCATTGACCCAGGGCTTCTCGCGGACGCGGCGGGGCGAACTGCTTGGCATGGAAGAATGGATTCTTCCTGAATGGGCAACGGACGAGACGTCTCTGAGAAGGGTTGCGGAGCACTCCGACACACCCGTCATCGTCCAAGCGTTCGTGCGAAGAGGCTTCCCCACGATCGTGGACGCATGGCACCCCGGCGCAGAGCGGCTCGTGGAGCTGCTGTACAACCTCGTTGACGTATCCGCCGAGTTTGATGCTTTGCTGGCCCGCATCGACCAGTTTGGCACCTTCCTCGTCGACGTCGTCGCTCACGGTGCCGCCCTCTCCCGAAACGCCGACCCCGCTCGATTGCTTGCGCGGGCCGTCGCAGAGCAGCGCTCCTATGATAAGTGGCTCGCGGAGTCTTATCCTTACAATGAAGACTCCCACGCAGAGAGTGAGCATCTGGGGGACACTGCATACGAGCAGAGGCTTCCCGCCACGGCCATCGTGGACGCCTTACTGGCGGTGCAGGCAAAGAAGGACAACGCGGCCTGGGCTGCAACACAAACCGAGCCGCTCGTGTTCGAGCGCTTCGCTGACCGAGTGAGGTACGGCAGGGAGCGGGATCCTGACGTTATCCGTCGTGTCTTCTCCGCTTGTCCGGCGGAGATGCGAGCCCCGATCGTGGAGGCCATTCTCTCCAGTCACAGCTCGTTCGAATTGGTTCTCGAATTGCTGCCCCAGGTTCCAAGCCATGAATGGCCGGGTCTCCTCAGGACGCACTTCGGTCTCGGCTTCGACGCCGCGGAGGGCCGGGCCCGTGGCTCTTGCGCGTTCGTCGTGCTCAAGGCGCCGGCGCAGACGTTGCCGCCCTTGGTGCGCGTATCGCTCGCATACGAGCTCAGCACGGCGCGTGAGCATCAACTGCTGACCCAAGCGATCTCGGAGACGTTCGGGGATCACGAGCGGGCTGCGCTGTCCACTCTCCTCGCCGAGCCGGGCGCCGACGCACGGGCGTGCCTACCTCTCTTGACCGAGATCGCCCGTTCCAAGTTCTCGGCTTCCCGCGTTGCGCTGGTCACGCTGGCCCGCGCAGGACACCCGCTGGACGATCTGATCGATGCCTGGCTCGCCCCAAACAGCTATATCGACAATGCAGTCGCTGCGCTCGACGCGACGATGGTGGGTCTTCCAGCTCGAAGGTTCGACCGCATCCGCAGGGCGCTCCGCCATCAGCGTGCGCGCGTACGCGCCCACGCGTTGGGCTGCCTCCGCGAGATGAAGGGTGACGACCCCATCGACGCGATCCGGTCCATGATCGAGGACGCTACATACAGCGTCAGGATCGCTGCGGCCGACGCGCTGGCGGGACGCAGCGAGCCGGGGGCCTGGCGGACGCTCACGGCGATGCTCGGGGATTTGGCGGATACGTCGGTCGCAGCGCTGGACGGCTTCGGGTGGCGCGAAGACGCGAGCCCCGAATACGGTGTCGCAGCCGCGGCGGCGCTCGCGCTGGCAGCGCTCAAGCCATGGCCCCCGGAACTCGAGGCAACGCTGCGAGCGTTCCTCGACTCCCATTCGAGCACGCGGGGGAGCGTAACGAAGGTATTGCGCGGCCGGCTCGACGCGCTGGGGTGACGAGGCGTCACGTGCAGTTCGCCTCCGCGGTGACGGCGGATCGTATCGGTCGAACTGGCGTGTAGCCCGCTCGACGCGCGACCTCCTCTAACGAGAGGAGCTTCGGCGCGGGGCCGAGGAGCGTACTCGTCCCCAGGGCAATTCGGATCTCATTTACCGGCGCGGGCATGAAGACGCGGATGCGGCGCTTGCCGTTGCGAGGCGCGGGTTCGAAGAGCTCGCCCTTGAGCCGGCGCAACGTCGTCGCGCTCACGCCGAGCTTCTTGGCGACCGCTTCCATGGTGAGGAAGCCCCTGCTTCGCGAGGCACTGTGTTCTGCACCTCCTGGGTTATCGCCATCGAGTGGTGCCTTCGGAGGTACTTCGGGATGCACTGGGAGTGATGTTGCGGCAGCATGAGACACGCGGGCTGCGGTCAAAACCATCAGCGTGTTCATCGCTTCCCTCGGCAGGGAGGTCACAGACCGAACACGAAGCCGCGAGGCTAAGCCGGCGGCTTAGCCGCATGGCTTCGGGGTTCGAGTGCAAGCGGGGATCGCAGCCTCGTCCGCGACGGCGGGGGTAGCGTCCGCGAGGCGCGCGACAATCTCGGGCCGCACCGAAGCGACGGATGCGGCGAGGCCGGAGGCGTCCCGCCAGGTGACCTGGACCTCTCGGTCGGCGGTCATCACGATGCGCTCCGCGAGGACCCGAGCACGGCGCGCCGCTCGCCCGCCAGCAGCCCGGCCCACACGTTCGACACGATAGCGACGAAACCGAGCTCCGCTCGCCTTACCTCGACCGTGTCCGCGCCGGAGCGCGCGGCGTGCTCCGCCGCAGCCAGCTCGACGTCGGCCAGCTCCGCGATCGACGCGTCGATGTCGTCCAGCGCGAGCTTCCCTGCGGCGACCGCCCGAACGAGCCGCGTGCGACGGGCGGCGATGATCGCACGCTTGGCGCCGAAGTCAGGGACCTGCGGCTTCGGCTCAGGCGCCGCGGCGAGGACTTCGCGCAGCTCCACCAACTGGCGAGCGTGGCGCGCTCGATTTCGGCATCAGCCACTCTTTGCTGCACGTAGGGGGAATTCACGCAGCGGGGCTTGCCCGCGGGCGGATGAGTGCGGCGTCGGCACACGTAGTATCCGAGGTGCTTCACCCATCACGTCTCGTGGACCGGAACGCCGCGCACCAGGCTCCCGCAGATACCGCAGGTCGCCAATCCGCGCAGGATGAAGTATTCGGTCCCGGACCCTCGGCTCGCGCGATCCTCGCCGTCCCGACGCAAGGCGAGGGCTGCCTGAGCGCGAAGGAAGAGATCCATCGCGATGATGGGCTCGTGCGCGTCGACCCACTGCGCCTTTCCCTGGAAGCAACGCGGCGCGCCGCGGGTCGTACGGGAGTCGTGGCGAGCTGGCGCGCACGTCGAGCGCGGGGACGGACCCCCGAGAACCTGACGATCGCCTCGCTCGTCGGCTTCGCAGAGGAAGGGCCTCGGGGTTGAGGTAGTTGAGGTCGCGGAGGAGTGTTCTGCCCCGCGGAGGTCGGTCGGTCGCCCTTCCAAGCCTCGCACGCGCCTGCGGCGGCGCGCCCGGCGCGGCCCGGCCCTCCGAGGCGGGCTATCACGCCCGGGATGTGAGCGCCGGGAGCTCGCCGTGCGTTCATTCCGCTCGCCTTCGCGCTTGCTGTGGTGCATTCATCGACGATGCGGTCCAGAGCCACCCGCCGAGCGAGAACATCCACCGCCGCCGCTCTGGATCTCCGGCCCCTACGGAGACGAACATGACGACCATGAGCTCGGAGGTACCCCACGGAGGCCTTGAGATCCTTGAGGTGCCGCTTCGAAGCCTTTATCTGGATCCCAACAACCTCCGCCTAGCGCACCACCAAGACTACACGAGCGTGCCCGAGCAGCACGTCACTGATGCGAACGTCCAGAAGCGTACGCTGAACATGCTGTGGGGGAACGGCGAGGACCTTCAGAGCTTGCTCGACAGCTTCTTAGAGAACGGGTGGCTGCCGATCGCCCCAATCCTGGTGAAGCCGCTTGGCGAGGATCGCTTCCTCGTGGTCGAAGGGAACCGCCGAATCGGCGTCCTCAAGCACCTTGAGGCACGCCACGCGAGCGACGGCATCGACCTCCGTGCGTTGGACCCGGCAATGTTCCAGCGGGTGCCGGTCGTCACGTACCTCGAACAAGACCCCGTCCGCTACCTCGCCCTGAAGGGCTTCGAGCACGTTAGCGGGCCCAAGAAGTGGTCCATGGTCGACCAGGCCACGATACTGCGATCGCTCCGGGACGAGCATGGCCAGAGCCCCGACGACATCCGCAAGACGATGGGCATCAGCAGGCAGCAACTCAACCTCATGTTGCGCGCGCTGCGGCTCTACGACGTCTACAGGCAGAGCGACTACGGCGACCAGCCCCGAAGCGATCTCTACAATCTCTTGCTGGAGGCCATGCGTCGGCCGCAGATTCGCGGCTGGCTGGGGTGGAACGATAGCACGGACCAGGCAGGTAACGAGGTCAACGTCGAGCGGCTCTTCCGATGGCTCTCCGGGGACAAGACTGAAGCTGAAGGCTCTCCTCGAAGGGAGCCGGCGATCACTACGTTCGATCAGATCCGCGACTTCGCGACCCTGCTCGACGATCCCCAGGCGCTCGATCGCCTCGACCGGACACACAACCTGGCTCTGGCACGGGGGGCACGCGCGTCGCTCGATGCGTGCGAATCGCAGATCCATATGCTGTCTCAGCTCGCGCACGAGCTCGATGACAGCGATCTGGACCGGGTCGAGCAACTTGTCTCGCAGCTCCGCGGAGTCTCCGCAGTGCGCAACCGGGTCCCTGCCATCTTCCAGAGCGTGGCCTCCGAGGTGCAGCCCTTCAATCAGCTCCCGACCGTCCAGTTCACCGAGATCACGATCGAGCGCTACCGTGGTCTCTCCAGGCTCACGCTGGCCGATCTCCGGCGCGTAAACATCTTCGCCGGCGTCAACAACGCCGGTAAGACGACCGTGCTCGAGGCGGTCCACCTGCTCGCGGACCAGCACGATGTCACGGGCCTCCTCGACGTGATCCGCAGTCGCTCGCGGGTGGCCGGGGATCCCGATCCCCAGTGGCTCGTCCAGCAAATCCCCCGATCGGCGCGGATCTCCGGCACGTTCGATCGGGACACGGCCTCGGTCGAGCTCACGTTCAATCGCGAGGCCGATGTCGAAGATCAAGCGTTCTACCTCGGCACGCTCACCCTGGCCGCCCGGTACGGAGCCAAGGTACAGCGGTCGGCCACGACCTTCTACGAGAAGCGCGACCGGCGCACCCACGTCGACGGCATCGGCCATATCCTGTGCCGATCCTTCCTCTCCAGCCCGTTCTCGCTGAACGATCCCAACCTGCTCGTCGCCTGCAACCGTCGCAGCGTCGAGACCCGCAGCAAGGAGAGGATCCTGGACTTCCTCCGCAGCAACGTTGACGGTGGCCTCGTCAACATCGAGATGGTTGACAAGTTCCAGCGCTTCCTCGTGACCCACCGCGAGCTGGAGCAGGGGCTCGATCTGACCCACTTCGGCGACGGCATGCAGCGGGTCTTCCTGACGTGCCTCCTGTTCTCGTGGGCGGAGCACGGGGTGCTCCTCCTCGACGAGTTCGAGAACGCCATCCACGCCGCCCTGCTTCGGCCGCTCGCGGCGTTCGTGGTGGAGTTGGCGAAGCAGTTCGAGGTCCAGGTCTTCGTGGCGTCGCACAGCAGGGAGGCCATCGACGCCTTCGTCGGCGCGGGGCTCGGCGAGGACCTCGCCGGCTACAGGATGACCCGGAAGGACAACGTGGTCACGGTGCACCGCTTCGACGGTACGCGGCTCGCAAGGCTGCGCGACGCGGCCGACTTCGACATGAGGATGCAGTGAGGCTCATCCTAGCGATCTGCGAGGGGGACCACGACGTCGCCTTCGTTCATCGCAGCTTTCCAGCACATTGGGATCCTAAGCTTAGAATTCCACGTGGACAAGTTGTCGCGG
>JADMIO011281666.1_pt1 | contig 29560 bp, 31 predicted proteins | sample 8958161 | NCBI WGS metagenome assembly JADMIO01 (sample SAMN16585339, study PRJNA669376) | soil metagenome | isolation source: Crop rotation soil | place: USA: Cullars Rotation, Alabama | collected 2011 | reverse complement strand
CCCGCCGTTTTCGCGCGTGAAGTGGTCCATGCGCAACAACGTGAACATGCAGGAATCAGCAATTCTGCTGGCGATGAATTTTGTGGCTAATAACAAGGATCGTTTCCTGCAAAACTTCTACATCAAAAGCAGGCGCTCGGTGGCGAAGGCGACTAACGAAGGGCCGGCCGCCTACATTTTGCCGGCGAATCAGACGCGCCCGGTAGAAGTCGCGGATACTGTCAATCTGTTACGGCTAATGGGCGTTGAAGTCAGTCAAATCGACAAGGAAATTACGGTCAAGGATCAAAAATATCCGGCCGGCTCGTATGTCGTGCGCATGGACCAGCCTTACTCGCGTATGGCAGACATGCTTTTAGATACGCAGTACTACAACGTCAACGACCCACGGCCATATGACGACACTGGTTGGACAATTGGACCGTTGCGCAACATCAAAACAGTGCGCGTCACCGATGCCAGCATCCTGCAACAGCCGATGAGGGTGTTAACGACTGATGCGCACGTCCGTGGCAGTCTCAGCGGTAGCGGCCAGACGTTCATCATCAATCACAACGCTGACAACACACTCGCCACGCTGCGTTACAAACTAAAGGACGTGAAGATTAGCGCCGCGGAGCAGGGCTTCAAGATTGGCGAACGTCAATTCAATGCAGGTTCGTTCGTAATCAACACTGAAGGCAATCCGGGTGACGTGCCTCAGCAATTGGAAGGCGCAGTCACCGAACTCGGCTTGTCAGCGCTGGCGGTCGACAAAGCACCTGACGTGAAGTTGCACAACCTGGCCGTGCCACGCATCGCAATCCTGCATGCCTGGACCAACACCCAAAACGATGGCTGGTTTCGTATCGAGTTTGATCGCTTCCAGGTTCCGTACACATACATTTCTGATCAAGTCGTCAGAAACACGCCGAACCTGCGCGACAAGTTTGATGTGATTATTTTTCCGCCGCTCGGCGGCACCGCGCAGTCGATCGTCAACGGGATTCCCATGCGTGGCGATCCGATACCCTGGAAACAATCGGATGTGACGCCGAACATGGGCACGTCACCTGACCAGTCAGACGACATACGTGGCGGCATGGGGTTGCCGGGTGTGATGAATCTGCAGAAGTTTGTTCAGGACGGTGGCTTGTTTGTGACTATTGCGAACACCTCCCGGATCCCGATCGATTTTGGAATCACGTCTGGTGTCAACATCACCGAGCCGCGCCAACTGCAAGCGCGCGGATCCATCTACAACTCGAAGTTCAGCGATCGCAACAGCCCCATCGCTTACGGTTACGATGAAACGCTCCCCATTTATTTCAACCAGGCGCCGCTGTTTCAAGTACAAACACTGACATTTGGCGGCGGCGATGCACCGGCCGGGGGCAGACCTTCCGGACGCGGTTCATTAACCGATGGCGACATTGTGCAGGCGATGCCCAGACAGGAGGCTACGCCTTCGCCCACTCCGAATCGCGGCGAAGAACAACTAACGGAGGAACAGCGATTACAAATTGGCGCATTCTATGTTCCGCCGGCGCAAAGGCCACGCGTCATTTTGCGCTTCGCTTCAGACGAGAAAAATCTGTTGGTGAGTGGCATGCTGGCGGGTGGTTCAGAACTAGCAAACGCGCCGGCAATCGTCGATGTGCCGGTGGGACGGGGACACGTGGTTATGTTTGCAAACAACCCGATGTGGAGGCACCAAACGCAGGGTAGTTTCTTTCTGCTATTTAATGCGGCGTTGAATTACGATTCGCTTGACACGCCACGGGCGGCCCAGACACCTCGTACGCCGTGAGCGAGAAAGTAAAAACGGGATTTTCCATATATCATTTGCCATTTTCCATTTGCTTATTGGCGACGCTCACCTCGTTCTTTTGGAACCGAGAAGAGGGCTAATGACACAATGAAATATGGAAAATGAACTATGGAAAATCCCGTCTTGGTGCCACAGTGATAGACCGTCTCACTTAATCTCATCGAGTCGCGCTTTCGCTTCCACTATGTGCGCTTTGAGTCGATCCAGATCATCAAGCGTAAGCACGCCCGTCACGCGGTCGCACACGCCGCTGGAAATTGAAACTGCCGCTCCGCTGCGACTCTGACGGAAAACACTTACCTCAAAATCTCCTGGTGTTCGGTAACGAGCTTCAAAGCTTGCGAGCTTGGTGATGGATTCATTCGCCCGGGCTACCGCGTCGATGGCACGCAACAGTTTGTCGATCTCATCGTAATCGACGAACGAGCGGTTCTCGTGGGGATTCTCTGAGGTTTCTGTAAGCCCAATCACCAGTCCCATAGCCCTCACTCCAGAGTCAGCGTCTTTCAAATCAACTGCGTCAACACGAATGTTCGCGCCACGCGCACCGACGATTGCGATTTGACTAAAGCCTTTCACTAAAACTCGCTCGTAGCTCCAATCAAGGGCCTCTAATTTCGTGCGCGGTTCGATAGGCTCGCATACTGGCCGGCGGAACTGCGGCCCAGGACGCTGACCCGCTGCGGCGAAGCCACAAATAGCTACCATCGAAACCACCCTGATCGTTCGATAGAAAAGAGACATTTCCCTGACTCCTTACTCTGGTTTGTTTATTCGCGAGGCTGCGTTGCCTTTCGCGGTAATCTTGTGTCACATACAATTGCGCGACGTCGAGCATTTTAATAGTCGACGTCCAAGTATTCACGCCTCAACACAAACAAGAGTTCGCTTTTGTACGACGGAGTTACAAATTATGAGTTCACCGCACGAAAGCATGATGGGAATACTTAAGCTTTACGAATTGCGTTCGGAGACCACCATGCGACGCGCGCGTGATTGGTTTGCGACTCAATTCTTTCCGGAGACTAGTCAGGACATTCTGAAGGCGATTTTCGGCGAACACAGTGCGGAATTTCGGATGGTCGCGTCATACTGGGACATGGCCGCCGCATTCGTCGTATACGGCGCGATCGAAGCAGAAATGTTTAATGCGATAAACAGCGAGCATGTCGCTGTTTATGCGAAACTACAGCCTTTTCTCGCGGAATTACGGGCCATGCCGGGTCTGCCGGCGTATCTCTATTGCCAACACCTCGAGCCCGTCGTGATGAAGATTGCAGATGCAGAGGACAGGATCGCGACGATGCGGCGGTACATGAAGAACCGCAGGCCAGCCAGGGAACCGACCGCTAGCGCCGAATCTTGAGCCTGGAATCGGATGGAACGGGCTGGCTCGTGCGGACGTAATTCACTAGTGCTAAGATATTCAGACCGTTGGAATCTGCCACGGTTTAAGGCTTTTGGAGGTATTGGTGATGCAGGAAACAACAGAATCGCGACCGGAAAATGATCTTTATGGTGAGTTATGCGACGCCGTTCGCTACATTGGCGACGCTTCCTACGCGATCTTACCGAAAGATGTTGCCCATAATCTGGGGGATCTGAAGAAATCCTTCCTCAAGACAATTCGCACGTTGATCGATAAGGACATTGAATGGGTCGAGGCGCGCGTGGCGGGCGGCGATCGCGTTCGTGAAGAGTGGGCAGCAAAATGCCGTCAGAAAGACTCTGAAGGGGCGCCGGAACCGATAAGCTAAGAGCAGGCCAAACAAGCATGGAAGTTCTTCTCGCAGACGAATACGGGTTTTGTTTCGGTGTGGAACGTGCTGTGGAGATGGTTGAAGATGCCCTCGATGAGGGAGTTCGCCCCATCCGTTCGCTTGGCCCACTGATTCACAACGCACAGGAAATGGAACGCCTCGGCGCGTTGGGTGTTTCGACCATTGATGAGCCCGGCGAGGCTGATGCCGATACCATTGCCGTCATCCGCGCCCATGGAGTTACGCCGCAAGTCCAAAGCAATCTTGAAGAACGAGCGGCAAAGGTTATCGACGCCACTTGTCCTTTTGTCACACGCGTCCAACACCTCGCTGAACGCGCGGCGAAGCAAGGTCGTGACGTAGTTGTGGCGGGCAATCCGGATCATCCAGAAATGATCGGTGTTGTTGGCTACGCGCCAAACAATACTTACGTAGTGCGAGACGCTGGCGAAGTTGCAGCCCTGCCGCAGTTGCGAGCGCCGCTGGTTGTTTCACAAACAACCATCAAACTGAAAACGTTTTTGGAGGTCGCTGAGGCGGTCCGCGCCAAAGCCGACGCGGAACCGGAAGTCGTCAACACCATTTGTTCTGCGACACGAGATCGGCAGGATGCAGCTCGCGCCCTGGCAGGTCAGGTGGATGTTTTTTATGTGATTGGCGGCCGCCACTCGTCGAACAGCGTGAAGTTATTGGCCGTGTGCCAGGAACAATGTGAGAAGAGTTACCTGATAGAAACTCCCGCCGAAATCAATCCCGCTGATTTGGGAAAAGCAAAACGAGTGGGCGTAACAGCCGGCGCCTCAACACCGAACTGGCTGATCGATCAAGTTGTGAAGCGCCTGCACGAACTCGGAACCGCAGCATAACGTCTCCGCTAATTTGAAGGCAGTTTAGAAGTCGTCGGCGGGATCTGTCTGGGAGATCACATTCAATATCTGACGCGCTTCGTCGGATCCATAATCAACTGCCTTCCGGCGAATAACTTCACGAGCAATTTCCGCGTCGACGGGATCGTTTAGTAGCACAACTAACGACGGAATCTGAAACTGGGCCAGCGCTTCCATCGCCAGCGCGCGGACCACTACGTCAGGCGACCGCACCATCTCACAAACTTCACTCGCCGAAAAAACCATCAAGGCGTCCGCCAGCGAATCAATGCGCGCGTAGTCGCGTCGGGCTTCGGCTCTTTTCACCAACTGCGCAAAGACTTCCGCCGAACGCGATTTCTCCTGCAAGACAGCGGCACAGGTTTCAGCCATAGTGCGCAACTGGTTAGCCTGCTCTGTTTCCAGCTTGCTGTCGGGATCCTGGGCACGCTCGTCGAGCGCCGTTAGTAACCGGCTAAGTTCATGGTCCGCTCGGGCATCGTAAGGAGCGCTGGAGAGACCAGCGGTGCGATTGGTTAAGTGTTGACCGCTCCGAGTTTGTAGCGCGTTTTCTATGAGGCCGCGGGTGGTCGGGCGCAGTTCAGACCAAACAGTGGCTACCCTTCCACCAAAGTCTTCAAATGTTAATGACAATTCCTGAAACTCCGAAAAATTTGCTCACTTTGCGAAAAATTAATCGCAAACTATACGCGATTAATCTAGCAAATAACAGCGGCAAGATAGGCGGAGCACTCGGCAGGAGCACTAACCAGGGCACACGGCAGGAGCACTAACCGAGAGTAGTCGGCAGGACACCGGCTGGCTACTGCATGTGCCGCCTGCCTGCAGCTGCGCCTGCCTACTGCTGCTGTAGATCGTTGTGGTCCTTGATCTCCATGATGGTGGGAAACGGGATCTTGACGATCTCGCCGTTAGCGCACTCGATTTTCACGCTCGGTGTGGTGAGAGCCTGGGTCGTCTTCATGCTGCGAACCACGCCGCGAACGCGCTGTCCATCAACCGTTACGATCTCAATATTATTTTTGCCATAGAGAGGCTGTAGGGCAGCCAGGGCCTTAGTAACTTCCACGTTTGTTTTGTTCCCTCCGCACTGCGCAAACCGCGTATTAATGCGTCTGACGGCTGACAGATATTGCACTGAATAGGTTAAGAATGTCCACGGTTCAAACTACATTCGGTGGGGAGTCCAACTGCGTTGACCCAGTGGGATAGCACACGCCGTGCCATGCTTTAGCACGACGTTGAACGAGAGACACTTAATAAAATTGCGTAAACCGACGATTTTGTCTTCCTGTGCACCGCTAAGGATGCAACCGGAGAGCTCCGTCTGGCGTATAGAAATCTGCTATTCTTGCGACCGCGCAGACTAAAATCTGTCGTATTTGAACGCGAGTGTCAAAATCCTATGCAGCCTCAAGCAAATAATGGCGTGACAACCTGCGGTAACTGCCATGTGCCGATGCCGGCTGGGCTGCGATTCTGTCGTAACTGCGGTTTCCGACTGGGCGAAGGAACGGCCGAGTATACCGAGACAGTCCGTTTTCAGAACGCACCGCCAGGGATGCTACCCAATAACAGTGCACCGATGGCGGGCCCTTACGGCTACACACCACCGCCGGCGGCGCCCTATTGTCAGGGTAAGAAACGACGAATCAGTGGCATGGGCTGGTTGTTCATTGGACTGCTTATCTTCTTTATTAGCGCTGGTGTGCTCAGCTCAATAGTGAAACGGGTACCGAGAAATTTGCCGCAAGTGACCATCAACGCCCAGCGTTCAGTAGCTGGTGTTGATGACTGGGAGACGACGGACGGTGGCATAACTTTCAATTACATCGAGACTCCTGGCGGACCAGCAGACAAGGCGGGCCTGGTTGGTGGCGACGTCATTACCACGGTCGATGGCCAACCTGTCCATTCCGACGACGAGATGCGCGAGATAATGCGTCGGATTCCCATCGGGCAAACCGTTGATGTTATTTACTTGCGCGATGGCGAGACGAAGGCAACTAAGTGGACGACAATCTCGCCGGAAGAATCCGGCAGACTGGAAGAGGCATTCGCCGCACGACCTGAGGGGCGCGGCCAGTTTGGCTATGATGACAGTGATGCCGAACAGGTTGAGATACCAAACACAAAAATGTCTGGCGTAAAGCTGGGAGAGATTTTATCCAGTCGCCCCGCAGACATGGCAGGAGTCAAGCAAGGCGACATCGTGATTGCGTTCAATGAGATTCCAATTCGCACGCCTGGCGAATTCCGGCAGCGAGTGCGGCGCGCAATTCCCTATTCGACCATCAAGCTCACAATCATTCGCGATGGCGAGCAACAAGTGATTCCCGTCAAAATGGGTCGGCAAGGCTGAAATCACAGTGATGAGTAATGAGTGATGAGTGATGAGTGATGAGTGATGAGTACTGAGTGATAAGTGATAGTGATGAGTACTCATCACTCATCACTTATTTGAGTACTCCCGCAATCGTGCTTCCATCTCCCGTCGCACATCATCACGTTCTTCTTCATTCTCGTCTTTTTCAAAGGTCTCAAATAGCGCAAACGGGTTTTCCGACAACAGCCTCAATTCCCAGGCTTCGCGGTCACCGTGAGAAGGACGCGAGAACCATAATCCATCAATGTCTGCCGCAACAATCGGGGTCTTGTTCACCTCAATATCATTTCCGAGTGCCGCTCTTGTTTGGTTCTTCAGCAGTACCCGCTCCAGTTTCCAGCCATGTTTGCTGTAGGTGCCGACGATTTCGTTGATGAGTCCTCGATAGTCCATTTTTTCGGTAGAGTATAACGTTTATGCAGCGCGACGCCGTATAACAGGAGCTTTGTTTGACCGCCGCAAGCGTGCCCTACTATCATCCATCTCCGTCACCCCGTGGCAGTCAAGTTGTTTAGGGATGGTGGGAAAAACTTGGCTCGATTTTTCCGCGGCGCAACGTGTTGGTCGGCCCTTATCATTGTCTTATTCTCCGCAGTTCCGTGGATGCAGGTGCGCGCTGGCACCTGGCCGGTGACGACTTCAAACACAACTAACTCAATTAGAATGTCGAAACCTGATGACAATCACGGGGACTCCCCGGCGCAGTTTTATGAAGTGCTGCGCAAAGCGCTGAAAAAACGAAAAGTTAATATCGACGGGATTTGTCCGCCTTCCGACCCTGTCGCGCGCCGCGTGCTTCAGGAATATGGGGCAATTTTTCTCGCTCGAAAGGTGAAGCCACCACCGGTTTGCGTGTTTACCAGCGACCTGGAAGTAGCAAGGTTTCAGGAAGACGCCGGCTACGCCACCGAAACGATCGGCTTCGATGAAATTGAACTTCAGCCGGAAGCAATGAAGCATCTGCTGAAAGCCCGTGAAGAAGCCTTAAAAGAGAACCTGGACATCACTCCACGCGACGGCGCCGAAGCGGCGCGACGTAGTTATCTTGATAGCCTCCACTTGTGGAACACTCGTTTCGAGCCCGCTCTAACGTACTGGAAGGGCCAGGGACGATTAACTGACGAACAAGTAGCACGCCTGCGCAGCTTGCCATTGAGTAATCAAATCGCTGAAGTGCTTGAGCTGGAGAAAGAAGGAATCTTCTTCAGCAAAGACCTTTCGAAGTCGATCCTTTATTCGATCGCCGCGCCCGGCACGTCGCAGCACATCGCCATGCTTGCGTTCGACGTAAACGAGTTTGATAACCCCCGGATTCGCGAAATCCTGGCGAAACATGGATGGTTTCAAACAGTCCTCAGTGATCTACCGCATTTCACTTTTCTCGGGTTGAAAGAAAAAGACCTGCCCAAACACGGACTAAAAGCGGTTGAGGTTGACGGGCAAGTGTTCTGGGTCCCCAACGTTGTGGGCGAAAGCGCAACCGCCGTCCATCCCAATAAAAAATGAGAGCAAAGTTTGACGAGGCTTCACGTGACGCGCTCACGGAGTGTGTCAGGAAGATCGAAACCACGACCGACGCGGAATTGGTTTTGATGGTCCGCGCTCGCTCTGGTCATTACCGTCACGCCGACTATCTCTTCGCGTCCGTCCTTTGTTTCATAGCATTGCTGTTCTTGCTCTTCGCCCCGCTCAACTTTCACGAGTACTGGGTAGCAATCGACGTGGTTTTGTTGTTCTTGATTGGTACTTTCGTTTCGTCACGCAGCAACTGGTTGCGCCGGTTTTTTACAACCGAAAAGTTTCGCAGTGAAGCAGTGCGCCGGGGCGCGGCAGCGATGTTTTATGAAGCAGGTATCGCGAACACTAACGCTGAGATGGGAGTACTCATCTACCTTTCAATACTCGAGCGCCAGCTCGAGTTGATTGCGGATCGTGGTGTGTTGAAGGGCGTGAACGCGCTCGAATGGAACCAGGCGCTCGCTGACTTGCGTGAAGCGGGAACAAAGGCGGAACCCGCGGCGCTGCTTGCCGGGTTGGCAAAGCTGGGCGAATTGCTGGGCCGTCATCTCCCGGCCACTGGCGACAATCCGAACGAACTTCCTGATGCTCCACGTTTCGAACTGAAATGAAGAGTCGCTCGCAAGTCCTGAAAATCGTCGCGCGCTGGTTACATCGCGCGCTGACGTGTCCCGCATTTCAAGTTTTCGTGTTTGTTTTGATGCTGTGTGGGGTTCTGACTTCCGACAGCTACGCGCGCGTAGGCGGCGGTGGTTCTTACAGCGGTGGTGGTGGTGGAGGTCACGGCGGAGGTGGTGGTAGTGGCGGCGATGGCGGCGCGATCATTGCCGTCATACGCATGCTGGTCTGGTTGACCTTTGAACATCCCGTTGTTGGTGTTCCCATTGACTGCGCGATCGCTGCGTTTGTCGTTTATCGCTTCGTTAGAAAGCCCGCGAGGTCGGAAAGTTATTCGTCGATTAATTCGCCGCTGGGTCTGGAAGCCGGCAATGGTGGGCAGCAAAACCTCGAGCGTGAATTCAACCAACTGCGAAAGTTCGATCCGAACTTTTCAGAGATCGTCTTCACAGATTTTTGCTACGCGCTTTACGGCAAGGCGCATGAAGCGCGCGGGCACGGCGAGAAAGCCCTGGATATGCTTTCTCCCTACCTGAGCCACACTGCACGCAAATCGCTGTTGCATCGAAATCCAGTGGGCCTGAAAGAAGTGAAGGGCGTGATCGTCGGTTCACTGCAGGTCGGTAACCTGACTGGACTCGAAACGCAGATGGTAAACATCAGTCTGTTGTTTGAAGCGAACTACACTGAAGCTGTGGCTGCAGGCTTCGAAATGTCTTACTACGTCCGTGAGCGTTGGTTGCTTGAACGCAAGCGTGACGTTTTGTCGCCGACACCGGCGCGCGCGACCGCGTTGCATTGCCCCAAGTGTGGCGCGGCACTACAAAAAGACACAGCTGGAGCCTGCGCGTTCTGCGGCACCAAGATCGAGAGTGGCGAGTTTCAGTGGTATGTTCGCGAAATTCATTTGCTGGAACGCGACGCACGCGGACCGCTGCTCACGTCGACTGTTGAGGAAGTTGGAACTGATCTCCCGACCGTAGTGCAGTCGGGTTTCAATGTACGCCGCGAGCAGTTTGAGAAAGACAATCCGGCATTTTCATGGGGGGAATTCCAGGCACGAGCTCGTTTGATTTTTGATGAGTTGCAGGCCGCGTGGTCCACACTTCAATGGGAACGCGCGCGTCCCCATGAAACCGACAACCTCTTTCAAATGCATCAGTACTGGATCGACGCGTACAAACGGCAGCACCTACAAAACCGTTTGGATCAGCCCACAATTACTTCAATGCAGCCGGTAAAAATTGGGCAGGATCAGTTTTACGTCGCGATTACGATGCGCATAGCAGCACATGGTTACGACTACACGGTTGATGAAAAAGGAAAAGTTGTTTGTGGTTCGCGCGATCGATTGCGGCGCTGGAGTGAGTACTGGACGTTCGTTCGCAGTCGCAACGCGAAGCCAATGCCGCCAAGTGCAAATTTGAATTGTCCTAACTGCGGAGCGCCGTTGAAGGTTAACAATGCGGGCGTGTGCGAATTCTGTGGTGGCAAAATCACCTCTGGCGAGTTTGATTGGGTGCTCTCAAAGATTGAGCAGGACGAATCCTACGCGGGGTAACAATTAAATTGGGACCGGCAACCTAATCTGTCATCTATCATTGAAAATCATTGAAAATCTATCATTTGAAATCTGTTGGCACATTTATCTTCAATGGCAAATGATAAATTTGAAATGATAGATGATTTATTAAGGTTGCCGGTCCCTCCGCAAGAGCTAACTCTTAAGTAGCCCTAGCGTTTCCTCAGCACGTAATAACCTTCCCACCACTGCTCGTAATGTTGAAACAGGGATTGACGTCCAGCATCGTGTTCAGAATGCGGTTGGCCTCATCGCGCGCGAAAACCTTCATCGTCGCATTGCTATGTTGGGAATCTGCTTCAAATGCATACCACCATAGCCATAAGACTTGATAGCCATCAGCTCCACGCCCGCTAGGCGAGCCAAAACCGCTGCAGCCATCCAGGTATCTCTCATCACAAGAGGCGCTTCGTGCGGAACACGGATTCGAACCGTCGTTGCCGCTGTGTCCGCACCAGTCTGCGTGACGTGATTCATGAACCAACGTGCCAGCCCTCTCAACCACGTTCTCGTCGTAGAAGAAGGGGATATAAAACTCGGTGTAGTTGTCAACAAACACGCCCCATTGCGTGAAAGCGCGTTTGCTGCCGTCGCCGCAACGCGCGTCTAGCTCATCATATTCGCGAATTGTGTAATTCCCGGCCCAGTGTAGGAAGTTGCCACTGAAGTCGTCAGTCCTGGTTGCGTCAACCGGCGCAGCGTAATTAACGAGCTCGATGGCCTGGAAAGTTCTGGCTAACGGGCGGCGTAAATCGCACGCTGCTTCCCAACCAAAACCGTCGTCCCAGTCGCCTTTATCAAAATCGTAGGCGTCCCAATAAAAATCGATCCATTCCTGAGTGCACCAGAAACTACTCATCACTGCGGGTTCAGTGCCTCGAATCGTATCGCAGTCGGCGTAAACATTGGTGCAACCAAAAACCAAGAAGCAACAAACTGTGAGTATGCTCTTTATTCGCATGTCAATCCTCCTATCGCTGCCTGGTGAGAGCCGGTGTGTCGGGTCGACGCGTGGGTTGAGTCTTTTCGCGGCCCGGTTTCTTGAGTTGTGGCGTCCGGCCTTTGCCCGGTTGATAGTCTTTAGAGTCGGCTACATCTTCAGCTAGAGCTTTGTTAGCGTCGATGAACTTAACGCCGCCGACGTTTACCCCGTTTTCATACAACGCAACCGCAGTTGGATTGCTGAGTACGCCGCCGATTTCATGCAGGTCCTTCAATTCGTCGATGGCTTTTAGTTTGCTAAGCCCATCGATCGCTCGCAGTGCCATGCGATATTCATCGGCATACTCACTTTCACTTGCCTTGGGTTCAGGCATGGGACGTTTTGCGACGTCGTAAAGAAATGGAATGGCTTCTTTGGAGTTACTGTTTCCAAGCAAGTGCAGCGCACGCCAGCGCATATCTGCGGGTCGCGCGTTGCCTTTGGGGTTAAGACTCTCGGGCCGGGACCAGCGATTGTAAGTGTCTTCAATTGCTCGAATGACCGCCGGGCCACCAGCCAGTAGCTCTCGTTGCGAGGCTTCAATGGCATCGTCCTTGCCAAACTCACCCATTAACATCAGGTGGCGATCAATTTTTGCTTCGAGGCATGCTTTCTCGCATTTGGCAGGTACTTGTGGATTCGTTTCACTGGATCGCAATCCCGCCGTTACGCCGGTCGCTGCAATTGCAGTGAAAACAATAAAGGTCAAAAAACGAATGTGCTTTAGCATTGTGTACACCTCCAGTAGGGAATAATCGATTGTGGTTGAGGCTGGATTTGCGAGTGTTCGCTAAAGGCTAGGCTCGTGAGAATTCAGCCCGTCTGTGAGAATCGGCCGCACATTATTCCTCGGCTCAGGAAAAGTCAAGAATTTCCGGTGAGGGTTGGTCCAACTTTGCGCACCAGTCAATAAAAAGCCCGGGGCCGATTCGGCCCCGGGCTTTAGTTTGATTAGGAATGATTCCCACTAGCCAATTCGTTGTCGACTAATGAGCGTAGTCTGCATCTGGCCATTGCCAAAGGCGCGAACCAGGTAAGTTTCGCGGTAGGTTCGGAAACCACGGCGTACTATTCGCGTTGTTCTATACGTGCGGAATCTGCGGTTGTAGTTTCGGTTGTACCAACCACGATGTCTTCCCTGACCGATTTGAACTCGGACCTGTGGATCCGGATTAGCTGCGTTCACTTCGTTAGTTGACCCGAATCCAAAGAACCCGAATGAAGCCAGTGTCAGCACAGGTATTAAAAGTTTCTTCATCTCAAACCCCCTCTTTCGAAAAATCTGAGACTCATGCTTGCAAACAAAGCGCCTAAAGCATGCCTACAGGGCCTTGTTAGATTTTTGCGAGAAAATTGCAGATGAGCCGCAACGCACGACGTTCTGAGGTTGCGAAACTCTTGATTAATCTAACGATTACTTGTTCAGGACAACCCGGCTTTTGTCGGATTTGGAGTACTACGTCGACCAAAAGAAAAGTCCTGAAGAAAAGTTCTCCAGGACTGTTCTTCTTATTGATTTCACTATCAGAAGTGAAATGGCTTCTTGATAAAGCTTCCTGTTTTCTTTAAGAACGACGTGACGCCCGTTTGCTTCTTCGGTGGGGCAGGCTGTACTTGTGCGAGTTGCTGGCTTCGCGCGCGAGTCGCCCTGGTGTTTCCATTGCCTCCACTTCCGCTCGCAACTGTATTACTGCCTGCCACGGCGTCGTTCGGTGACACCGCGCGCGGCAGGCGTTCGATAGACCGAACCTGGCTGCGTTTCAGGAAAGTCACCAGGCCTTTTTGCCGGTACCAAACGCCCTCGGGTTTTTCCCATGCTTCATCTGCTTTGATCGACGACCCATTAGTCAGGCGCACGATAACAAGTCCGTGATCACTGGAAGCGGTCGCTGCCACCGGACCGGCTGTTAGACGCGCGTGAGCCAGCGCGGTTTTGGAGGTTGTTTGCACCTCTTCCGGGGATCCGTTGGCGCTCGCAACGTCGTTCTGTGTTGTCGTTGACTGCGCAGGAGAATTGGTTGTCTGGATCGGAGTGGCGACCGCAGGGTCCGATTGCTGTGCGTATTCCACAGTCTTGCCTGATGCGAGTCCGGCATTTGCGCGACGCGCACGAGCAAAATAAGCCAACACCGCTAACGTTGCGAGAATAACAACTGCAACCACGGCCACGACGAAGCCATTCGAGCGCCGCGACCGTGTTGGCGGCGTTTTCGGGGCCACACCGGGTGTTATTGGGATTACTAACTTGAACCTGCTCTCGGAGCCTAGCTTATGGACTAACTCCCTGCCGTCCATGTCGCAAACAACTTGCTCATCCTCGTAGATAAAATCGCATTGTGGACACAGTTTCATCGCGTCCCTCCAGGTTCAGGACAAAATGTTAGCTGGGGCGCGGGAAATTGATTTTAGGTGAGTCCGCTTGTAAACCAGATTACACCCGCGCAGGCGTTAAGGGGAAGAGGGGAAATGCCTGAGGCTCTGAAAAACAGGAGCAAAAACCCAACCAGCCGATGGTCACACATCGGAAAGTGACTGAAAATCGGTCATTTCAGTAGGGAACCGCGGATTTCTTGATGATGAATGACGGAAGACCTAATCGGAGGAGGAGTTTTCGCTCTCGCCAGCTTCGGCCGGTTGCTCGTCGGCCACCCAGGAGACGAAAAGTCTTAGCCAGTTTTCAACCGGCTCGGCAATCTGCACGCCCACGCGCGACGCGTAAATTGCCGGGGCAATCCGGATGACAATGGCGGTGACTTCAATCGGCGCACCATCAGGGCGATGAGCGCGCAGGTACAGCCGCTCGCCGCGACTGACCTTCTGGTTAAGATGAAACAAGGCGCCCGAAGTGGAGATATCGTCGGTCTCGGTTGGTTCACTCCACGCAGAGCCATCCTCGGCGCGACCTGAGATGACGATCGGTAGCCGCAGCGCCATACGCAATGCAAAACGCCGCTCTTCGTTATTGTTAGGCGGATTCATCACAGTGGTGCTACTCAGTGTTTCGTTACTCCCGTTGGCGATTTTGTTAACGATTAGCCGACTGCTGCTTCCCAACCGCATTCCAATCGTAAAAGCCCTGGCCGGATTTCTTGCCAAGTTTTCCTTCGCCTACCAGGCGCCGCAAAACTTCAGGCGGTCGGAACGTTTCTGAGCCCAATTCACGGAATAAGTATTCGGCGATGTTCAGGCGAATGTCCAACCCGACGTGGTCAGTTAATTTTAGCGGGCCCATTGGGTGGTTGTAGCCCAACTCCATCGCCGTATCAATGTCTTTCGCGCTGGCCACGCCCTGTTCAAGCATGCGCATTGCTTCCAGCCCGAGCGCTACACCCAGACGACTCGATGCGAATCCGGGTACGTCAGCGACAACAATGGGCTCCTTCCGCAAACGCAAACTGACTTCGCGAACTGTCTGAACTGTATCATCACCTGTCGCTTTTCCGACGACAATTTCAATTAGGCGCATCAGATGCACCGGATTGAAAAAATGCATGCCCACAACATTCTGAGGTCGCTCGGAAGCCTTTGCTATCTCCGTAATTGAAAGCGATGAGGTGTTGGTGGCAAAAATAAACGCGCTGTTTGTGTTCGCTTCAACTTCGCGCAGAATGTCTTGTTTGATGGCTAGTTGTTCGGGAGCAGCCTCAATAATTAACTGCGCCTCGCCCAAATCGGACAGCTTGGTCGTGCCGCGGATGTGTTGCAGGGTCGAATCACGATCTTCCTCGGTTAATTTGCCGAGTTGAATTCCCTTGGCCAGGTTGCGCTCAATGGCGTCGATCCCGCGCGTTAAAGAATCGCGGTCAACGTCACGGAGGAGCACTTTATAACCTGCGCCCGCAGCGACTTGAGCAATACCGTGTCCCATAGTGCCCGCACCGATGACACCGATGGTTTCAATATTTTGCGGAGCTATGCCGGAGTTCAATCGCTTCCTTTTTTCTCCTGGGGTTCTAGTTCGGTACAAACTACTAGATTCGACTACTTCAGTACCGCTAGTTATACTACACGCACAACCGAAAAGGCTATACTTCGGGCACTTAAGTGTCGCTTGCAGTTACCAGGCAAACCGCCTTTTGCTGTTGAGTAAACGCTTTTTGAGCTCACCTGGCTCGCCTGACAGACGCTGCGAGATCGTATTCAAAGCCTGATTTTAACCGGAACAAAAAACGCGTCGGACAAGTAGCAATTCTAGATTCCACAAAGGGACGGGAACACATTCATGCCGCAGGAGACAATCAATCGTGAAGTGGTAATTATCGGTTCCGGTCCGGCCGGACTCACGGCTGCAATTTATTCAGCGCGAGCCAATCTCTCGCCGCTGCTGATCGACGCACCGCCGGATTCGGAAAAACAGACCACTCCCGGTGGGCAACTGATGATCACCACTGAGGTCGAAAACTATCCCGGTTTCGCGGAGGGAATACAGGGCCCCGACTTGATGGTAGAGTTTCGCAAGCAAGCGGAACGTTTCGGAACAGAGTTCCTCGAAGAGTGGATTCATAACGCTGACTTGAGTGAACGACCTTTTCGACTCGAAACCGACAACCACATCATCAATGCGCAAACGCTCATCATTGCTACCGGAGCTTCAGCGAAGTGGCTCGGTATTCCTGGTGAAGCAAAAGTTCCAAACGGTTTTGGCGGGCATGGTGTTTCGGCATGCGCGACGTGCGACGGTCCGTTACCGACATTTCGTAACAAAGAACTCGTCGTTGTCGGCGGCGGCGACACCGCAATGGAAGAGGCGACCTTCTTGACGCGTTACGCTTCGAAAGTGTTTTTGATTCACCGGCGCGACAAATTGCGCGCGTCGAAGATCATGCAGGAGAAGGCATTCAAGAACAATAAGATCGAATTTGTTTGGAACACTGCCATGGAAGAGATCCTGGGAGAAGCGGAAAGTGGCGTGACCGGTGTTCGTTTGAAGAACCTGAAGACAAATGAAACACGAGTGTTGCCATGTGCAGGAGTGTTCATCGCTATCGGACATAAACCCAATACCGATCTTTTCAAAGGTCAGATCGAAATGGATGAGGTCGGTTACATTCTCACTTCACATCGTTCGACCGCAACCAATATTCCGGGCGTATTCGCATGCGGCGACGTGCAGGATGCAACCTACCGGCAGGCCGTGACCGCTGCCGGAACGGGGTGCATGGCAGCACTCGACGCTGAAAGATACTTAGACCACCTGCCGGTTGCGATGCCCGAAGGCGACGAAGTGACGATGGAAGGTGAACACATCACGCCGGATCACAAAACGATTATCGAACCTGACGGCACCATCGTTGCAAATCGCACTGCGAAAACGTAACGAACAAAAGGGAAAAAGGGGAAAGGGCAAAGGGGAAAACGTCGAGGATCCATTTCCCTTTTGCCCCTTTCCCTTTTCCCGCTTCTTCTATTCCCCTTTTTCCTTCTCCCCTTTTTAGAGTAGAACGATGTCGTCGCGCTGACGCCGGCGCGGGGCCGGTGCGGGAGTTTGGTAGGTTTCTCGTTCGGGAGTTTGAAATACTTTCGGACAGGCCTCGCAGTAAAAGCCCATCTGCTTCATGCGATCTTCACACTGATTGCAATCCAGTGTTTGGCCTACAGACCGCAGCGCTTCAACCAGCGGCAATAACACGCGGCCTTTTTCAGTAAGCGCGTATTCGATGTGCGGTGGGTTACCACCGAAGTCCATTCGTTCGACCAGATTGTCCTTAACCATATCGCGCAGCCGCGCTACCAGAGTGCGGCTGCTGATCGGAAACAGGCCGTTATGCAACTCCATCGTGCGGCGCGGGCCGGCGGCGAGGTCGCGCGCGATCAGCAACGTCCATTTGTCGCCAATCATTTGCAGCGCGCCGGAAATGGGACAACCATCAATTTGGCGTCGTCGCACTCAAACTCCACTCAAACGGTTTAGAGCTCAACCTTCAGGTTGCCTTTATGCGATCGCAAGCTACGCTTGAACCTGAACTAACGGCCTCGCATTCAACTGAGCAAACTAACAGTTTACGTTGGTGAATTTACTTCACGACGGTGATTTCACGGCTGGTGGTATTGTAACCACCGTTCTCCACCGGCCGGCCATCCTTGTCCAACAACTCGAGTCGCACAGTGTGCTTACCATTAATCCAGCCAGACAACCAGATTGGTTCCCACTTATCGATAAACCTGGGTTCGTCGTCGTCCACAATATAACGCACGCGATATTCACCACCGTCCCCCTTCAGTTTCGCGCCCGTGAGCCAAAAATCAATCATGATCGGATCAGAATCCTCGCCTTTGTACTCACCCTTGGGCCGGCTGTAGGTCAATAACGGTTTGGTCGCATCGACTTCACCCGCGGTACTGGCCGCGAAGTCTTTACCTTCGCGCGCCGCCGGAGTCGTCGCCGGACTGGCGTTGTTGTTTGCCACCGTCTGTCCGCTGTTCGTAGTGGTGGGCTTTGACGCATCACCGCCGCCTTTCACTGTGAAGGTGACCATCTGAAATGCGCCGTCGTTTTTAAAACTCTCGTGCCACGGTCGCGACGGGAAAACGCGCAGCGTGTGTTTACCGGCGACGACGTTGCGGAGTTCGAATGGTTGGCCCAACTCGTAGTAGGCCTCGTATGGCTGGTTATCAAGAATAACGTGAATGTGGTTGCCCTTGCCGGTAGCGGGATCTTTATGTGGCATGTAGCCCTTCAAATCACCGGCCAGGTCAAGCTTCACCTCGACCCTGGATCCTTCAATCACCGCATCCTTCGCCGGCGAAACAATCTTCAGCGTAGGTGTCGCCTGATCCTGCTCTCCGCGCGCTTTCATCATATCGGCAATCTTTTGAGGACGCGCGACAAGACTCAGCTTTTGCGACGGTGGTGGCGTAACCGTGGTGGTTGCGGTTGTGTTTGGAGCTTCAGTTTGTGTACATGAGACTAACAATGCGCTCGATGCAAAAACCATGAGTGCCATTAGCAGGTATCGATTGACGGACATACAACCCTCCAAATGTGAATGCAGTCGGTAAACAGTTTTGCGAAGTTTACATCGGGTGAAGCAGCAACGGAAGTATTAAGCCATGGCGCATTCGTTTCATTTAAAAAAATCTGTCATCTATCATTTCAAATTTATCATCTATCATTTGAGGCGTGTTTAGCCCAACCGAAGCGAACACCAGCTGATACTAGCGGCGAGACTGACCGACGTTCGCAGAAAATGATAAATGATAGATTTCCAATGATAGATGACAGATGTCTTTTCTCTGTATCTAGCTACCTTTGTACCGCTGCTGCGCCTTGCCCTGCTCCTGATCAGGCACCGGCGCTGCGAACATTTGCAGGCTTTTGCAAACGCTTCTCGACCATGGACCAGTCGATGTTTGAGAAGAACGCCTCGATGTACTTCGGCCGCTCGGCTGGTTTGTAATCCAGCAAGAAAGCATGTTCCCAAACGTCCATCACCAGAATCGGGTCGAAGCCAGCGACGTTTCCAGTTTCATGCAAAGTGATCCAGTGGTTTGAAAGTCGACCATTGGTGGGATTCTGATAACAGATGGCCCAACCAACGCCGCGCATTTTGCCGATTCCAACAAAGTCGGCTTTCCAGATTTCGTAACTGCCAAAACTTGATTCGGCGGCTTTGACAAACTGCGCCGTCTTATCAGGATCGCCAGTACCACCGCCGGTCTTCAGGTTATCGAAGTAATACTCGTGGAGTACCATCCCGTTGTATTCGAACCCGAGTCGTCGCGTCAGTTCCGAATAAGCTGGCATTTCGTCCTGGTCGACGTTGCCGTCCTGAATGAATTTGTTGATTGCCTCGGTCAGTTTGTTAGTTTCCTTGACGTAACCTTCGTAGAGCTTGAAATGCATTTCCAAAGTCTGATCGGAAATGCCAGTGAGCCCGCCCAGGTTGAATTGTCGTGCCTGGTAAGAATTAGTAGTCATATGGTCGTACCTCCATTGATAAAGGGCAGAGTTCTGCAAATTACCTTTCCAATATTGACCCTTTGTGTGACGAATGAGTTGAAAGGCGCTTGAATTAGTGTTGAGATGAGTGCAGGCACTGGCCAAGAGAAAAGCATCGCCCATATATCATTTGAAATGATATATGACCGATGCTTTCTCTTTAAAACCTCCGCTGATGGCTACTTACTTCCCAAAGATTACCCAGTCTCCATGCGACGTTCCCATGAACAGCAACAACGGCAACGATAGCCAGGTGTTGGTACGCGACGCGATGAACGCCTGACGCGCCAGTTCCGGGGGCGCCGCTGGGCCAGTGCCCGCAGTGGCTGCCAGGATACGTTTGTTGTTGGGCCAGATAATTCCCCATACATTGAGCATCATCACGATTCCATAGGCACCGCCGATGCCAATCGAGTAACTCTTGTTGCTGGCAAAACTTTGTCCATTAACAGTCAGCATCCCGTCGAAGAACTTCACCAGCCCCCAGGTGACAATCGCGACCATTACAAACATAACCACGGCAAAGAGGCGGCCGTCCTTGATGAGTGCCGGAACTTTCTTGATGATGAGAAACTCCACGCCAAACAGCACAATCGGATAAGTGAGCCACGCAAAGAACACCCACCAGAGGTTTATATTGCCACCACCGATCGTATTCGCGTTGTTTACATCTGCTTTGAGGATGTACATCGCAAAATAGGCGAGGCCGGCCAGAACGGTCACCACTGCGCCCCAGCGAAAATACCAGAGCGCCCTGCCCAACAAGTCCGGATTAACTTTCTTCTTGGTATCGGCGTCGATCCCTTTTTGGAATGGCACGTTCACCAAATTGAAGAAGTAGAGCAGTCCGATCCAGGTTATGCCCGCCACGAAGTGCAGCCACCGGAAAATTATTCGCATCAACGCGTCGGCATTTGGCGGGTGAAACAAATCCTGGAACATGGCCAGACTGATGGGGAGATGAACAGTTGACTCAATGAACATCTTTACCTCCGGAAGTTGGACAGGTGTTTCCTGTCGGTAAATTTAGCTGATCAAAGTTAGGACAGACGACACGTCTGTCCTCATTTGTGTGGATTACGCGCGAAGATTACACCCTGAATGAAGTAGACGCAATACTAACTTCAACTACTCATCGAACGGTCGTGGACCGGCGTCCATTCCTCTAACACTCGCCTGATTGATCACGCGCAGATTCAGATCGCTATGAACACGAATTTGACAAGACAGGCGTACGTTGGGGCCGAGCTCTGCTTCCATCGCCAGACGATTTCGTTCCAGCTCACCCATTTCTCCGGGTTCACCCGCCAGAATTTCAACGCGGCAAGTGGTACAACGTGCGTTGCCTCCGCAGCGGTGAAGAATGTCAATTCCGGCGTCTTCAATGACAAGCACTAACTTCTTGCCTTCAGGCGCGTCAATTTCCTTTGTCTCAGTCGCAGTGATCGCTTCGATCTTAGGCATCGTGTCGTGACTCCCATGGTTTTTGATTTGAGGCATCATAACCGCGCGGGTGTCTTTATCCAATTGCTAAAGTTTTAATTCGAAGAAAAGAACACCGGCCACGGGATTTACGTAGTAAGGTTCAACTTCTTCAAAACCTAGCGAGCGATAAAGCGAGATTGCCGGATCCATTTTGCCCGGTAGCGTGTCCAGTCGCATTCGGCGGTAGCCAAGTTCGCGCGCCGCTTGGATGAGGTGCTCAGCGAGCTCGCGCCCGACGCCTTTTCCGCGAAAAGCGTCACGCACGTACAAACGCTTCATTTCACAGATTTCACCATCCAGCTGCCGCACTGCGATACAACCAGCGACCTCATCACTGTTGTCGACTGCCAGAAACAAACGGCCTGATGGTGGCGCGTATTTGCCCGGCAGATCGGCAAGTTCTTCACTGAACCCCTGAAAACATAGATCGATTCCCAAAGCACTGGCGTACTCTTCGAACAACATTCGCGCACTCGCGATCTGCTCCGCAGAAGAAACTTGAATCAAATTCATGGAGACTAAAGTACAACGGGTAGCTTAGACCTCTCGCCTGCGAGCTAGCCGCGTGAACCTGGCATATAGAAGGAACCACTCTCCGAACATTCCTGGCTGCATCTGATTCGTTGTCACGTGACCCGATAAACAACAAGCGCGGTAAGCGAAAGGGCTCGATCGTCTTTCAATGAAAAACTATCGAGCCGAAATCGCGCACCGCGCTCTGGTTAACGGGACAGACATGACGTCTGTCTAACTGCTTAAGCTGTAAACGAACTGCCGCAACCACAGCTTCCCGTTGCGTTAGGATTGGTGAAGGTGAATCCCGATCCCATCACGCCAGTGACGTAATCGATCTTCACACCGTTCAAATATTGACCGCTGAACATATCGACAAAAAGTTTGATCCCGCCGCGATCCAGCACAAAGTCACCCTGGCGCGAATCCTCTTCGATATTCAAACTGTATTGAAAACCGGAACAACCGCCCGGCACGACGCGCACGCGCAGTCCCGAAGTTTCCGGAAGGCCTTCTTCCCCAGACATAAACTTTTTGATTTCGGCAACCGCCGCATCGGTGACTTCCAGCGACATCGTTGGCGCAGTCATGGGGGTTCCGGTCGAGGTGGTTTCGGTAGACATATCTAATTAACTCCCTTTAACAATTCTTCCTAGGATATTTGGACTCTGGTCCGCCTTTAGGCCGGGGCAATGATACCAAGGCTGGCAACTCATGTCCAAAGTCGGTAAGTACCGCAAACCGTTAGGCTAGAGAGGCTCACGCATACGCAATCGGGCAGTTTTCGTTACACGGTCTATTTCAACACAACCAGCTCCGGCTTCATCGCCTCAATCGAAACTTGTCGTGCAACTTCTTCTGCAACTTTTCTAAATGCCTGCGCCTGCGGCGAGTCAGGATGACTGACGACCACGGGTACGCCTTTGTCGCCCCCTTCCCGCACTTCCAGACCAAGCGGAACTGTGCCTAACATTGGTACGTGATACATGCCGGCCAGTTTTGCACCGCCACCTTCACCGAAAATGTTGTACCTCGTGCCCGTATCGGGCGCCACGAAGTAACTCATGTTTTCGACAATACCAAGGATGGGGATGGCAACGGTCTCAAACATCCGCAGTGCCCGGCGAACATCGGCGACTGCGACATTCTGTGGCGTAGTTACCAGCACCGCTCCCTGAACCGGCACGAGTTGCGCGAGCGACAGTTGCACGTCGCCAGTGCCGGGAGGCATATCGACGATCAAATAGTCCAACTCACCCCACTTCACGTCAGTCAAAAACTGCTTAACAAGGCCATGCAAAATTGGACCGCGAACGATCATGGGTTTGTCGCCCGGCTGCAGCAAGGCCATGGAGATTAACTTCACGCCGTAAGCTTCAATGGGCACGAGCTTGTTAATGTCGACTTCAGGACGAGCTTCGGCAGCGCCGAGCATAATGGGAACATTTGGACCATAAACGTCCATGTCCATCAATCCCACGCGGGCGCCGTCAAGTGCCAACGATACGGCGAGATTTACGGCAACAGTTGATTTGCCAACACCACCCTTCCCTGATGACACAGCGATGATATTTCGCACACCCTCGATTGTGAGCTTGTCACCAAACCCACGGCCCTTCGGCACTTCTGCATCCATCGTTACCGCGACTGCTGTAACGCCAGGTAAAGCTCCGACCAGCTCCCGAGCCGCGTTTTCCATTTCGGCCTTGACCGGACAAGCCGGTGTGGTTAGCACAATGCGAAAGGAAACAACGCCATTCTCTATTTTGAGATCTTTGATGAAGCCAAGCGTGACGATGTCTTTATGAAGGTCTGGATCCTGAATCTGTCGCAGTGCATCCAGTACTGATTGTTCGGTCAGTTGTGACATAGGGTTGAAAACGGAGTTGAAATTAACTTTGAAGCGTAGCCGATTGAAAGACGCAACGCAAACCAGCAGCGTAAACTGTTAGTTTGCCGCGATTGAGTGTCATTCAACGTCGACGCAAAGTAACAGTTTGCGTTACTTCTCAAACTTTTCGACCACTAAAGCGCTGTTCTTTGAACCAAAACCAATGCAGTTACAGAGCGCGACGCGCACGTCAGCCTTTCGTGCAACGTTCGGAACGTAGTCGAGGTCACATTCAGGATCGGGATCGTCAAGATTGATCGTCGGCGGGATTAATCCAGTGTGCATGGCACACAACGTGGCTGCCAATCCGGCCGCGCCGCTAGCGCCCTGCGGATGCCCCACCTGCGATTTAGTTGCAGACATCGGCGTGGTGATCGCCTGGCCATTTAGCGCAGTCTTTAGCGCACTCGTTTCGATCCGGTCATTGAGCAGTGTGGACGTTCCATGAAGGTTAACGTAGTCGATTTCTTCAGGCTTGCGATTAGCATCTTTTAGCGCAATCTTCATCGCTCGCGCCGGTTCATCGCCCGACTCTTCCAATCGCACACGATGATAGGCGTCGCACGTAGCGCCATAGCCCGTGATCTCAGCATAAATTCTGGCGCCGCGTTGCTGCGCATGTTCAAGCGACTCGAGCACAAAGATCCAGGAGCCTTCTCCCAGCACTATGCCGGAACGATTCAAACAAAAGGGGCGCGAAGCGCGGGCTGGCTCGTCGTTCCACTCGTTAGTCAGCACAGTCATCAAATTGAATCCGGCAAGAATACCGGGCGCTATTGGCGCATCTACTCCGCCGCTCAACATGACGTCCTGACGACCCAGCGCGATGTGTTGTGCGGCATATGCAATCGCATCGGTGGAACTCGTGCATCCAGTCGAGACGATATGCGACAAGCCTCGTAGTCCAAACGCCATCGACAACTCGCTGGATAACCCGCCGTGTGTCGAAGCCGGAATTGTGTAGACGCTTGCCTTGTAAGTGGGACCCACGTACCAGTAGGAATATTGAAGTTCAGTAAATGCCAGGCCTCCACCACCCGTGCCCAGCACGACACCAATGGCGCGTCGCTGATCGAGTGTGAGTTCGGTAGCCGAAATCCCCGCATCACTAAGCGCCTCGCGCGCGCCCGCCAGCGCGAGCGGCACGGTACGCGGCACATGTTTGCGATCTTTCGGGTTGAGTTCTGCTTCCCAATCGAAATCGGGGACCTGTGCTGCGATCTTTACCGGCGAGTTGGACACATCGAACGATTCAATACGTCGGACACCACTCTCGCCCTTCGTCAATGCCGTCCAAAACTTCTCGCGGCCGATACCGATCGGCGTGACACATCCCAGGCCAGTAATCACTACCCGACGTGGCTCCTTAAACTGGCTTAGCATGTTGAAATAGATCCTTTGGAGTGGCTAGGTTGTGGCAAGGATAACACGCCCGTCGTCCAGAAAGACAAAGCAAAGGCACGAAGTCGAGTAACCACTTCGTGCCTTTTTTGAATCACCGAAGAACTGGTTGTTAGCGAACTTATTCAACCTTAGTTCCGCACTCGTTGCAGAATTTGGCGCCGGGTTGAAGTTGCGCGCCACACTTTGCACACGGGACGACTTGCGGCGTTGTTTCCATTTTTGCGCCGCACTCGTTGCAGAACTTGGCATTTGAAAGATTTCCAGCTCCACACTTCGGACATGCTGTTGTTGGCGCTGCCGCTTCCGTTCGCGATTGATTCATGGCGTTCGACATCGCGCCTGCCATCGCATTGCCGATTGCAAAACCAGCGCCTAGCCCGGCACCTGTTGCTGCTCCGCCGCCACCAGTATTTTGTGCTGCATCACGCATCGCATCGGCCGCCTGGAACTGCGCATAACGTCCGACGTCGCCGATCACGCCCATGGAAGTTCGTTTATCCATCGCGGCTTCCACTTCTGCCGGCAACGAAATGTTCTCAATCACAAACTTCGTTAGATCCAGGCCGTAGCCTTTGAAGTCATCGGAAATTTTGTTGCGAGTAAATTGGCCCAACTCATCGTAGTTTGACGCAAGATCCAATGCTGCAATCTTCGACTCTGCCAGTGCGTCGCTAAAACCACTGACCAACGTTCGCTTCAACTGTCCTTCAATATCTCCAGTAGCGAAATGGCCGTTCGTTCCCGCAATCTCTTTGATGAACGCTGCCGGATCTGAGACGCGAATAGAATAGATTCCAAACGCTCGCAGTCGGACCATGCCAAAGTCAGTATCCCGCATCATCACCGGGTTCGAAGTGCCCCACTTCAGATCCGTGAACTGCTTTGTGTTGACGAAATAAACTTCGGCTTTGAAGGGCGAGTTGAAGCCGTGCATCCATGCGCCGAGCTTCGAGAGGATCGGGGTATTGCCGCCATCGATCGTGTAAAGCCCGGGTGCAAAAACATCGGCGATTTGTCCCTGGTGCACAAACACGGCGGCCTGTGATTCACGAACCGTCAGTCGCGCTCCGTTCTTGATTTCCTGACCCTGTACGGGAAAACGGTAGACCAGGGTATCGCCCGAATCGTCGAGCCATTCAATTACTTCAATAAACTGTGAGCGGATGGCGTCCAAAATTCCCATTTAGTTTCTCCTTTGAGCGGCGAGTTGTAGCCACTCCGTTAATACGGCGCGACGGCCCTGTGGGTTCGCGCCGAAGTCATTCAAATCATTGCATAAAGCACTGGCTGGGGGAAAGCATTTGCGAGGCGCCTAAGCCAGCACCGTCACGCTCTTCTGGCGCCGCCCCTCAAGGAGCTTGAAAATCAACAAGATAGTTAACCCACCGGCCAGGTCAATCGCGCTGTCGTACGCCGACGACGTACGCGACGGCACAAAGCTCTGGTGAAACTCGTCCAGCAGTGCATTGAACGAAATCAAGAAAAGTGCCAGCGGGAACCAATTTCGGCGAAGAAATGCCCGGCGAGAATGGGCGAGTGCGTACCAGACAAAGAAGGCGAGGATGGCGTATTCCGTAAAGTGCCCTACTTTTCGCGTAAAGAAATGTACGCCGTTCAACGTCAGCTCGCTCATGTTTGGAAACAACCATAGCAGGATCGGTCGGACGAGTTGGGTGGTGTTGGTAGCGGAAAACTGATTGGTCGAAGCGAACCAGATAAAACCGAGCCAGAGAAGCAGTGGTCCATACCGCCAGATTCTGTTGGTCACGGAGTTCATCATCTAGAAACAAATAAAGGGAAGCATGGCGCGCTTCCCTTTTAAGCAATGATGTTCGTCAATTGAATTAGAGCGCGGCAGCGCCCGAGACGACTTCTATGATTTCGTTTGTGATCGCTGCCTGGCGAACGCGATTCATGTTGAGAGTGAGTGAGTCGATCAGCTCACGCGCATTCTTCGATGCCGAATCCATCGCGGTCATGCGCGCTCCCTGCTCAGATGCGATCGATTCCAGTAATGCGCGGAAGACCTGCGTTTCAACCAATCGTGGAAGTAAACGCGCGAAAATTTCCGCGGGCGGCTGTTCGTAAATGTAGTCGACTAAGTTGAGAACTCTGTCAGCCGTCGCTTGTTCCGCGCCGGAGGTTGTTCGCGACACGGGCAGCAGTTGCTCGGTGATGACGCGCTGCTGCAATACGGATTTGAATTCGTTGTAAAGAATGAAGACTTTGTCGATGCCTTCGTCTTCCGTAAACGTTTTGATGATCTCGCCGGCGATCTCAAGCGCTTCGGAAAACTCAACCCTTCCTTTGCCAGTGACCCCGATGTATTCGCCGACAATGTGGGCGCCACGACGTTTGAAAAAATCCCTGCCTTTGCGGCCAACCGCCAGTATGTCGACTTGCTTGTCCGAATTCTCTCGAATGAACGATTGCGCCGCTTTGGTCAAGTTTGTGTTGAAGGCGCCGCACAGACCTTTGTCGGCGGTTACCAGAACCAGCAGGTAACGTTCATCGCCCCGGGCATCAAGCAACGGATGATGAAAGTTTTCATCGGTCCGCTCAGCGAGTGAACCCAACACTTCCTGCATCTTGTTTGCAAAGGGGCGGGCAGTAACTACGCGATCCTGTGCGCGTTTCAACTTCGCCGCCGAGACCATTTTCATGGCCTTGGTGATCTGTTGCGTATTCTTTACCGACTTAATGCGCCGGCGTATGTCCAGAAGATTCGGCATTTAAACGAACCCTACGCTCCAGTAGTCGCCGGTTGAGCAGCACCTTCAGTCGCGGGCTTTACACCTGCCAACGACGGTGCTGGCTTGTCAGACCAGGTTTCCTTAAATTCCGACATCACTTGTTTCAATTCCGAGAGAATCTCTTCAGTTAGACTCTTCTTCGTACGAATGCTTTCCAGCACGCCCGGATGCGATGTCTCAACAAACTTGGAAAGCGCTGCCTCAAAACTGCGTACGTTCTCGGTCGGCACATCGTCAGCGTAACCGTTGCTCGCGGCCCAAATGACAAGCACCTGACTTTCAACTCCCATCGGTGAATACTGCGGCTGCTTCAAAATCTCAACCAGCCGCTCGCCGCGCGCCAACTGGGCCTGCGTCGCCTTGTCGAGGTCAGAACCAAACTGCGCGAATGCTTGCAGCTCTCTAAACTGCGCCAGTTCGATGCGCAGCGTGCCGGCGACTTGCTTCATCGCTTTGATCTGAGCAGAACCACCCACGCGCGAAACGCTGTTGCCGACGTTGATGGCTGGACGAATGCCGCTATTGAATAAATCTGCTTCGAGGAATATTTGACCGTCAGTGATTGAGATTACATTCGTCGGAATGTAGGCTGAGATATCGCCCGCCTGCGTCTCGATAATCGGCAAACTGGTCAACGAACCGCCGCCTTTGAAATCTGACATCTTCGCGGCGCGCTCCAGCAAGCGCGAGTGGAGATAGAAAACGTCACCAGGATAAGCTTCGCGACCCGGCGGCCGTCGCAGCAACAAGGAAATCTCGCGATAGGCTGCGGCTTGCTTCGACAAATCGTCATAGATCGTTAGCGCGTGACGTCCGTTATCGCGAAAATATTCGCCCATCGCCGCTCCCGAATACGGGGCGAGATATTGCATCGCAGCAGGATCCGACGCAGTCGCCTTAACAATGATTGTGTAATCGAGCGCGCCGAAATCTTCGAGCGTCTTTACCACCTGGGCCACCGTAGAAGCTTTCTGTCCGATGGCCACGTAAATACAAATGACGTCCTTGCCCTTTTGATTGATGATCGTATCGACCGCGACCGCGGTCTTACCGGTTTGACGGTCGCCAATGATAAGTTCACGCTGGCCGCGACCAATTGGCACCATCGCGTCGATCGCCTTCAAACCAGTTTGCAGCGGTTCTTTTACCGGTTGACGATCAACCACGCCCGGGGCAATACGCTCAATTGCGTAGTACTCTTCAGCGTTTAGTGGGCCACGGTCGTCGATCGCATTACCCAGTGCGTCCACAACACGGCCAATCATCGCGTCGCCCACCGGCACCTGCATGATGCGGCTGGTTCGCTTAACAAGATCACCTTCCTTGATCGACTGATAGTCGCCAAACAACACGGCGCCCACTTTGTCCTCTTCAAGGTTCAACGCCAGACCCCGCACGTCATTCGGAAACTCGAGCAGCTCGCCCGCCATTACTTTTTCCAGCCCGTGAAGTTCGGCAATTCCGTCGCCCACCTTGATCACCGTGCCGACTTCCATCACGGTCACGCCGCTTTCGAAGTTCTCGATTTGTTTGCGGATAATCTCGTTTATTTCGTCTGCTCTGATTGGTTCCATCGTTTCCCTCTTACTAAACTAACCCGCCATTTCCTCACGCAGCCGTTGCAGTTGGTTGCGGACCGAACCGTCGTAGACCGTTGAACCGATGCGCGTCACCATGCCGCCCAGCAGCGACTCGTCAGTCTCGAAAGTCAAACGCGCTTTCTTGCCGGTAACATCCAAGAGGCGCTGCTCCAACGCGGCCCTTGTGGCGTCGGATACAGGACGAGCCGAAGTCACATGAGCGCTGATAACTCCGCCGCGGTCGTCCAGAACCTCGGCTAGCTTCGCATTGACCTCGGGCAACTGTGCCAGACGCTGATTCTTTAACAATAAGCGGAGGAAGTTGGTCGTCGTTTGGCTGACGTTTGTGCGCCGGATGAGCTCGGCCAGCACTTTCTGTTTCTGGTCGTACGCCACTGTCGGCTTTCCAGCACATTGGGATCCTAAGCTTAGAATTCCACGTGGACAAGTTG
>JADMIO010848979.1_pt1 | contig 29560 bp, 30 predicted proteins | sample 8958161 | NCBI WGS metagenome assembly JADMIO01 (sample SAMN16585339, study PRJNA669376) | soil metagenome | isolation source: Crop rotation soil | place: USA: Cullars Rotation, Alabama | collected 2011 | reverse complement strand
CCACCGGCGCCGCCCCATTGACGCGTGGTATCGCCGATGCTGCCGCCACTGCCGCCAATGCTTCCCGTCGCGCCGCCTGCACCACCGTTGGTGCGCGTGCTGGACGCGATCGAGCCATTGGCGCCGCTGGCACCGGCGAAGGCCGTGTTCGCGGTGGAGATGCCGCCGCCATTGCCGCCATTACCGCCGCCTGCACCGTCTTGCGACGCCGACGGCGCTGCCGTGACGGAGGTCGCGGTGACCGCCGCGGCGGAAGCACCGCCGATCGCGTTCCCCATGCCGATGGTGGCGGCGTTGGTGGAACCGCCTCCCACGCCGGGCTGTCCACCGAGCGCGATGAGATGCGTGCCGAAACTGGAGTTGCCTCCTGCACCACCTGCGTTGCCATCTGAGCTGTCGGATGTTTGCGCCGAGCCTCCGCTGCCCCCGCTTCCGACGGTGATGCTTTCGCTCGCGCTGATCGCAGACGCAGGAAAAGAGCAGCGGTTGAGGATGCCGCTTTGCCCACCCTGCCCGCCGGAGCGCGCGCTGCCGGCGGCGCCGCGGCGTCCCGAGCCGCCGCCTGCGCCGGCGCCGACCACCAACGCTTCAATCGATTTGGCGAGCGGCGGCTTGGTGTAGGTCCCGCTGGCGGTGAACACCTGCGCAAGCGGCGCGATGTTCCAGCGCATGGGAGTCCAGGCCCCGTCCCAAAAGGCGAACATTGCTTCGTCGTATTGCGACGAAAGCCAGGCAACGTCGGCGCCGCCACTGTTTTTCACGGTAACGCGATTGGCGCTTGAGTCCTTCTTCCGGACAATCACCCAATCATCCGTGTCAGCGGAGGCAGGCAAGGTGACATTGAACGCGCCGCCGCTGGCGTCCGCGCGCACAAGACGGCCGAGATGTGCAGCGCCCACGGTTGTGGCGCCGCTGAGGTCGACATGCTTCAGCAGCTGCGAGCCGGTGTTTCGGTTGAGGATCAACGCTTCGTAGAACGTGCTGCCGTCGGGCGAGACCTTGAAATGGAAATTGTCGTCGCCGGTGAGGCCAATTTCGGCGCGTCCGGAGAAGCTGGTTTGGTATAGAAGTGAGGCCGTGTCACCGCCGGCGTTCTTGTTCAGCTTCGCCTGCACCCCCGCGCCGATGTTGTTGAACAGCACCGCGGCGCTCGCCACGTTGAGTTTGTTGGTGACATCCGCGGTCGCGTTGATGCCCAGCATCGGCACATTCTCAAGCGGCACGGCGCTGACGAAATCCGCCCACGCCGAACCGTTGTAGAAGATGAGCTTCGCTTCATCTGTCACGTACGCGGTAAGCCCTTCGAACGGCGCGTAGAAGCGCCAGCCACCGTCGATGGCATAGGCGAGCTTGCCGCTTTGCCCCGTCCACTCAGCCGTACCGGAGGCTTTCACCAGATAGGTGTCGCCATCGCTTGGCGTCGGCGGCGGCGCGCTGAGATCGCGATCCTGGATGACGGTGGCGATCAGCGCGTCGAGCTCGAGCAGCGCTTCGTTGTGGGTGACGTGCTTTTGCGCTTGCGCAGCCGCAAGCAGCGGCAACGCCACGCGCGGCGTGGTGTCGGACATTGTGGGGATCCTTGTTGTTAGCAGAACAGATGTCATCCCGGGCGAGCGCAGCGAGATCCGGGACCCACCGTGAAGTTTCGCGATGGGGCCCGGCTCGCGCGGTGCTCACACACCGCTTGGCTGGGATGACAGTTTTAGGTGAAATAAACCGCCTTCGCCTTTCCCACCCCGCGGCCGAAGGTGGAGGAGAGTTGGTAGACGGTGAAGCGGAAGGGCGACGGCACGCTGGAGGGGAAGTCCGACGCGATTTGCGCGGCGGTGTAGACGAGCGAAGGTGAGAGTATGGAACTGAAGGTGCGAATGACATTCGACGAGCCATCCAGAATTTCGATGTCATAGGATTCAGAAGATTCACTCATTGGGATTTCGACCTGATCCCATGAATCCGATGAAGGGTCTCGGTCGCGGCGAATCCAACTGAGCGACAGATCGCCGGCGTTGGAATACACGGCGCGCAATTGCGCGGGTGACAGCGGTCGCAAGCCGATGCCTTTTAATTGCAAGCTCACGCGCTGGTACGCCGGATCGGAGATCGGCTTGCCCTGCGGGCCGTAGAGATAGTTGAACGGCAGCGCGTATTCCGCTTGAGACAGGCCAAGCTGCATCAGCGCCGCATCCAGCAGCACCACGCGCGCGCCGGCGAGAACCGGTGAGCGCATGGCGCCTTCCGTGCCGCCCTGCCCGCGAAGCAGGCGCGACAACGTCCATTCACCCGGCCCGGTAAGCGTAGCATTCGCGAACTGCAGCACTTCCCATTCACCGTCTGCGTTCTGCACCGCCAGCGCATTGGCACCGGCGAACACGGAGAGGTCATTAAGCGACGAGAGCGCGGTGCCGTCATAGATGACCACCTTCAGGTCGTTGACCTCGTCCCAGCGCCATGCTGGCCCGGCAAAGAAATCCGCGGTGGTCTCGCCAATGGTGGCCGGTTTGGTGAGTGTCGTGTCGAGCACGAAATTTGAATCGGTGGCGCTTCTGAACACCAGCACCGATCCGGGCCAGGGCAGCGCGAACGCGGCGGCGAACGCATCCCATGGCTTCTGCTCTTCGGTCAGCCACGGCAGATTGAGGAACGCGGCCAACGCGCGCCCCGGCGACGACAGACTTTGCATCTGCCCCGGTGCCCGCGCCGGGCCGACAATTTCTTCGTAGATCGATGGATCGGTAGCGACCGCTTGCATCTCGCGTGCGCCGGCGTCATTCACTTCCGTGAGGCGCAAGCGGCGCTCGCGGCCGCCCGCCGTAAGCAACACTTCGTCCGTCGGATCGAGCGCCAGCTGCGATGGCGGTAGGGCGAAGGCGGCGCGTTCGCGCATGACCCAAGCATCCTGCAGCAGCCGCTCGCCGATGCCGATGGCGCTCGCCTGATCCAGCACGATAGGCAGCGACCCTTGCGTCACCCGATCGGATGCGCCGATCAAGCGACGAGATTCCGCCACCGCCTGCCGATAGTCCGCATCCACGTCGATGTACGCGACGCGAATGTCTGTCGGCAGATCGGTTTCCTGCGCGCGCGTCAGCGAGAAACCGAAACTCGGTTCGCCGTCTTCCGGAATCACCAGATCGGTTTCCATAGGCGGCAGCGGATTGGAGCGCCCGCGCGCCACGAACTTGATCTCGCCTTCGCTTTCCGCCGCATCGAAGAAATAGGCGGTGGAGAGCGGCGCCAGCGCATCGCGCACGCTCATGGTGTCCGTCACCGCATAGCCGGTGACCACGCCATCGATGTTGGCGACATCTATGGCGCTGAAGTTCGCGTCGGCGCAGAGGCCACTGACCAGGTCCGGCAGCATCACCGCGCCGAGGCGGCCATTCAGCCAGTGGCCGAGATTGTAGTCGCCCGCATCGCCCCAGACATTCGCGTATGCCGGGAAGAATGGAAACGGCCGCGCATCCCAGCACCAAAGATAGGTGTTCGCGGTATCAAGCATCGGCGCCGCGTACATCTCGGACACCGGATTGTTGTCGGCATCGCTCCAGAACTTCAGATGCGCTTCCAGAAAGCGGCGCTGGATGAGGTCGTCACGCCCGCCGTTGGAATAGTAGGGCAGCGCGCTTTCGCTCGATTTGGGATCGAAGAAAACATTGGGCTGATTGGCACCCTTGTCCACGGCCGGGCAGCCCAGTTCGGTGAACCAGATGGGTTTGCTCTGCGGCACCCACTCGGTGGCGCTTGGTGACTCTGTTCCATCGGCGCGGTCGTAATGCGGGTTGCTCCACCAGTTCCAAATGTCCTTCTGCCGGAACACCCACGACTTGCCCGCAACGCCATCGCTGATGGTGGTGCGGATCTGGGCATCGCGATCGGCGTCGCTGGCGTAATACCAGTCGTAGTCCTCGCCACCGCGGATGTTGCCGGTGAGATACTCGGCATCGTGGATGTTGGTCGGGCCGTTGATCGCGTCGTAGTCGCGATGCGCCGTGCCGTCGCGCCAGTCGCTGAGCGGCATGTAGTTGTCGATGCCGATGAAATCGATGTTGGCGTCGCTCCACAGCGGATCGAGATTGAAGAGGAGCGCACCGGGCGCATCGCCGGTTTGGTGGTTGTTGTATTCCGTCCAGTCCGCGCCGTAGCCGATCTTCGTGCCGCTGCCGAGAATACCGCGCACGTCCGCTGCCAGCGCCTTCAGCGCGGACACCGCCGGATACGTCGAGGCGCTGTCGCGTACGTGCGTGAGTCCACGCAGTTCAGAGCCAATGAGGAAGGCATCGACGCCACCCGCTGCGGCGCAGAGATGCGCGTAATGCAGCACTATGCGGCGATAGCCCCAATCGTCGCCGCCGGTCCATGACACGGTTGTTCCGCTGACGGAGAAATCGCCAGCAGTGGCGCTTCCGAAGAAGGCGTTCACCTGATCGGCCGCTGCGCTCGTTTTGTCCGGCGAACCGGAAACACCCGGCGCCGGATCGCAGGTAACGCGTCCGCGCCAGGGATAAGGCGGCTGGCCGGTGGCGCCGGTGTAGGGATCCTCCAAAACATTGTCGGAAGCGATGTCCATGAACAGAAATGGGTTGAACAGCACGCGAAGCCCGCGCGCCCGCAAATCCTGAATGGCTTCCACCACGCTCTGGTCCGACGGCGTACCGCCATAGGCCGGAATGCCGTTGACTTGGCTCACCACGTGCGCGGCGTTGCGCGCAACGCCGTCCACGCTCCAGGTTTCTGGATAGGTGTCTTTCTTGGCGATCTCGACACCGGGCATGATTTTCGTTTCGCCGCAGCGCAGATCGTCGCCGAACCAGCCCACCACCAGCGACACGGCGCGGAAATTCGGCGCCAGCGCCTGCAGCTCATCGATGGACGCCGTGTAGTCCGCCACGCCGCTGGCGTTGTGCGCATTCTGCGGCGTGGTCGTGCCCTGGCCATTGTCGGCGGTTACGACTTCTGTTGCGTAGACAAACTCACCCGCGCCGGGGATCAGCGCCACGCCAGGAAGCCGGTTCTCCAGCGCATCCGGATTGTTCGCGGAGAGCGAACGGATGATCTCGAAATTCAGCTGCGGAATGCGGTTGCCGAAATTGGTGAGGTCCATGTCCTCGAACACGATATAGGCAAGGCCGCGATAGGCCGGTGTGTTGCCCGCGCCTTCGGTTTCCTCGATCAGCGGGTCGCAGGTTTGCGTCTCGTCGCCCGCATAAAAGCGCGTCGTGAATTGCGAGGTGTCGACCAGATTGCCGTCCGCCCAGACCCGCCCGATCTTGGTCACCACGCCGGCGCACAGCCCCACCGCAAAGGAGATGGAGTAGCGGTAGCCGATATCCGTTTCCGTGACCTTCGGCCCACCCTTGCCGCCGCCGGTTTGCTCCGACTTGATCACGGTCTCCTTGAACTTCGTGGCCCACAGCAGCTGACCGGCCACCCTCATGCGTCCGCACACCCGCGGAATCGGCGCGCCTTCCACAGACGCCTGGATGTTGATGTCAGTGAGCCGCGGGCTGGTACGCGTGACGTGCGAGCCGGGCGCGATGAGATTGTCGAGCTCGGCGCCGATCAGCGTGCCGATCATGCCGCCGATCTGCGCACCCGTGATGGTGGCGCCGAACAGCGTGAAGCCGCTGCCAAGGAGCGAGGCGCCCGCGGCCGAACCCGCGATGCCGAGTACAAGCGATGCCATGTGTGTGATTCCTCGCGCGGCGCCGCGCCTGCGCGCCGCGAAACGCCAGCGTTAACCAGCCAAAAACCTTGCCAAAAAGAAAACAGAAACCAGACCAAACGAGACAATTTGCGCTGGGTTCAGGTTGCACCCATAAGAAGTCCGCAGCCGCCGCAGCAGGGATCAGTGGCCGAAGCCATAACCCCGGAAAATGCGTGGAGCCGGATCGTCCATTACCGGCGCCTGGCGGCTGAATACGATGCGCGCGCCAAGCGGGAATCCGATCCCGAAATCCGCGGAGATCTTTTCAAGGCCGTCGTGCAGCTCATCGCACTGGCGGACAAAACCACAGCGGCCCCGGCAGAACCCGACGCGTCGGACGATGGAGAGACCGCACCGCCACGGTTGTTCTATTGCCGGCCATCCCAGACACGTGCGCCGGTGATCACGCGTCCGGCACCAAAAATGGTTTCGCGCACAAAACACTACAGCCCGGCCGGAAGCCTGAAGAGTTTGAAGGTCCGCAGCTCCTCACGAACGACTCCGCATCCGGCGAGAGGGATTCTGTCCCGCTGCCCGGCCTGAGCTAGGGCTTCACACCAACCTGAGCTAGGGCTTCACACCAAGAAGCGAGAACGTGCGGGCGATTTCCGGATCGCGCGCGCGGGCGGAGTCGATGTCGGCATCACCGCGCATGGCGTCCCGGCTCTTCCGCCTGCCAAGGCCCCGCAAGTAGTACGAAGACGCAAGGTTGGGATTGGCGGCAATCGCAGCCGAGCAATCGGCTTCCACCAGCGTGTAGGCCGCCTTGCGGAACTGCACGAAGCAGCGCGCGTCCAGCGCCAAAGCATTGTCCGGCTTCAGGGTCAGCGCCTGGTCGCAGTCTTCCAGTGCGTCATTAAGATCGCGATTCCAGGCGGCGCGCGCCCAGCAACGCTGGCGAAAGGCATCCGCCGAAGACGGCTGCAGATCGAGAATGCGGCCGAAATCGCCGATGGCGTGCGCGAAATCGTGCAGCGCCTGGAAGGCCAGGCCGCGATTCTCCAGCGCCTCAACATCCTTTGGCTTCGTGCGCAACACTTCGCTGAGATCGCTGATGGCGCTCCCATACATGCCGGCATTGAAGTAGGCGCGCGCGCGATTGAAGTATGCCCAGGACACGTCACCTGGTTCATCGCGAGCCGCGATGATTTCACTACAGGCGGCGATGGCGCCTGCGCTGTCGCCTTTCGTGCAGCGCTCGGCATCGCCCGTCTGCGCCAGTGCGGCGGTGACAAAGAGCAGAGTTGATGCCGCGAACAGAACGAGTCGCATCTTATTGCGTGACGCCGTAGCTGGCATAAGTATCTGCTATCTTCGGATCGATCGCCTTCGCCTCCGCGATGTCAGCATTGCCGCCGGCGACATCGCCGGACTTCAGCTTGGCCAAGCCGCGAACATAGAGAGAAGTCGCCATTTTGGGATTTTTGGCAAGAGCCGCTGAAGAATCTGATATTGCTGCGGTGTAATTGCGCCTTCGTAACTGCAAAAATCCGCGGGAGTCTAAAACCGCCTCATCATTCGGTTCGAGACGCAGTGATTCGTTGCAATCTGCCAAGGCCGCATCTAGCTCATATCCCATGATCGCACGATTCCAACAACGGTTTGCATAGGCGGTAACGACATCGTCTGGAGCGAGTTTGATGATCTCCCCGTATGCATCAATCGCCTGGACATATGATGTCATTGCTTCATACAACTTCGCGATTTGGTAATAGGGGTACACATACCTCGGGCTCAGCTGAATTGCCTTCCGATACACAAGAAGAGCGTCCGCATTTCTGCCAAGCGCCGCGTACCCATCACCAAGAACTGCCAGTACGGTCGGCAAATATCTCGTCTGCACGCCCACTTTCAAAGCATATTCGCACCTTTGAACTAGATGCTCGACCTGCGTTGTACCGCCTCCGCAAACGCCATCATCTTGCCCGATACCCTTATCCCAAATAGTGACGGCCCCCGCAGATGAAATGTTGTAGACCGCAACAAGTCCGCAAAGCAGAGGGATATGCGCCAACCTCTTCACAATGGCCTGATTACCCTGTCGATCGTTCGTCCGAAGATAACGCGGACTAAAGCCGGAAGGCAAAGGCCAGTTTGCTGCTCCAGAACGCGGAGAGCGGCTCTTCGCTCACCCGCTTGTTCTGCCGGGCATGGATGAGTGACAGCGCGCCATCCCGTTCACCCACAATTCCGCAATGTTTCGCCGGCCCACGGGGTACCATGCGGAAGAGCGCGATATGGCCCGGCGCGAGCCGCTCGATTCCGATCTCGCGGGCATGCCGTTTCAGCGCCATATATAAAGTCTCCGCGCCGGTGGCCTCCGCCCAATCGAGCGAGTACGGCGGTAATTCCTCCGGCTCTTCGCCATAGAGCTCGCGCCAGCCGCCGCGCAGCAGTCCCAGACAATCGCAGCCGGCATGCTTCAGGCTCGCCTGATGCACATACGGAATGCCTATCCATGAGCGGGCGATGGCAACGATGCGCTCTGCTGTTTCGCTCGAGTGATCCCCCTCGCCCCCGGAACCGGGGGAGAGGGGCAAGGGGTGAGGGGGCGGTAGCTTGTGTCCCAACACCCCCTCACCCTCGATCCCTCTCCCCCACTGCGTGGGGGCGAGGGAAGATTCTTGGCGATCAATTTCCATAGCGGCTGCCTCCATCGAGAACCTGGCTGGTTGTTGGGTATGACGTCACCGCGTCGTTGCCGGGCATGTAGGGAAAGCCGCGGAAGTTGGCGGCGTTGGCGAACTTCGCCTTGCAGGTGCCGAATTGCTTGTCGCAGCCGGCGGTGACAATGAAGGCGTCGCCCGGCGCGATCGCTTCGCTCATCTGCTGCCACAGCTCGATGCTGACGCGACTGCCGACGACACCGTGGCGTTTCACTTCCATCGCGCGATTGGCATTGGCGCCGCTGGTCCAGGTGAGCTTGCCGCCGGCGAACCATTGATCGGCGAAGTCATCGAGACCGCTGGCGGTGAAGCGCCGCTGATCAATGATGCTCGCCACGGTGCCCACGCCGCGATAGAGCGGATTGCTGAGATCAATGCCGCAGCGCGCATCGCCGAGATCGGCATCGCAGGAATAGCCGTAGGCGCGGCCCACAGGCTGGTTGAGCCGGTGTGCCAGGCCGCGTACCTCCGCCTGAAAGGCGGTACGCCCCCTTTTCACCTCGCCGAGATTGCCTTTGCGTATCAGCACACGCTGCTCGGGAGCCGCCCAGTTCACCCGCCAGATTTCGATGTCGGCATTGTCGTAAAGCCCCGCGGCGAGATCGTCTTCCGTGATGGCATCTGCTGAAAGCGCGCCAAGCACGGTCAGATTGTCGACCGCCAGCCCAAGGGTCGATTGCACTTCGCTGGCGGTGAAGCCGCTTACGGCTTCGTAGGTAACGCCATCGAACGGGGGAGGGGGACCACGCGAAGCGTGGTGGAGGGGGCGAGTGCGGGCATCGATCTTGACGCTGAAGCGCGCACGCAATCTGCGGCGAACAATGACGCTGCCTGAAGTCATCCTCTGGCACGAGTTGCGTCGAGATCGCTTTCATGAATTGCGGTTCCGGCGCCAGCATCCGATCGGGCCGTACATTCTCGATTTCTACTGTTCGACGGCGCGGCTTGCGGTTGAGATCGATGGTCTGTCGCATGACAACCAACAACAGTCCCGACACGATGAGCAGCGTGATCGCTGGCTGGCAAACCACGGAATACGAGTTCTTCGTATTGCAGCGGCAGACGTGCTGCGGGACGAGACGCTGGAGCATGTGTTGACTCACATCGCGCAGGTGACCGCCCCCTCCACCACGCGTTCCGCGTGGTCCCCCTCCCCCGCTCACGCGAGGGAGGAACCATAAAGGCGAGCCTCCCCCGTAAACGGGGGAGGAAAGAGGACTGCGTGTGCCTGCACCTTTTCTTCACAGCCGGATCTCCACCAACGGAATGCTGGGGATTTCGCCTGCCGCGAAGTTCGAGAGATTGATGGAAAGCGAATCCGTATCGAATCGTACCGGCGTATCGAATTCGAAGCCGGCGGTGATGGCGGCGCCGCTCGCGGGCGCAGAGTCAAACATGATCAGGCCTGTCGTATCATCGATGGTGATGCCCGAGGTTTGCTCCACGCCCGCAACCGCGACGCGCACAGTCCCTGTGACGGGTTTGCTGATCGTGCGTACCCAGCTGGAAGGGCCGGAAGTGTAGGTCTTGATCAGCTGGAATTGGGTTGCCGTTCCGTCGCCTGTGCCTATGCTCTGATCGAGCGGCGACACCGCGTCATTTGGCGCGCAGGATTTGAAATCGGCGAAATCCTTGAAGCGGAAACCGTAGAGCCGACCCAGCCGCGATTCGAAGAAGGCGATGACCGCGTGCAGATCGTCCAAGGTCTTCACGCCGTAGCCGACATCGTAGTGGCGGCGCGAAGTTGCCCACACGGCGTTGCGCTCCTCGAAGCCGGAGCCGAGCGTGACGATCTCCGTCTTGCGCTCCGGCCCGCCGCTCGAGTGAAAGGCAATGGCGGTGGGAAACTGAATTTCGTGGAACATGATTGGTCCTCTTCCGTCCCGCGGCAGTCCAACTTGACAATTCTCGTTGCTGACACGGCTTGACGGTTCCGCACGCCGTCAGAAGCAGCACGGGACTGACATGAAAATTTCGTGTGTCAAATCCCGGAAATTGGGCTAAAACTCCTGTCAGGAACAGGCGTTGTGCCGGTTTCCAACAAGGGGGTTTTCTATGACGAAACTATTGTTAGGTGCGGCCGCAGCGGTTTTGTATGCAGGCAATGCGTTCGCTGGTACGTCCGTCATTAGTCTTGATGGCTTCTGCGATACCTACACACTGCAGACTCAGGAGGCCAAGAAAATCATTGCCGTGTCGTCCAACGGTACGGGTTGCGATGACAACGCAGGGATCGGCGCCGTCGCCAAAGTGAAGGGTTCGGGCGCCTTTGCCGTGATGGGCTCCCATTATGTGGGCTTCGGCGATGAAGTCACGAAGATCAAGCTGTCCTACCCGATAGTCACGGGAGGGAGCTGGGAATTGGACAACTCGACAGATGGCGTAAACTTTACCTTCTGCTGCAGCGGCACTTACTCTGTCGTCGGTGCCGGTAAGCACGACAACAAAGGGAAGCCACCGGCAATGTCGTTGGCCATTCGGCACTGAGATCGGCCTACGCCCTTAACGCAAAGGGCTACGGCACTAGCTCGTGAAAGCCGGCCGTCCGCATGGATGGCCGGCTTTTTGTTGTTCATGAATTTCGGACGAGCGCTCACAAATTCCGCCGCCCTCGCGCCAGCGCGCGCGAGAACATGGCGGCGATTTGGGTTTCTGACTTGATGAAGCTCTGTGCGTCGCGCGCATTCACATTGAGCACGATCTGCGGGCGCGACGGCGCTACTGTGCCATTCGGCACGATCGAGCCCGCGCCTTGCGGAACGAATAATTCCGGTCCGCGCTCACCCACCAGATAAGCAAGTCCCGCATCCACCGGACCGCCCGCGGCGCGTGCGCCGCCTAGAGGCAAGAGCGACGAAAAGAGCGACGACAACAGGCCCTCGATCGGTTTCTCGATAAATTGCTTCACCGCGATGCGGTCAAAATCCGCTAGGATCGCGTTCACCATCGAATCCATCGACGCTTTGCCGGAGAGCACCGCGCGGGCAATCGTGTCGGCGATGGCATTGAAGCTGCCGCTCACCGCACGCTCGATTTGCGTTGCGCTGTCGGTCACGGGGCCTTTGGCAAAAGCGTCGAGCGATTTCGCGACGCCTGCAAGCGCCGCATCCACGCCGGAGAAATCGGTGATCACTGAGAGCGTTGCCGTAGCCATGTTGTGCTCCACAAAAACCTTCCCTCGCCCCCTTTAGGGGGAGAGGGATCGAGGGTGAGGGGGTCCGTTGAGGTAAGATGTGAATCCCCCCTCACCCCTTGCCCCTCTCCCCCACATGCGTGGGGGCGAGGGGAAGTTATTGACGATCCGGATACAGTCGCATCAGCTGTTCGAGATCGGCATGGGTGAGTGGTGGCGCGACTCGCGTTCGTCGCGCGAACCCATTCACAGCGGCGCGCCATTCGCTAAGCGACATCGCCCAGAAGGTTTCCGGTGTCAGCCGCATCACGCCGAATGCGAGTTCGAGGATGTCGTCCCAGCCAAAGGGCCGGATGATTCCTTTGCGAACACGCTCTCGCGTGCTTCGTTTTTTGCCAACCCGCTTTCGCGTACTTCGTTTTTCGCGAACACGCTCTCGCGTGCTTCGCTGCGCCCCAAACCCACCGCATCGAACGCATCGGTGATGGCGCCGATCAGCGTACCGAGGTCGGTTTCCAGTCGCAGCACCTCGGCGGGTGCAATATCGTGACCGGCACCACGCATCAGCGCCGAAGCGACCGTCGCCAGATCCATAGTGCCGAGCGATTTCAGCTTGTCGGCGATCTCGCTCAGCGAGGAAACGCCGAGGCCGTTTTCCATTTCGGCCAGCGCGCCGAGCGTGAGCCGCATGACATAGCGTTCGGTTCCTGCAAGAAACTCGCTCTCGCCGCGGACTTTGTTGGGCATTGTGGTTCTCCTGTGGGTTAAGCCGGTGTGAAGGTGAGTGCGCCGGCGGAATGCAGCGACAGCGAGAGTTTCACTTCGCCGTCGTAAGGACCTTCGTATTGCAGCGAGGCAATCTGGAACGCGCCTGCGATCGTGCCAAAGTTCGGAATCACCACCTGGAAGTTCGGCGTGGTCTGGTTGAAGAACGCTGCGCGGAGCGACTCATCACTTGCCGCATCCTTGAACACGCCGGAGCCGGAGAACGCGGCGCTCTTCACGCCGGCACCCGCGAGCAGTTCGCGCCACTGGTTGGCAGAGTCGGCATTGGTCACATCCACGGTGGTGGAATTGAACGACAAGGTCGTGGCGCGCAGGCCGGCGACGGTGATGAAGGTTTCGGGCGCCCCGCCGTCGCCGATCTTGACGAGCAGGTCGCGCCCCTTTTGTGCGGACATGTTGTTCTCCTTGCAAATGGTTCCTCCCCTGCGAAGCGGGGGAGGTGTTGAACGAGCGCAGCGAGTGAGACGGAGGGGGCATTCGCGTGCGCGCCCCCTCCACCGCCTTTGGCGGTCCCCCTCCCCCGCGTTGCGGGGGAGGAGCCTAAGGTTCCGTCACCGCGCGAAGGGTGAGCCGCGCGCGGAAGGTTTGGCCGTCGGGTTCGCGGCTGAACTCGGTTGTGAGATAGCGGACGTCGATCAAGGTTGCGCCGCTGACGGTGAGCGCCGCGTTGTTCATCAGGGCGCGGATGACATCGGCGATCTGCTTCGCTTCCTTGTGACCGGTGGAGCGCGACCAGACATCGATTTGCAGCGAATGTTCTGTGCCATCTTCGGTCGATGTGCTCCAATCTGATTCGCTGCCGTCGCCGAGAACGACATAGGGGAAGGCACTGTCACGCGGCACGAGATCGAACAGCCGCGGCGGATTGCCGATCAGCGCCTGCAGATCGCTGCTGGCGGAAAGCGCGGCGAAGATCGCCTGCTGCAGCCCAAAGGCTATGCTGCTCATCCGATCTGCTCCGTCATCAATGTCAAGAATTGCGACTGCGGGCCGTCGTCCAGCACCGTATGGATTGCGAATAGTCGCCCGCCGTCGTTGACGCGCATGCCCGCGAGCACATCGCTACGGCGGCGAATGGTAACGCGATACTTCACACGCGCCTCGCTGGCATCCGGGACAAAGACATCGGCGCCGCCGATGGGCTCGATGGCGGCCCAGACGGTGGCGAGCGCGTCCCAGCTGGCGCTGTATCCACCGCCGCCATCGGGCGCGAGCGTCTGCGCTTCCAGCGTCACGCGCCGGTTGAGAGAAGAGAGCATGTGACACTCCGTTGTCATCCCCGGCCGAGTGAGTGTCGCACCAGCGACGCGAGCGAGGGAAAGGGGACCCAGGTGGTTGAGACAGGATTTCTGTCGACGCTGAGGCACAGCTCAGTGCCACACCACCAACAGCTCAGGGGCGTCGATACCTGGGTCCCCTTCCCTCGCATTCGCGCAACCGCGCGAATGCTCGCCGGGGATGACAGTGGGGGTTAGAGATGAAAGACGCGAAACGGCGCGAGCAGCGCCAGCATATCGAGCGGCAATTCAGCAGGAGCTTCGCCGCGGTGTTCGTAGAGGAAGGCGATCAACTCCAGGATGGCGGCGCGAAAGCCGGCGGGCACATCTGTCGCCGCATTGCCATAGCCGGCGGTGAAGGCGACCCCGATCGCGTTGATCGCGCGCATATTGATCGGCGGCATCACGGTGGATTTCAAGGTCAGCCGTGCGGGCGCGGATGCTGTGTCCACTTGATAAATCGCGGGATCGAGCACGGTGGCGCGGTCATCCGGCGCGTACACCGTCACCGAACTCACGCTCTGCAGCGGCGGCAATGGAATTTCGACGATGCCGCATTCGGGCCACGCGTCCAGCCACAGGATCCAGCTTTGCGTGTTGAGCGCACGGCCGGTGTGCCATTCGGCGCGGGTACGCGCCGCCGTGATCAGCCGGGTGATCAGCGCATCGTCGTCGGTTGTGTCGACCTTCAGATGCAGCTTGGCTTCGGCGAGCGTTACCGGCTCAACCGCCGGCGGCGTGATGAGTTGCAGGGACATGGTGTTTGTCTTTCAACAAAAGGATTCCCTCTCCCCCCTCAGGGGGAGAGGGATAAAGGGTGAGGGGGATGGAGGCAGAGGGGGTTCCCCCTCACCCCTGCCCCTCTCCCCCAAGGGGGCGAGGGGTTTTCGTTTAGCGCTACGACGCTGCGAACTTCATCAGCTTGATGGCTTCGAAGTTCTGCACGCCGCCGCCCACGCGCTTCGTCGTGTAGAACAGCACATAAGGTTTCGCGGAGTACGGATCGCGCAGCACGCGAATCCCCACGCGGTCCACCACCAGGTAGCCGCGCGCGAAATCGCCGAAGGCAATCGCGTATGAATTGGCCGCGATGTCCGGCATGTCTTCGGCCACCGCCACCGGGAAACCGAACAACGTGGCGGGCTGGCCTGCCGCAAGGCCCGGCGCCCAGATATAGTTGCCTGTCGTGTCCTTGAACTTGCGGATTGCGGCTTCGACTTTCCGATTCATCACCCAGCTGCCGTTCGCGCGATAGGCCTGCTTCGGCAGGTAGGCGAGATCGAGCAACTGATCGCTGGGGTTGGATGCGGCGAATGCCCCCGCCGCGCCGGACGCGACATAACCAATGTTGCCCCAGGCCCATGACCCTTCCGCCACATTGGTGTAGCTGAGGATTCCCTTCGGCTGCGTGGTGCCGTTGCCGTTGATGAAGGCAGCGCCTTCCTGCTCGGCGAACACGATCTGCACTTCGCCCGCGAGCCAGGTTTCAATGTCCACCTGCGCATCGTCGAGCAGCGCCTGCGTTGCCGCCGGCATGGCGTAAAGTTCCATCGCTGGAAAATCGAGCGCCGCCAGATTGGGCGTGGTGGTTTGCGGCCGCGCATCGGTTTCCGCGACCCAACCCGTGCCGGCACCGGTGGTGCTGATCGGCTTGCGATACACGTTGCCGCCGATCTGCTGCACGGTGGCGATGTTGCGGATCGGCGACACCTTCGCAAGCATGCGGTCGATGGTCTGCTCGATCTCCACCGGCACGACGTAGCCGCCATCCGGATTGGAACCGATGCTCATCGCCTTCAGCTCCAGCGAATGGAAGCCGGCGGCGTCGCCTTTGCGGACGTAAGTATCGAACGCAGCCTTGCGCTCGCGCGATTCGCGGTGGTCCGCGGATTTGGTCTCACTGCCGAGTGCAGGCCGCGCCGCCGACAGCATCAGCTCATCCGTCGTGCGCTTCTGCAGGTCGAGCGCCTTGTTGATGCGCTCCACCTTTTCCTCGGTGACGGCATCGGCGCTGCGCTTCTCGATCTGCGCCAGGCGTTCGTCGTTCGCTTCCTTGAAGCTTTCGAAGGCGCGCAGGAATTCGCCGAACGCCTCCTTGATCTCGCGGCCGTGTGCCGCGTCGCGCGTCTCCAGCGCCTTGGTTTCCAGTTCCATGTTGTTTCTCCTTGGTTGATCTGATGCTCAGTGGCTCTCCCCCCGCGCAGCGGGGGGAGTACGGCCGAAGGCCGGGAGGGGGGCGGAGGCGCGCGCCCCCTCCACCGCGCTACGCGCGGTCCCCCTCCCCCGCTTCGCAGGGGAGGAGCCAGCGCGCGTGAACCGTGCTGCGGCCGAGCGAATGATTTCTGGGAGCGGAGCTGCCTTTGTGCCGATGGCCGTGACAGCGCTGCCGTCCAGCAGCGGGAAGGTCACGACCGAAATTTCCCAAAGCTCGACTTCCATGAGCACGCGCCCACCGCTCGCGGGATCGCGCCGCGCCCGTTGAGTTTTGAATCCGACAGAGAGGCCGTTGAGCGCGCCGTCCTTCAGCAGCGCCAGCACGTCGCGGCCGCGTTCGATATCGGTGGTGAGGCGGCCTCGTACGTAAAGGCCGCGCGCATCTTCGCGGATCTCTTCCCACACGCCGATCGGCTCGTGCGCGAAATGCTGGTAGAGCATGCGGATACGATCGAGGCCGCGCTCGCGCAGCGATTTCGCAAACGCGCCGGGCGCCATGACATCGCCCGCGCCGTCGGGAACTCCGAACAGCGAAGCGTAACCTTCGAATTCATTGGCGTTGAGCGAAGCGAGCGCAGCGGGCGCATCGATGTGCGCCAGCCTGCGCCGCAAAGTTGTAACTTGCATGATTGAAGTTCCAAAAAGGTTGTTGGCCCGCGCAGGGCCACCCAGTACGCGCGCGTCCGCGCGCGAAGAGAGTCACTGGGCCGCCGACGCGGCCGGGCTGGGTGGCCCGGTCAAGCCGGGCCATGACAATTGAGTTTTTGTTACTGCTTCGGCGCCGCCTGCATCCGGTCGAGTTTGCCTTCGATGCGCGACAGCTGCTCCTTCATCTCGCGCACCTGCTCGCCCAGCAGGGCAACTTGAGCGATCGCCGCCTGTTCGCTCTGCACCGTGTGCTCGAGCACTGAGATTCGGTTCGCCGCAGAGCCAGCCCAGAACAGCGCGCCGGCCGTCTGCAACAAAAAAGCCGCCACAATGGCGGCCGGGATCTTCTTCACATCCAGCGCGGGCTGGAGATGTTCGCTGATGCTCATCTGCTTTCTCTTTTGATCTGTTGGGCACCATAGGCGCGCCAGTGTTTTGCCTCGCCTTGCGCAACAGGCGAACGGCCTGTATGGGGTGGCAACATCATTTCGGCTGGGGAGCCAATCCGATGAAACTGTCTGCTGCCGCGGCGCTTGTCGCGCTGGGCGTTGCCGTATCCGGCTGTGCCACGCTCGTCGATGGAAGAACGCAATCCGTTTCCGTGAACACGACCCCTGTGGAGGGTGCGCAATGCAGCCTCAGCAACTCAGAGGGCACCTGGTTCGTGACATCGCCAGGAAGCGTGATCGTGCAGAAAACCAAGAGCGATCTTGCCGTCCGGTGCGGCAAGGAAGGGCAACTGTCGGGTCATGTAGTGGCTCCCTCCCATTTCACCGGCAAGACCGCCGGCAATATCGTGTTTGGCGTCATCGGCGCCCCCATCGCCGCGGGAGTCGATGCAGCAAGCGGCGCCAACTGGCATTATGACAGTCCCATCGTCGTACCGTTGACGACCGACCCCTTTCCGATCCGACTCCGCTGCGGTAATCCAGACCTCAATGCCTTGCTCCTACAAGATGGACCGGATGGCTATGTCACCGCATCCGTCAAATTTGCTATCAACGAGCCGCCCACGCCGGGTACCGTGAGCGTGACACCGCAACAGGACGGCGTCTGCACCCTCACCGCGCAGGAAGGTGTTCGCATCAGCAGCGCCAGCTTCAGCATCGGCGATTGGTGGACGGCCGACGGCGAGCCGGTCGACCGGCACATGGATATCATCGAAACGGCTTCCGGACCGGCACCGGGATCCGGCTACACCTTCACGGTGAAGGCCAAGGACAAGAGCGACTGCCGCATGACGCTGAAGTTTCCCATCATCTTTCGCTGAGCTCTCGCATCCAACACCGTTCATTCTCTGCTTCGATAGGCGCGCTACACGCCTGTGCGGCGGGTCGCGGCTCTCTCCTTCATCGTCTCATGCTGGAACTGCTGCTTTGCTATTGGGTGCACGATTGGTTAACCGAGCGGAATCCGTTTGCTTGCAGCAGACCTTAAAGCTGTCACCATGGTTGCATGGCCGGGGAGGCCTTTACATGAACGCACACAATCCGGCCGGCAGAAGCTTGCTGCAGCGCCTTGTCGATTACCGCAACCGCGCCGAGGAAATGCGCATCATCGCGGAAACCATGCACGAGGAACCGGCCCAGGTGATGCGCTCCATCGCCGCCGGCTACGATTGCGCCGCCAACTCGATTCAGGCGATGATGCAGTCAGCAAGCCAGCATTAGAGCAACACGTCCCCACCCTCTACCGGGCCGTAGCCGGCGGCAGCGCGTTTTTCGTTCAAGGTGAGGAATGACGCGAGGTTGAGCTTCTCCCACGTTGCTTCGCGCGCTTCCGCCAATGCCGGGATGGCATCGATGTCGTAATCGATGCGCAACGCTTCGCCGAATTGCGATGACAACCAGCGTGTGAGCTGCGCGCAGGTACGTGCCACCAGCGGCAGCACCGTCTGCCGCCACAGCGCCAGGTTCGCCTGCGCGTAATTGGAATAGGTGTTGTCCCCGGGAATGCCGAGCAGCATGGGCGGCACGCCGAAGGCGAGCGCAATCTCACGCGCTGCCACGTCGCGGGTGTTGGCGAAATCGAGATCGGCCGGCGAGTGGCTCATGCTCTGCCATTCGAGGCCGCCTTCCAGCACCATGGGGCGGCCGGCATTCATCGCGCCCTGGTAGCCGGACTCCAGTTCCTCTTTCAGGCGCTTGAACTGATCGTCGGTGAGATTCGGCGCGGCATCCGGCCCTTTGTAGATAAGCGCGCCGGAGGGTCGCGCCGCATTGTCGAGCAGCGACTTCGTCCATGCCGCGCCTTCGTTGTGCACGTCGATGGCATTCAGCGCAGGCTCCAGCGGCGAGAGGCCGTAGTAGTCATCGAGCGGATGAAACAACGTGCCGTGCAGCACCGGCAGAAAGCCGGAGGCATCGCGGCCGATGCGTGCAGTTCGTCCGTTGACGGAGTATTCGTAAGACAGCGGCCAACCGGCAGCACCTTCGATCACCTTCATGCGGTCGGGCCGGAGCACATGCAGCTCCCGCACCTCGCCCTGCAAGGTGACCGCCTGAAGATAGGCATTGCCGGCGCTTTGCAGGAAAGCATACCAGCGCTCGAACAGTGCCGTACCGCTTTCCTGCGCATTGGGCGCGGCGAGCAGCGTCAGCAGCGGATGCTGGCTCAATTCCTTTTCGCCTTCGTAGAGCAGAAACGGCACGCTCGCCGCGGCTTCCGCAATCAGGCGCACGCAGCGATAGACCACCGCGTTCTGCATCACGCCGTTGCGGGCAATGCTCGCATAATCGCGCCGGCTCCAGCGCGGCCCACCGAGGAGCTGCAGTGCAATCCACGGCGCACTCGATTTGGTTTCGGGCGCGCGGTTTTGCGCCCGCCGTTCGAATGAGCGGAAGAGACGTTCAAGCATGATATTCGCTTTCCTTGATGCAAAAGTTGTCATGGCCCGCGAATGCGGGCCATCCAGCTGAGGCGCGTCGGCGGCTCAATGAGTTATTAGCGCGCGGACGCGCGCTGACTGGGTGGCCCGGTCAAGCCGGGCCATGACAATCTTTGTTATGCGTGCCGGATCCGCGGGACTGGAATTGCGTCCCGCTCCTGCGGGAACAGTTCCGTCAGCGCCCAGACGAGCGCGTCCAGACGATCCGGCGATTTGCCGTGACCGTCATACTGGCAGAGCTGATCTTCCAACTCCGGAAAGACGCCGGCGTGATGCACACGGCCGTTTTCATACATGGCGGAGATGGGTTCGGCGCGCGCCTTCTTCGCCTTCGAGGCGTGCACCAGTTTCACCTTCATGTTGGGGTGCGCGTGGAAGAGCGTGCTCTTCACCATCTCGCCGCCCTGGTTGGCTTCCGCCACGATGCAATGGGCCTCGAACTCTTCGTAAGCGTCCGCGGCGCGATCGGCCCATTGCGCCGGTGACAGCATCTCCTTCGTGCGATCGGCGAGAACATAGGCATGGTCGCCGCACAAAGCCGCCACCACGATTCCGCAGGTGCCGGTTTTGCTCGCCGCCGGGTCGATCCCGATAACGGTGCGTTCGCACGTGGGGGCTTCTTTGACGCGAAACCGTTCGATATCGTCGCGCTTCCACAGCGCGCCTTCGACATCCTCGATGATCTCGCCGTCCAGTTCCTGGCGGCCCAGGCGCGTCTTGCCGTAGGTCTTCTTCATCGCGGCAATGAAGGTTTTCGCCAGATTCGCCTTGTTGTCGTAAGTCGCGCTTGTCGTCAGGACGCAATCCGGATCGTCCTTCAGCGCCAGCAGTGCCGGAATACGCCGCGGCGTGGTGGTGATCATCATGCGCGGATGCTCGCCGAGCCGCAGGCCCATGCGCACCATGTCGAGTGCGGCTTGCGGTTCCGGCCATTTGCAGAACTCATCGCCCCAAGCGAGCTCGAACTGGTAGCCGCGAATGGAATCCGGCTCATCCGCGCTCATCACGTAAGCTTCGGCGCCGCACGACGGCCAGCGAATGCGGCGCAGGCTTGGCTCGTATTCCGCGCCTGCGCTGACGGCCAGCAATCCGGAGGGGCCTTCGATCATCACAGCCCGCGCATCGGAATGGGTGGCGGCGACGAGCGCCACGCGCTCGACGCGCCGATCTCGAATCGCCTCAGCCACCCACTCCGCGCCGGCGCGCGTTTTGCCTGCACCACGACCGCCGAGAAACAGCCAGATATTCCAATCGACGGAAGGTGGTTTTTGCGATTTGCGAGCCCATAGCGTCCAGTCGGACAACATGTATTCGATGTCGTCATCCGACAGTCTGTCCATCTTCTCCGGATTGCTCGAGAGTAGCCTGCACAGTGAGCTTGCGGAGTAGGAGATTTCGCCTGCTTCCATCTTTGACACTCATCTGACTTTTGCGCGCGGCTGCGCGGCCGGCCTCGACCTTTGCGAGGCGTTCCATGGTGCGTTCGAGAGAGGCGAGAATGCGGGCGTGGCTCTCGCGATCCTGCGTCGTGAGGTGCTCGGCCTTCTTGCATTCCATCATCGAGAGCTGCTTCCGCAGCTCGTGAAAGATGCGCATGGTCACGTCATCCATTTCGTCGGGGTTGATGTCGGTGGGCCTGAGCCCGCGCGTGTTGAGGCTGGCGCGCGCGTCTGCGCTCGCCGCCGGTTTGTCCGGCACGAGAGGCATGTCTGAATTCCTTTGCTAGAGGTTGCTGAACGCGAACGTCACGGCAGGCGGATATACCCGTGCACCCACTCGCCATCGGTGGCGGTCTCAAAGTCACCCGCGATGACGCCGCCGTTGTTTAGGCTCGATGCAGTGGCACTTGTGGCGCCGGGCGGCTTAAGATTCACGAGTATTCCGTTGCGCTTGCGCTCGAACGCCTTCAGCCCGTCTCTCGTCGAGAGAAAGTAAAAGCCGGCAAGCACACCGTTGTCATTAATGGCGACGGTCCCAAAATCCTCAGTATTGCGCGGACGGTAGACCGTATATTGACCCGCCGCGTCTCGGATGAAGCCGTTCCAGGCTCCCGTGTCGTGCTCGCGATACGACCCGGTGACTGCGCCCGCCGCGTTGATAGCAAACACAAACATGTAGTCCGAACCGGGCGGATCGATATTCTCGATCGTGCCATCCGCCATCCGCACAAAGCCGTGAATCGTGTCATAGATACCGGCAACAGTGTCGGCATCGTTGATCGCGTAGGCGATGGTAGAGAACTGCGCATCCGGCACAGAGAATTCTATCATCGTACCGTCGGCTTTGCGGATAGCGCCCGCGCCGCCCGCCGCATCGCCGCAGACATCGCCGAGATTGTTGATGCCGTAAATGCCCATGTCCGAAAACACCGCGATGTGGCCGTTCTGCTTGCGCATGAAGCTGTAGCTGGATGTGGAATCCTGATAGGCGCCGATCGCCGTCCCCTGATCGTTGATGCCGCGCACCAATGTGTAGGTAGACCCCGGCGGGTCGAATGAGGTGAGCTTGCCTTTGGCGGAGCGCACGAAGCCATGGAATTTGTAGGAGCCGTCCTCCCACGTCCCGGCGACAACGCCATCGGAGTTGATACCAGCCGGGCTGGTAAAATTCGCATCCGGCATGTCGAATTGCACATATTCCGCTGCGTAAGCCTGGCTAATTGAATAGGAAGCAATGGCAAGACTCAGTGCAATCCTAAATTTCTTGAGGGCCATTCGCCTGCCTCCCTGTCGCAGAAATGTGGCTCAACATGACTGAGAAACGCTCGTCCCTGCAACTGTTGTCAGAGGGGTATGTTGCTCAGCTGCGAGACGACCGGCGTTGCAATGCCGGTCCATTCATACTGAAAGTGGTCGCCCTGCATGACATTGTGCACCACGCGGGGACGAAACACCGCCAGGTTCACGCCGCCGCTACGGCGGACGCTGTCGAAACAGATTCCGTTGGCCCCGGCCTTGCGCAACGCGACACCATACGGTTGTGACTCCGCATAGCTCGTCGGCGAGTAAAGCGCGGGCAACTCATCCTGCAGCCCGCGCAGATCGGGAAAGTCGTCGTCCACATCGGCGCGCAACTCGCGCATCTGAATCGTCTGATAGTAGCCGGCGGCCGAATGCGAAAGGCGCCGCGTGTGATGGTACACCGTCTCCACAATCGCAGTTTGCACATCGAACGAGCAGTACCAGGCACCCAGCGTGCCATCGGTAAACCGGCCTCCCGCTTCATCGGCATGCAGCCACGCCGCCATGATGATGTTGGCGTGCGGAACGCCCACGGCCCACTCGCTCTCCGGCAATGCGTGCAAGCGCTCGAACGGAACATGCAGGCGATCGTTCGTCAGCATCTCCAATTCATAGGCCGCTTCGATGTCGGCCGGCGAACTTACGCGATCGAACACGCCGATGGTGGGCCAGCGGCTGGCGATCAGGCGGCGTGTGCCTTGCGTGATCCGCGATTGCTTCGCCGTCACCGCACGCCGCGCCAGGCGTCCAGATAGCGGCGCGTGGCATACAAATCTTCCATGCCGCCGCGCAGCATGCGGGCCAGCGGCGATGCGCCGCCGAACACGCCCTCGCTGTTCTCAGCTTTCAGCCAGCGCTTGCCGCCATCGCCATCGGCGAACAGCAGCGCCATCGCCTTGTAGATGCCGAGCACCAGAGACACGCGCTCCAGTTGATCGCGCGACAGCGCCGAAGCATTGCCGGCTTTCCAGTTGTGCAGCGACGATTTCGAAATGCCGCCGAGCAAGGTGCGCTGCTGATCGGTGTTCAGGCCCCACTCATCAGCGATGTTAAAGAGGGTGCGAAGGCCCGGCCCCGTCAGCCGCGCGCGATCAGCCGCCCGATCCAGCGACGTGGCGCTGCGGTCCCAGTTTGTGGTTGCCTCTGCGAAGCCCATGACCTTCTATACTCCAGAATTGGATAGAATGTCCATATTTGGACAACAAATTCGAGAGCAGATGGCTCCAAGGGGCCGCTGCGAAAGCCGCCCGCCCTCAAGGCATAATTCCGGAGATGGGTATAATATGCAAAACCAGCGTCACGCTGTCAACAGCAAATATGAAAATATTTTGCAAAAACCGCAAAAAAGTTCAAAAGAGGCAGAAAAGCTGGCGTTCTCGGGTCTTCCAGGGTCAATTTCCCCAGCTTGCCAAATGGCATATGGGCTGCACCGCTTGCCCAGTGTCGGTTCCAGGGTGCCAAAATGAACCAGGCGAACACGAGAGGATGACCATGCGCGCGCACATCACAGGAATGCTCTGCTGCCTCGCCCTCGCCGCGCCTCTGACCCTGCAGACGGCGCACGCCGCCGATGACTATGGCCAGATGCGCCCCTACGAGGAATATCGCGCGCACCCGCCAGCAGCGCAGCCCTATCGCGAGCGCACGGACTCGTACCAGGAGGAGAGAGCTCGCCCGGCACGGCTCACCGTCGCCGTGGATTTCACGGCCAGCAATGAGCTGGTGGCGCGCAGATTGCGCGGACTGCTCGCCTATGTGCTGCGGCGCGATGGCCGCTTCGCCGTCCTGCGCTCGGACGCGGATCAAGACGGCGCGGACCTGCTGATAGACGGCAGGGTGACGCAATATCGCATTTCACCGCCGAGGAACGGGCAGCAAACCGCAGATATCGATTTGTCGTTCGAGCTGATCGATGCGACCACAGGGGAAGCGATCGGCAGCGTGTCCGCCAATGCCAGCAGCCCCGGAACCAGCGCCAGTCTTTCGGAAGAACCGGAAGCCTTCCCGGAATCCGCTCTCGGCCGCGCCGCGGAGAGCGCCTTGCGCGCCGCGCTGCCGAAAATGGTGCACCTGGTGAAATCACGGCCGGTGAGCGACCAGCCACAAGACTACGAGCAGTAGCTCCAGATCGATCTTGCTCAGCAGATGAGCCGTACAGAGGGCTCGCGCTGAACTCAACCTAGCACGCGAAGCTAAGGCAGCCGCAAATAGCCGTGTCCGATGCCATCCGACGTGACGAATGCACCTGCGATCACGCCGTTGTCGTTGATACCACCCGCAGTGTCCCACAGGACGCCCGGTGGCTTCAGACGCAGCAATGCTCCACCGGGCTTGCGTTGGAACGCCACGTAATGGTTCGTCTTTGGCGAGCGGAAGGATCCCACCACGGTGCCCTTGCGATTGAGCCTTAGAGAAGTAATTTCGGTGGTGTTCCTGGACACCGAGAAATCCGTGAATTCGCCGGAGGCGGCACGAAGATAAACACGCCGCTTGCCTGCCGCATTCGTGTAGCCTCCAAGAATGGTGCCATCATTGCTGATCCGGGAGCCTCCTGTGCTCACGGACCCCGGTACATCGAACGTGGTGACCGTCCCATCAGCAGTGCGCGAGAATCCATGTGACACTCCAGCATCATCCGTGAACGTTCCCGCCACTGTCCCTGTATCATTTATCCCGTTGGCTCGGCTCGAAACGGCACCGGGAAGATGGATTTCCATTGCTGTGCCGTTCGCCGGACGGACGAAGCCCTGCCCATCGTCGAGATAACCGCAGATGTCACCCTGGGCATTGATGTCTCTGGCGCCGCGAATGCCTTCGCCTGAAAACGTGTCCAGATCTCCGTTTGGCTTTCGCAGGAAGCCATAGGAACGAAAGCTCTGGTCTTCGTACTCGCCGACCACGGCACCCTTCTCATTCATGCCAAGAGGTTCGGTGAGCTCCGAGCCAGGCGGATCGAACGGTGTTATCGTTCCGTCCGTTGAGCGGATAAAACCGTGAATGTAGGAAGTCGCGGGGTCTTCCCAAAAGCCGGCGACGGTGCCGTGTTTGTTGATGGCAGTGGCTTCTGTGAAATCGGCATTCGGCACATCGAACTGCACATACTGTCCATTGTCGCCCGGCTCGCCGATGGAACCGGCCAGCGCGGGCGCGGAGAACACGAGCGTGCAGGCGCCGGCGAGCAGAAATTTCGACAGATTACGCTTCATCATTTTCCCCTTTTGATGCGAGCCAGCCAATGCGATGTGATGCAGTAGTTTGGATTGTGTCAGCGGGTTACGGCGTTACGGCGCTACGGCGTCACGCGAAACACCGTCCCGCAGCCGTCGGGAGCACATACCCCTTTGGTTGAACCGCCGGCATATGTCGTGCCGTAGAGATTGCCGGCCTTGTCGGCCACAAGCGCGGCAAAGGGCTTGGCGCCATCCTTGCTGCCCGCAAACGAGTAGAGCACCGTCTCTTCCCCGTCCGACTTCAGCTTGAACACGGTTCCCATGTTGTTGCTTCCGCCCGAAGATGTAGTGCCGAAGAGGTTGCCCTTGCGATCTGCGACTACGCCGGCGAATGGGTAGCCGCCATCCCCGGCGAAGGCGCCGAAGGTATACAGCACGGTCTCCGCTCCGTCGGGAGCTAGCCTGAACACCACACCCTGATCGTGATCTCCACCCTGCTGAGCCGTGCCATATAGATTGCCAATCTTGTCAAGCAGTAGATCCGTACGCGGATAGGAGCCGTCGCTACCGCCCGAGAATGTGTGGAGCAGAGACTTGGTGCCGTCCGGCGTCACCTTGAACACGGTGCCATAGCCTGCTCCGTCCATAAAAGTCGTGCCGTACAGGTTGCCTTCTTTGTCCAGAACCGGCTTGGCAACCGGAAAGCCGTCAAAAGCATGGAGGACGATCTCGGCACCGTCCGGCAAAATTTTGTAGAGCGCGCCAAACGTGTCCGCATATTCCGAAGTGGTAGCGTAGATTGTGCCGTTCTTGACAACGGCCACACCGGTTTCGGGACGCCAGCCGTCAGTGTCCCCGCCCTGGAAGGCATAAAAAACGGATTCAGCACCATTGACGGTGATGCGGTACACGGTACCGCAACCTGAGGAGTCGCAGTTTTTGCCATCGCCGCCCTCACGGGTTGTGCCGTAGAGCGCACCATCTGGTCCGATGCTCAAGCCAGACCATGGATAGGCACCATCCTTTCCGCCCTTGAACTCGTGGAGGATCGTCTGGGTGCCATCCGGCGCAAGACGAAAAACGGTGCCGCATCCTAAAGAGTCGCCGCATTTGCTGCTGCCGCCGGACGATGTCGTGCCGTAAAGGTTTCCCTGGGGATCGAGCGTTAGCGCCGATCGGGGGGTCATACCGTCTCTGCCTTTGAAGGTGTGCAGCACGGTGAACGTGCTTGCGAGTGCAGGCACGGAGAGCGTCAGCGCGCAGGAGCCGGCGAGCAGAAGCTTCGACAGATTGCGATTCATCATTTCGCCCCTTTCTTCTGCGCAATTCAACTAACAAGCGCATCAAGCTGCGGGCGATGAAGCCTGCCGCTTTGCAATGCGCGTCATCTGACCTTCAGTTTGAACACCGTGCCACAGCCTGCGAAGCCACAAGCGTCCGACGAGCCGCCGCCCTGCCAGGTCGTGCCGTATAGATTGCCGAGACCGTCCAGGGTGACCCCTCCATGGGGGTAAATGCCACTGCCGATCTTTTTGAAGAGGTGAAGATCGGTGAACGTCCCATCGACTTCCAACTTGAACACAGTACCGAAGTTGTCGGTGCCTTCTTCCGAGGTCGTCCCGTACAGATTGCCTTCTGCATCCGCCACCAATCCCGCGTGTGGAAAGGCACCGCCGCTCCCGTCGAAGCTCATATCGAAAGAATGCAGCAGCGTCTCCACGCCATCAGGCGTTACCCTGAACACGGTGCCGAAATCGACATCACCGCCCAGACCCGTTGTCCCGAAGAGATTTCCTGCGGCGTCAATCAGGAGGTCACCCGTGGGACCTCGTCCATCCGTGTCGTCGCTGCCATTGCCGTGGAACGAGTAAAACAGACTTTCCACACCATCGGGCGTCAGCTTGAAGATCGACCCTTGTTTGCTGGCGCCGCCGGCGGCTGTCCCGAAAAGGTTGCCAGCATTGTCGAAAACCATTGTCCCTGCCGGCAAGAAAGCGTTAGACCCGCCTTTGAACGCGTAGAGAATGCTCTCGCTTCCCTTCGCAGAAATCTTAAAGACGGTGCCGTAGTCGTTGTCGCCGTTGGGGTCGCCACCATTCGCCGTGGTGCCGTAGAGATTTCCCTTCCCATCGAAGACGACGCGACCTCGCGGATTGGCGCCATCCGCTCCGTCCACAAAGGCATGAAGAACACTCTCCTGACCATCAATTGTCAGCCGATAGACGGTGCCGCAGCCCACATGGTTACAACCGTCGCCACCACCAGAAGACGTCGTTCCATACAGCGCGCCGTCGGGCCCAAAGGTCACACCGGCAGAGGGGTGAGCGCCATCGCTTCCACCGCGAAAGAAGTAAACCACTGCTTCCGTACCATCGGCAGCGATGCGAAAAACTGTGCCGAGTCCTTTGCGACCTCCACTTCCGGTGATTCCGTAGAAATTCCCCTCTCCATCCGGCGCCAATGCTGTTGTGGGATTTACGCCGTCCTTCCCGTTGTCCCTGAAGACATGGAGACGCGTGAACTTGCCGGCTGACGCCGGAGCAGAGAGCGCCAGCGCGCAGGCGCCGGCAAGCAGAAGTTTCGACAGATTGCGATTCATCATTGGCCCCTTCGGTTTAATTGAACTGAACGCGTTCAATGTGCGTGTTTAGCTGATGCCAGATGTGTGCGGCGCTAACGCGTGACACGAAACACGGCGCCGCATCCGTCGCCCACGCAAACGCCTCTCCCGGAGCCCCCCAGCCGGGCTACGCCATAAAGGTTGCCAAAGGCACCCTTCACCACGCCAGCCGCAGGATGAATACCTCGAGCGTAGTCGGAGAAGGAATAGAGTGTAGTGAGGGCGCCATTGGGCTCCAGCCTAAATATCGTGCCGATGTCGTGCTCGCCACCCGCCCCGGTTACGCCGTAGAAATCGCCTTTCGCATCCCTCTCCAGATGAGAACCGGGGAGAACACCCTCCGTGTCGTCTCTTACGAAAGAGTGGAGAACAGTTTCCGCGCCATCAGGAGTCAACTTGAAGATAACGCCCCAATTAGATGCTCCTCCGACCAACGTTGTCCCGTATAGATTTTCGTCCTTGTCTATCATCAGGTCGGAGCGCAGCTCGAACCCGTCGCCACCCGTGAAATCATGCAACACCGTCTCGACGCCATCCGGCGTCAACTTGAATACAATTCCGCCGCCGATGCTGCCGCCAACGCGGGTCGTTCCGTAAAGATTGCCTGATTTGTCCAGGGCGAGTGCTCCTATCGGTTCTTTACCGTCGTGCCCATCATCCTTGAATGCATACAATACCGTTTCCTGGCCATCCGGCGTCAGCTTGTACACCGTACCGGCGTCCGAGGTGCCGCCAAACCACGTTGTCCCGTATGTGTTTCCGTGCTTGTCGAAGATCACGGCACCCGTTGGTTGATCACCGTCGGTAGGGTGACCCGCGAAAGCGTAAAGCGTCTTCTTCTTGCCATCGGGCGTCACGCGAAACACTGTGCCACAACTGCTTGGATAGCACGTCTTCAAATCACCGCCGCCCTGTGTGACGCCGTAAAGCGCGCCGTCGCTTCCGAGTGTCAGGCCAGCAACAGGATAAGCTCCGTCCTGTGGGTCCTTAAATTTATAGAGAACGGCAAAGCTACCGTCGGCAGCGATGCGATACACGGTACCGCATCCTCCCCCCGAGCATTTGTCAACTCGGCCACCCACGGATGTGGTGCCATAGAAATTGCCTTGTCCGTCGGCAATCAAACGTGCAGTAGGTGTCTTGCCGTCCCTGCCCCTAAATTTGTGCACGACAGCCATATCGTTAGCCATCGCCGGTGCGGAAAACGCCAGCGTACAGGCGGCGGCAAGCAGAAGTTTCGACAAATTGCGATTCATGATTTGCCCCTTCGAAGCGTTCCAATCGAACGTCTCAACCATTTCCGATAGCGTAGTGCGTTTTACGGTGTGAGACGAAACACCGTCCCGCAGCCCAAAGAACCGCAAGCGCCTTTCGTCGAACCGCCATAAACTGTCGTGCCGTAGATATTCCCTGCATCATCCAAGGCGAGCGTTGCTGAGGGGTCAGAACCGTCATTCCCGCCGGTAAACTCATGGAGCAGTGTCTCCTTCCCGTCGGGCGCAATTTTGTAGATGACGCCATGATCGTGCGCGCCACCTTCCCTGGTAGTGCCGTAGAGATTGCCTTTCGCATCGGCCACAACGCCTCCATTTGGACGCGAGCCATCGATAGTGTCCCCCTCAATACCGGCGAAGTGGTGTAGCACCGTGAACTCGCCGTCCTGGGCCACTTTGAACACCGTGCCAACTGCAAATTCGCCCCCCTGCGGGGAAAG
>JADMIO012752883.1_pt1 | contig 29566 bp, 22 predicted proteins | sample 8958161 | NCBI WGS metagenome assembly JADMIO01 (sample SAMN16585339, study PRJNA669376) | soil metagenome | isolation source: Crop rotation soil | place: USA: Cullars Rotation, Alabama | collected 2011 | reverse complement strand
CTTTCCCCAGGCCGCCGCACTCCAGGGAGGCGCCCTTTAACGCGACGTCAAATCCTCCATCGTGATGCGCATTCGTCTCACGGCGATCTGGCGTTCCATGCAGCACTGCAGGATCTCCTGAATACGCTCCTCACTCATCTTCATGCTCGAGATCACGATTTCATCAACCTCATGCTGCGTGCAGACGCTGCGGAGATCTCCATTACCACCAAACACGCGCAGCCCGTGAATGACCTTTCCACTCTTCGCCGGATCGTCGTCCAAAAAACCGATCGGCGCTAGTTGTAACTCGCGATTATTTCGCAACTCGCGTAACAAGAGCTCGCCGCCATCGCCCGCTCCGTAGATCAACACCCGCCGCCCGTTTTGTTGACTAACCGCCGGAACCAGTTGCCGGAAAAGCCTGAACGCCATCCGACTGCCGGCCAGAAATAAAAACATGCACGCCGCGTCAATGATAAATACCTTGCGCGAGAAACCCACAAAACGAAACGCAAACAGCAGCACCAGTATGCTGCCCACCGAGCTCAGCATCACCGCCTTCGCAAACACGATCAGATCGCTCATGCTCGTGTAGCGCCAGAGCCCGCGGTAAACACCCATCACCAGAAATACCGACATCTTGATGAAGACGAGCACAGGCAACGTCCGGATAAACAAATTCCACGCAGCGCTGTTCGGCGGAAAATTGATCGCGTAAGCAGACCAGTACGACAGAGTGATCAGCACCACGTCGAGCAACACTTCGAAGATGCGGCGCTTGTACGAAACATCGACGAGGAAGGCGTAAAGCGGCTTGTCTTTGAGCGCCATCTCCTCTTCGCTCTTGTCGTAGACCTTAACGCCGGCGAGGTACACGCCGATGAGGGTGAGCACGATCGTAAAGCCCGCAATTGCCGCGAGACTCACGTCCAAACGAGTCCTCTGCACCACGATCGCCAGCAACCCCGAAAGCGCGGCAAACCCGTAGAGCATCACGACCGCGCGCCGTTCCGACATTCCCAACGCGACCAGTCGATGCGACGTATGATCGCGTCCGCCCTGCGACGCCGCGCGACCAGAGAGTTTGCGCAGCACAGTGACAAACGTAGTGTCGAAGATGGGAATGAAGAGAACGAGAATCGGCACCGCAAGCACCGGCAGAAAACTTCTCGATCTGCCGCCGCTGACGTGCATCAACGCCGAGCTCGCCAGAAAGAACCCGACAAACATCGAACCGCAGTCGCCCATGAAGATCGACGCCGGGTTGGAGTTGTAAACAAGAAACCCGAGCAGACCGCCGGCAAAGACCAGCAGTATCATCGCTTCGATGAACTGGCCGCTGTTTACAAAGCTGAGCGCCAAAAAACCGGCGGCGATGACCGCGATGCCGGAGGCGAGGCCGTCCATGTTGTCGAGCAGGTTGATGGCGTTCGTGATGCCGATTAGCCAAAAGATGGCGAGCGCCATGTTCAGCAGCACCGAGCCGGTCCAGGGCAGAGACAATCCGTAGTAAACGACGAATGCCGAGCCGAGAATTTGTCCGATCAGTTTTTGATAAGGCTTGATGTGGATTAGATCGTCGACGAGCCCGACGAAAAACAGAAACGTGCTGGCGAGCAGTATTTGCCGGCCATAGGTCGTGTGCAGCGAGAACGCCAACAGCGTGATGATGACCGATAGCCAGATCGCGGCGCCGCCGAGCATCGCGGTCGGTTTTTTGTGCCAGCGATCGGTCTTTGGTTGTGCGACGAAGCCATAGCGCCGGGCGAGCGCTCGCACCAAAGGTGTGAGAATCAGCGCTAAACAAAAAGATGTCGCAACTGCCAGAATCGTGCGCGGGCTAAAAGGCATAGGAGTGACGAAAAACTATGCCACAAAAAGGCACAAAAAGCACAAAAGGGAAAGCCAAAGAAGAAAAAGTACAAGGACCGGATTTTATGTTTTGTGTCTTTTGTGCCTTTTTGTGGCTCAATCCGCTGTGGCCGTGCGGCGCCCGATCTGGTAGTCGACGACTTTCTCCAGGATGCCGTCGAGACTCATACTGGGCCGAAAGCCAACCAATTCGCTGACCTTCGTGATATCGGGAATGCGCCGTGGCATGTCTTCAAAACCTTCCTCGTACGCCTCGTCATAAGGAACAAACACGATCTCCGAATCCGAGTGAGTAATCTCTTTCACTCGCTGCGCGAGATCGAGTATGGATATCTCGACGTTCGAACCGATGTTGAAAACCTGCCCCACAGCTTCAGGCGTGTCCATCAGTTTGACGAGGGCTTCGACCACGTCGCCGACGTAGCCAAAACACCGGCTCTGTTTCCCATCGCCGTAGACTGTGATTGGTCGCCCCGCCAGCGCCTGCTTCACAAACGTCGGGATCACCATGCCGTATTGGCCCGTCTGTCTTGGGCCAACTGTATTGAACAACCTCACGATGATCGTCGGCAGCTTCTTCTCGCGCCAGTACGCGAGCGCGAGGAATTCGTCGATGGCTTTCGAACAGGCATAACTCCAGCGCCCTTTCGTCGTGGCACCCATCACGAGATTACCGTCTTCACGAAAAGGCACGTCGCTGCTCAGTCCATACACTTCCGACGTTGACGCAACCAAAACTTTCTTCTTCTTCTTGTTCGCCAACGAAAGCACCACTTCGGTGCCGCGAACGTTTGTCTCGATAGTGCGCACAGGGCTCTCAACGATCAGCTTCACACCAACCGCCGCCGCGAGATGAAAAATGACGTCGCATTGATCGACCAGCTCCGCCGTCACGGGATGGTTGTGAACAGTATCGATCGTGTAATGAAAACGCGGGTGGCCTTTTTGGTGCTGGATATTCCCGATCGAGCCGGTCGAGAGATCGTCGATGATGTAGACCTCATCACCGCGCCGAAGATAAGCGTCAGTTAAATGAGATCCGATGAAACCGGCTCCGCCTGTGATTAGTACTCGCAAACGTTATGCTCCTTTACCATTTCGATCTCTTTCCGACTCATCAATTCTCCGTAAAGCCCCTTGATGTCTTCCAACAATCGTTCCTTTGAATAATTCACTTCTACAAACTCGAGTCCGCTTTCACCTAACTCCTGGCGCAGCGATCGATCGCGAATGATCCGGCTCAAGGCCGCGACAAACGCCTCCTCATTGCCCGCCGGAACGCCGATGCCGCGACGACAAACCTGGTATGGTCCATCTTCGACGACCTCGCCGAGAAGATCCACCACGCCGCCAACCTGAGTCGCAACCACCGGGCGCGCATTGGCCATCGCTTCAATCAACGTCAACGGTGTGCCTTCATTACGCGACGTCAGCGCCACGACATCGAGCGCGGGATAGAAATACTCCGGATCCTTTCTACCGCCAACAAAGATCACATCCTGGTCCAATCCCAGCGACTGCTTGCACATCTCCAGGTGCGAACGCAACCCGCCATCACCAATCACGATGAATCGTACCGCGCCCTGCCTGCGACACGCCGGATCGATCTCTTTCAGCCGTGCGACCACGTTCAAAAACATCTCGTGGTTCTTGATCTCGGTTAAGCGACCGACGATGCCAATCAGGATCGTGTGGTCCGGAATACAAAGCTCGTGGCGAAACTTTGCGCGCCGCGATGCATGGTCCGCAAAGACGCTGAGGTCCAGACCAAGGGGAATCACTTTGAACTGCGCGGGCCTGCCCACGCGAAACGTTTCGCCAATCTCAGTGCTCTGTTGTTTGCTCACCACGATCAACCGATCCGTAACCAGTTTGGCTAACAGCCTCTCGATCGCGAGAAATAGCTGCGTCCTTCGCCGCCCGTAATAGCTGTGAAAAACGTGACCGTGATACGTGTGTACAAACTTGCACGGGCGCGGCTTGCCGACGAGTGCTCCGGGCGTCAGCCAACGATACAAAAACCCCGCCGTCCGTCCGACAGTTCCCGCTTTAGCCGTGTGCGTGTGAACGATGTCGGGCCGCTCGCGTCGAAAAAGTCGAAACAGTTTCCAAACGGTGACGACGTCGTTCAAAGAGATCTCGCGGCTCATCTGCGGAATGTAAAGCGGTCGCACTTCCAGATCGTCCGCGAAGTAGCTCATGTCTCCTTCACCGTCAGGCACCGAGCCTGCGACCAGCAACGACTCGAAACCCGCTTCCCGCAAACCCGATGTCAACCACACGACGTGCTTTGCCGGACCACCTACGTTCAGGCGAGCAATGATCCTGATCACTTTTGTGGGACGTACATCAGACATGAGTTGCGGGATTGCGTGCAACTAACGTTGGGCTTCGAAATACATTTTGTTGGCGCCCGTTTCAGCAACGAGGTTCGAGGCGCGCAACAAGCTCTCAAACGTTCCGGCGTCAGTCCACCAGCCTTCGATCTCTTCCCACGTCATCGCATCGCGCGCGATGTAAGCGTTGTTGACGTCTGTAATCTCGAGCTCGCCGCGACCGGAAGGTTTCAGAGTTCGAATGATGTCGTAGACCTGTGCATCGTACATGTAAATGCCGATGACTGCGTAATCCGATTGAGGCTTCGCGGGCTTCTCGTCGATGCGAACGACGCGACAGCCGTCCAGTCGCGGCACGCCGAAGCGCTGCGGATCGGAAACCTTCTTCAGAATGATCTTCGCGCCGCTGCCTTGCGAGCGATACGCGTTAACAGCCGCGAGTATGTTTCCCTCGATTATATTGTCGCCAAGAACGACGCAGACCGGACCATCAGCCGCGAAGTGCTCGACGAGGGAAAGCGCTTCGGCGATGCCGCCTTCACCTTCCTGGTAGGCGTAGTTGAGATGCTTCAGGCCAAACGCTTTGCCGTTTCCGAGCAGGCGCAGGAAGTCGCCGGCGGAGCTGCCTCCGGTCACAACCATGATGTCCGTGATGCCCGCATTCACGAGAGTCTGAATGGGGTAATAGATCATCGGCTGGTTGTAAACCGGGAGCAGATGTTTGTTTGTGACAGAGGTAAGCGGACGCAGCCGCGTCCCCAAACCACCGGCTAAAACCACACCCTTCAAACCATTCCTCCCATTACCACAAATGAAGAATAAGAACTAGCCACAAAAAGGCACAAAAGTCACAAAAAGAAGAACTAAGATAAAGGACTAAAAAAAAGAACAAGTCAGGAAGGGCGGCTTGCCCCCGCTCGTTGAATTTGCGAAGCAGCGGGGGCAAGCCACCCTTCCTGACTTGTTCTTTCCCCCGACTATTTCGCCTGACTTATTCATTTGTGCTTTTTGTGCCTTTTTGTGGCTAAAAAATTCTGTGCCTTTTGGCTAGTCAATGAAACGGTTGAACCACAATTCGAGCATCAGGAGCGTCCATAGTTGATGCGAATGATCGCGTTCGCCGCGAGCGTGCAATTCGATCAATTGCCTGACCGCCTCCGGCTTGAATAAACCTCTGCGTAAAGCTTTTTCCGAAAGAATGACTTCGCGCAGGAACGGCTGCATCTTGCCCCGGAACCAGTGACCAATCGGAACTCCAAACCCCATCTTCCGCCGGTTGAGATTCTCGCTTGGCAGCAACTTGCGCAACACTTTTTTCAGCAGATACTTCGTCGTCAATCCACGCAGCTTGAGGTTCTGCGGCAGGCTTGCCGCAAACTCGATCACGAGATGATCGAGGAACGGCGCACGCGCCTCGAGCGAAACAGCCATCGTAGCGATGTCGACTTTCACCAGCAGATCGTTCGGGAGGTAAGTCATCTGGTCCGTCAAGAGCATCGCATCGAGAACGCCGATGCCATTCGCGCGCTTGAACCACTCTTCCAGCAGTCCCATGGCGTCAGCGCCGTTTGTCTGCTGCCGGAAGGAATCCGAATAGAGCGGCCGCTTGGTCTCTTCGTTGAAGACGCTCACCCAGCGCGTGTAGCGCGCAACCTTCGGGAGGGAAACCGCCGCGAGCATACGTTGCGCAGATTTGATCCTGCTGCGCCCTGTCGGCGACGCCGGGATCAGGTTCACCGCTTCCTTAATTACAGACTCACGCAGGAACGACGGCACCTTGCGATACTTCTCCGTCAATCCCAGCGCGATGTATCGTTCGTAACCCGCGAACGACTCGTCGCCACCATCACCATTAAGCGCAACCGTGACGTGCTTGCGCGTTTCCTTCGCGACATAATACGTCGGCACTGCCGACGAGTCAGCGTACGGCTCGCCGTAGTGTTCGACTAACGTCGGCAACACCTCGAGCGCATCAGGCCGAACGATAAACTCGTGATGGTCCGCGCCGACGTGCTCAGCGATACGGCGTGCGTGATGAAGCTCGCTGAAGTCCTGTTCTTCAAAACCGATCGAGAATGTTTTGACGCGCTCACTCGACTCCTGGCTCATCAACGCCACGACCGCGCTCGAGTCGATCCCGCCGGAAAGAAAAGCGCCGAGCGGCACTTCCGACATCAACCGCACACGCACGGCTTCGCGCAAAATCTCGACCGTGCGCTCGCCAGCCTCTTCTTCGCTGATATCGAGCTTCTTCGTGAAGTCAGGTTGCCAGTAACGCTGTATCTCGATCTCGCCCTTGCGCCAGCGCAGCCAGTGTCCCGGCTCGAGCTTTCGAATCGCGCGATACGCGGTCAACGGCGCGGGGATGCACATGAACGAGAGATAGTAATCGAGCGCTTCCGGTTGAATGTCGCGACTGACATCCGGGTGAAGCAGCAGCGCGCTGAATTCAGAGCCGAAGATGATCTGCCCGTTTACGTGCGCGTACAGCAACGGTTTTTTACCGACGCGATCGCGAGCGAGAAACAGTTCCTGCGTGCGTTCGTTCCAGATCGCGAAGGCAAACATGCCGCGCAGGTGCTTGGGACAGTCAGCTCCGTACTGATCGTAAGCGTGAACGATCGCTTCGGTGTCGCTGTTGGTGTAGAAGGTGTGACCGAGCTTTTCGAGTTTCTTACGGAGCTCGAGGTAGTTGTAGATCTCGCCGTTGAAGACTATCCACGAGCTGCGATCCCCGTTGTGGATCGGCTGTTGGCCGCACTTCAGATCGATGATCGCGAGACGGCGCATCGCCAGTCCAACGGAGCCGTTGATGTAGTAGCCATCATCGTCGGGACCGCGATGACGAATCGCGTCGTTCATCCGCGACAATAGCTGCTCGTCAACCGGCTTCCCGTCGTTTCGAACAATACCAACGATTCCACACATAATTACGACTGCAACCGCCTGTCGCGCTCTTCCTTCTTCTCTTTAAGCAAAACAAATCCGACCGCGACAAAGATGAAATAAAAGACCAGCAACTGCGCCCTTTGCCGGTAAGCCGTGCCGACGTTTCCCTGAAAGATCGAATAAGCGATCGAGAGCATCGTGGTGAACATCAGGATTGGCGCGATTTGCCGCAAACGGTACTTGATTGAGTACCAGACGCCCAGCACCAGTAATGGAAATGATAACCACCAGATGATCATCTCCGGAAACGTGATGCTCTGTCGCAGCGAAACGAGCTGCCATGGAAAAGGCGCGAACAGTAGATAGACCAGGCCTACGGGAATGGTCGAAAGCGCGCCTCGCGTTGTCGAGACGTCCACTTCCTGCCCGAAACCGGATCCGGCGCGCGTCAAATCGAGGCGGCTTCTTTGCAGTGCTTCGAGGTTGCCGAAGCGATCGAATTGCTGAGTGGCGTAACGAGTCACACCGAGATACGTAAGCGACAGGCCCACCAGGATGAGCACGATAAACTGCCGCATGAAGTTTGTCGGTGTGAACTTCTGAAACCCGATGATAAATCCGCCGCCGATAGCAACGGCGATCATGTAGAACACATAGAATCGCAAACTCAGGATCGAAAACAGCGCCACGATGAGTATCGCCGCGTACTTGATCGACAGTTTGTCATTCAGACGAAGGCTCGCAAGGATCGCCAGGACGAGAAAGAAAACGATCGGCGCATCCTTCAATCCCTGCGCGGACCACAGCACCAGCGAGGGGAAAAACGCGACACAAATAGCAGCTATTCGCGCGACGCGAGTGTTCTTGTAAACGTGTTGTGCGCAATAAAAAACGAGAACCGCCGTGGCGGCGCCGATGACTGAATTGACGAACTGTATCGCGAGGGTGTTGCGCCCGATGATCGTGTAAACGACGGAAATGAGGTTGACCATTCCCCACGCCGACGCTTGTCCGCCCATGAATCGATCGGCGATGGCCTGGTAAAACGTGTCTCCCTGCCATGCCTTCATTTGCGCGAAGCCGAAGAAGTCGTAGGTGATCGCGTCGCCGCCGAAAAACTCCTGCATATTAAACATAAAGATGCCCGTCGCTACGAGCATTCTTATCAGCAGGCCCCAGGCAAAGAGTTGCAAGAGGAACGAACCTTCTTCTTTATCGCGGTAGATGAAATAGCCGACAACGGCGGCGAGGACCAGAGTCAGCAACACCGCCTGCCCAGCGTCGTAGACCGAGAAGTTTTGGTAGTCCTGGAATTCCGAAACTATCGAAGGCACCGACAATATGATTACGGCGCAAACGACCAGATACAAGAATACTAAGAGGACTTTCATTTACAGATCTGTGGATTGTCTTGTCGCAGGACGAGATGATTCTCCAGCACCAGCGCGTCGAAGCTCGCGCGGGTAAAGGTATTGATCGCGTCCTGCGGCGAAAGAACGATTGGCTCCTGCACGTTGAATGAAGTGTTGAGCAGGAGCGGCACCCCGGTTAACTTTTCGAACTCACTGATCAGCCCCCAGTAACGGGGATTGATGTGACGGCTGACGGTTTGCGGACGCGCGGTGCCGTCCACGTGAACCACCGCGGGTATATCGGCGCGCTTCTCATCGAGAACATTCAAGACCGTGATCATGAACGGATCGTAATGAGAATGGCCAAACAGATCCTGCGCGGCTTCTTTCAGCATCGAGGGCGCCAGCGGTCGGAACCATTCACGCAGCTTCACCTTCTTGTTCAGCAGCTCACGCATGTCCGAGCGGCGCGGGTCGGCCAGAAAACTGCGATTACCCAGCGCACGCGGACCAAACTCCATGCGTCCCTGAAACCAGCCGATGATCGCGCCGCCTGCCAACAATTCAGCGACTCGCGGCAGCATCTGTTCGTCAGGCAGCGTTTCGAAATTTAATCCCGCGGCGCGCAAAGCGGCGGCGCAGTCTTCCGAGCTGAAACCCGGACCATAATACGCGTGTTCCATGCGGAACTTGCGCGGCTGTTGTAAACGACTATGCCAAACGAGCAATGCCGCGCCGAGCGAGCAACCCGCGTCACCTGCGGCGGGTTGAATGAAGAACTGTTTGAACGGTGTCTCGGTCATGATGCGACCGTTCATCACGGAGTTGAATGCGACGCCGCCGGCCATGCAAAGGTTCTCGGAGCCGGTCTGTTCGTAGAGTCCGGTCAACAGATGCATCGCCGTGTCTTCAAGAACTTTTTGCGCGCTGGCGGCGATGTTCCAGTGCTTCTCGGAGAGATCTTCGCCCTTCGCTCGCGCCGGTCCGAGCTCGTTCGTCAGTGCTTCGCTGAATTGATAGTACTTCGCGAGATGATGGTCTAACACACGGATGTCGAGCTTAAAGTCGTGATTGCCGTTTACTGAGAGCACGCGCTTCGCGAAGAAGTCGTAGTATTCAGGCTTACCGTAGGCAGCGAGTCCCATCACTTTCCACTCGTCACCCTCGAACATGTCAAAGCCGAGATAGTTTGTGACCGCCGAATAGAACTGGCCCAGCGAGTGGGGCAGCTTGATTCTTTTCAACGTGCGGATCGTGCGATCGTCGCCGTGAGAGAAGAGCGTCGTAGTGTCTTCGCCGGTTCCGTCCCACGTCATGATCGCGGCCTGATCGAAACCCGAGACGAAGAACGCGCTGGCAGCGTGACACTGGTGATGCTCGAGAAAGTGAAACTTGAAATCGCTGTTGCCGAAGTGATCGCGGATGCGGCGCGGGTGCCGCAACATGCCGAGATAGCTTTCGCCCACCTGCGCGACACCGCGATCGACGCGGGCCTTGAACATGTCGCGCGAGATGACGGCGGACTTCAGAGCCTGCATGGCCTTGTGACGCAACACCCAGGGCTTCCAATACAGACCGATGTGCGCGACGTCGGCGATGCTGATGCCGGCTTCGTCAAGGCAGTACTGCATCGCGTTATACGGAAACCCGCTGTGGTGCTTCCGCCGAGAGAAACGTTCCTCCTCCGCCGCAGCTACGATCTCACCGTCCTTTATGATTGTTGCGGCCGAGTCGCCGAGTGTGGTTAAACCAACGATGTACATAATGAACGGTCAACTATGCCACAAAGAGGCACAAAAAGCATAAAAGTCGAGCCACAAAAAGGCACAAAAAGCACAAAAATAAATTCAGAAATCATTTGTGGTTTTTGTGCCGTTTTGTGGCTGACTATTTTTGTGGGTTTTTGCGGCGCGTAGGGCTTCGGCTAATTTTTGGACGTGGGCGTCGATGCTGTAGTGCTGGACGGCGTAGTTGCGGCCGCGGTTGCCGAGGCGTTGCCGTAGGGCTTCGTCGCTCAGTAATCGCGAAAGGTGCGTGTACCATTCGTCATCGGTGCGTGCGACGAAGTGTGTTTCGTTTGTCTCGGCGATGTCCTGGCACGCTCCGACAGGGCTGACGACGAAAGGAATACCAACCGCCATGTACTGAACCGCTTTGAAGCACGATTTACCGACCGACCAATTGTCTTCGACAATCGGATAGATGCCGACATCTAACGATTGGAAATCCGCGATCTCGCGGTTCAACTTCCACGGGAGGTTCTCTACTTCAACTCCGGGGATGGAGATGTTGTCTTCGCCGGTGCCGACTAGACGCAGTCGAAATCGATACTCACGCGCCAAACGCTCGAACACAGCGAAGATTGATTTCGCGTAGGGGAACGTCGAGTGTGTACCGATCCAACCAATGATCGGCACGTCATTTTGCCGTTCAGGCAGAGGTTGAAACTGCGTCGTATCAACCACAGTCGGAATCACCACCGCCGGTCGGCCCTTGCTCTTCACATACGCGGCGATCTCACGATTGCCACAGGTCACGAGGCGCGACCAGCGAATCAGATCGTTCGTCTTGCTGAACCACTTCAACATGCTCCCAAGCCGGCCATACGTCGGGCTCTTGTACGAGACATACGTTGCATCATCGAGGTCGAGCACCATCGGGCAGTGATGCAGGTTGATGACCAGCCATTCCATAACCGGCGGTCCAAACATCATCGCCTCGCGTTGCACGAACAACACGTCCGCCTTCCGCGCGCGCCACAACTCGCGCACGCGACGAACCGACGCGAGCGCCAATCCCGCGGCTGTGCGCGGCCAATGCGAGCGGTTGTAAAGCGATCCGTGCAGGCGTGAATCGATAAAGGGATAGACCGAGAGCTCAATGCCCTGCTCGGCGAGAGGCTCGATGAATTGGATCATTCGGAACCGGGTTGCCGCGGCCTCAACCGGGTATGTGGCCAATCCCAACACTCTCATGAGGCATAGCTTTCCGGCTTTTGACCGGTTCCGAGCCAACCAAAATTCGGAATCACCTGAAACTTCTTCAGTCCCGCGCTGCTAAGCCACGCTTCGACTTCCGTCTTTGTGTAACGGTTTTCGATCGGCGCTGAAAAGCGATCGAGCTGATCGTTTACGCAAACGCGGAAAGGAAGTACTGCGTATTGTTTCATCGGCATGTTGACGGCGACAGTGCGGAGCGCAGGCACGCGCTTCATCACCTGGTACGGCCAGACGAAAAAGAGAAACGCCGCGAGCGCGCTCGGATAGGCGAGCGCGTGTACGGCCCAATGAGGCAATCGCGTGGTCAGGTTGCGCGCCGAGTTGACCGCACGCAAGAGCGCTGACTTGATCGATCTGCGCTCCGGTTGCCAGTAGAGATAGATCTGGATCTCGCCGCCGGGTTTCAAGTAACGCAGGAGGTTTTGAAACGCGGCTTCGGGATCGGGCAGATGGTGCAGCACGCCAATCGAGTAGATGAAATCAAAACTCTCCAAAGGAAATGGCGGACGGTGTAGGTCTGCCTGGACCACGTGGACGTTGTCGAGTGATGCAGTGTTTTTTCGTGCGACTTCAACCGCGGGACCGAGATCGATGGCCCAAACTTCACGCGCGTACTTTCCAGCGTAGTAAGCGAAGCGGCCGTTGCCGCAGCCTGCGTCCAGAACCTTCTTGCCTTTGAAGAAGTCTGTGTTGTGCGGCTGCATGTAGTCGAGAAACTGCTTTTCCCATTCCGCGTACATCTCGGGGAAGCGCTGCCATTCGTAGCCAAAGCTGAGGGCAGTCTTGGCTTGTTTGGCGTCGAATGCGTTGGTGTCGCTGTTCGCTTGCAGGGCCGCGCGGATGGCAGGCAACAACATGCGCGGGATGCCGTTCTCGATCGGGAAGGAGAGACGACACGAGAGACACGTCAGGCTCGAATCGAGACTTCCATTGCATGCTGGGCAGCGTAGTGATGTTGATAAAAAATTAGCCACGGATTTACGCGGAAAAGACGGATTTATACAGCCGGGCGTACGTTTCGGCGCCGACGGTTTTTAGATCGAATACTTTTTCTGCTACTGCACGGGATTTCGTCCTAACGTTTGGATCATTAACGGCTGCCTCGATGGCTGTCCACGCGGCGTTGAAGTCCTGTTCGTTGAAGTCATCGATTACGATCGCTGACAGGGCATCGGAATCGCCGATGCCGGAGTTGATGACGATCGGCAGCCCACACGCCAGATACTCACCATTCTTCGTCGGCGACGAAGCGAGTTTCGAAAAGCAACGTTTGATAAACGAGATGCCGATGTCGCCGGCGGCTAAGTACGACGGCATATCCTTCGGCGGAACGGAGTGAATCGAGAAATTCTCTTCACCGATTCCACGCGCGCTCATCAGTTGTTGCACTCGCTCACGACTACCCATTGTAAGCCAAAGCAGGTGTGCGTCGTTTTGCTTCCTGACGATGCTCGCAAAAAAGTCCGCCATCTCTTCGGTCAGATACCAGCCGTCGAGTGAGCCGCTGTAAACCAACGTGAAGCGGTCACCCAGCTTCAACTCGGAGCGCAAAAGCTCGCGCTGCTGCTCATTGAACTTGAATAACGAAAGATCCACGCAGCACGGTACGACCACGTGATGAACATCACGACCTTTCAACCCGTCCCACTCTTTAATGATGGGCCAGATCCGCTCGGTCAGAGTCACCACCGCATCCGTACCCGCAAAGATCCGCCTCTCTACGGCTTTCGTGACGCGATATCGCAAACCGCCCTTGGGCCAGTGGCGCGCATCGACATACTCTTCAGCCATCAAGCCACGCACGTCGAAGATCATTTTGATCCCAAACTTTCGCTTCAACGCAAGCGCGATCGTCGCCGGTATGTGCGAGCGTGCGTGTACCAGCTCGATTTTGTTCCGCCGCACAAGGCCGCTTGCGTATCGAATGCCCGCGAAGACGTCGTAAACAGTTGCCGGCAGCGATGGACGTTGGTGATATCGCAGCCAGTGCCATTCGATTCCCTGCTCCACGAGCTCGCGCTTCAGCTTCTCGCAAGCACGCTGTCCTTCCTCGGTGAAAGCCTTGTCTCTCTCGAAACTCAGCAAGGTGAACTTCACACCGCGCTTCGCCAGCTCCCGCAGATACGGCAGCACCTGTGTCTGGCCTAACGGTTCGAGCATGCCGTTGTACGAGATGAACAGAACGCGCCGGCCCTCAAGCGACATGTTGCCTCAAAAAGGATGAGCCACAAAAAGGCACAAAAAACACAAAACATTTCAATAGCTCATTTGTGCTTCTTTGTGCCTTTTTGTGGCTGAAAGGAGTTCTGCGGCTATCCAATGGTAGGTACGAGCTAACCCTTCCTCAAGTGAGATCGACGGCTCCCAATTCAAAACTTCGCGCACGCGAGTATTGTCGCTGTTGCGGCTCCTGACTCCCTGCGGCTTGGTCACATCGTAACGCTTGCCGATCCTCTTCCCCGCGATGCCGGCCACGATGTCTACCAGCTCGTTCACGGAGATCATCCGGTCCTGGCCCACATTGAGAGGCTCGCGATGATCGCTGCGCATCAACCGGTGTATTCCCTCGACGCAATCGTCGATGTAGCAGTACGAGCGCCGCTGCTCGCCGTCTCCCCAAACTTCAATCTCATCGCCATCGTTTGCCAGCGCCACTTTGCGACAGATCGCAGCCGGTGATTTCTCTCGTCCGCCGTCGTAGGTACCGAGCGGTCCGAAGATGTTATGAAACCTGACAACGCGCGTGTCGAGACCGAAGTCTTCCGTGTAATGACGGCAGACTCTTTCCATATAGAGCTTTTCCCAACCGTAACCGTCCTCGGGATCGGCGGGATACGCATCGGTTTCCTTCAACGGCGCGATGTCAGTGTCACTCTGGAGATATATCGGATAAATACAAGCGCTCGACGTGTAGAGATAACGTTTGACGCCGTTGAGGCGCGCGGCTTCGATCGTGTTGAGATTGATGAGCGTGTTGTCGCGAACTATGACAGCCTTGTTGTTTTCGATAAACCCGATGCCGCCCATGTTTGCCGCGAGGCCGTAAACTTCCTCGATCGCGTGCGTGGCTCGCAGGCAGTTCTCCGGCACGGTCAGGTCGAGCAGGAGAAACTCGTCAGCGCGAGACGATTCAAACTCCGGCGTCTTGATGTCAACGCCTCTGACCCAATAACCTCGATCGACGAGGTAATTGATCAGGTGGTGGCCGATGAACCCGCCGGCGCCGGTCACCAACACTCTTGGCTGTTGTGGCATTACGGTTTGAAGTCCTGGATTGCGTGTACGACGTATTCCTGTTGCTCCGCAGTGAGCTCGGGATACAGCGGTAGTGCAAAAGTCTCGCGCGCGGCTCTCTCCGCTTCCGGAAACTCGCCTTCCTTGTAGCCCAGGTATGCGAAGCACTCCTGCAAGTGCAAAGGAATCGGGTAGTAAATCTTGGTCGCGACGTCGCGCGCTTTCAAGTGGTCCATCAACGCGTCGCGATGATCGGGAACACGAACGACGTACTGGTGAAAGATGTGACGGCTGTCGGGCTTGATGAACGGAGGCTCGAGCCGGAAGTTCAACTTCGCTCCCTCGATCAGGTGCGAATAGTTTTGCGCCTTCTGTGCGCGCGCGTTGGACCAACCGTCCAGGTACGGCAACTTGGCGCGCAGCACCGCAGCCTGAAGCGCATCGATGCGACTGTTGAGCCCGACCTCGATGTGTTGATACTCAGTTAGACCACCGTGCACGCGCAACCGTCGCACGCGCGCAGAGAAATCAGGATCGCCGGTAGTGATAATTCCCGCGTCGCCGGCGGCGCCGAGATTCTTACTCGGATAAAAACTAAAACAACCAGCGACGCCCATCGAGCCCGCGCGGCGCCCGCGATCTTCCGCGCCGATCGCCTGTGCCGCATCTTCGAGCACGACGAGATTTTTCGATTTGGCAAGCGCAAGGATTTGGTCCATGCCGGCACACTGGCCGTACAGATGAACCGGAAGCACCACGCGCGTCCGTGAAGTGATCGCCGAAGAGATTCGATCGACGTCGATGTTGTAAGTCAATGGATCGATGTCGACGAAAACAGGTCGGGCGCCCAACCGCGCGATCGCGCTGCCCGTTGCGAAGAAACTGAACGGCGTCGTGATGACCTCGTCACCTGCGCCGACGTTCAGTGCCATTAACGACAGCAACAGCGCATCCGAACCCGAAGCACATCCGATCGCTTCCTTCGTCCGGCAGTACGCGGCGACTTCCGTCTCGAGCGCCGCGACTTCCGGACCCATCACAAAATGCTGCGTCTCGAACACGCGATCGACAGCCGCACGCACCGCATCCCTTATCGAGACGTACTGAGCCTGCAAATCAAGTAGTGGAACCTTCATCGATTGTTTTGTTTGGGATGCCTCCATGGAGTGCGGCGAGCGGGGGCAAGCCACCCTTCCTGACTTGTTCTTCCCAAAGCGGCCTCAAAAAATGAACAAGTCAGGAAGGGTGGCTTGCCCCCGCCGCCCGCAGTATTCAGCTATGCAGTCTCTCCTGCGCCCTGAGTTCCATCCGCGTCAGACTCGTAGTAGTTGGAATAGTAACGCGAATAGTAGTAGTCGTCGCGCGCATCGATCTTGACGTTGTTCAGCACTACGCCAAACACGTGTGCGCCGACGTCGAGCAGTTGCTGTTTGGCGCGCCGCACGACGGCCCGCGAGCTTCGTCCGCCATGGACCACGAGAATCACGCCATCCACCATCGTCGACAGGATCGACGCATCCGTAAACGATATCGCCGGCGGTGAATCGATGATGATGTGCGCGTATTTCTCGCTCAGCATGTTCAGCAGTTTCCGCATCTCCTCGGAGCCGAGCAGCTCAGCGGGATTCGGCGGCACCGGACCGGAAGTCAAAACTTTCAAATTCGGCGCCTTGTCACATTGCTGAATCAACGCGTCGATGTTCTTCTCACCTGACAGCCACGTGGTCAGTCCCTTCGTGTTCGAAAGCTCAAACTGTGCGTGCAGCCGCGGGCGGCGCAGGTCGCAGTCGATCATCAGAACTTCAGCGCCCGTCTGCGCGAGCATGAACGCCGTGTTGATGCCGGTGGTGGTTTTTCCTTCGGCAGGCTGACTGGACGTGATCAGGATCGTCTTCGGCGGTTTACCGGCAGACGACAACAGCAACGAGGTGCGCAGGTGACGATACGATTCCGCAATCGGTGAACGCGCATCGGTGATCATCGCCAGCGCGGTCGTGTTTGAAGGCGCAGGCGGAGGGCTGCCACGCAGCGCTCCTGCCAACCGGGGCGGTCGGTCACCACTCGCTGGAATCAACGCCAACGCGGGCAGGTGAATATAACGATCGACGTCTTCGACAGACTTCACGGTGTCGTCGAGGAAGTCGAGCAGGAACGCCAAGCCAATGCCGCCGCCCAACGAGAGTAAAAACGCGATGATGATATTTCGCAGTCGCGGTGGACCAACCGGGGTCTTTGGCAATCTACTCGGAGTGGCGATACTGACTTCGTTGCTGCTGTTTCCATTCGCGGCGTCGAGCTCACGTTGTTTTTGGAGAAAAGTGTTCAGCAACTGCTTGTTGGTCTCGAGCTGGTGCGTGAGCGCCATTAAATCGATCGTGTCGCGCGTTTGCTGAGTAGTGGTCGCTTTCTGCTCATCGTATGAGCGGCGCAACAGGTTCTCTCGTGAAACTGCCGCTTCGTAGCGCCGTTGCATCGAGGTAAGGATTTCCTCGGGGGCTTTTTTCAGTTCGGCCTCGAGTCCCTCGATCTGCGCGTCGATCTTCTTCACTGCGGGCCATTCCTTTGTGTAGGTGACCAGCAGAGCGTCACGCTGTTCTTTGAGCTGCGAGATGCGATCGCGCAGTTTTTCCACCCGGCCTGATGAATTGACGTCGGGTATCGAGAACGGATCCGGTTCTTTCCTTGCAGCCTCGAGCTGTGCTTGCAGTTGCTTTCTTTCGTTTTGCGCCGCCAGTAACTGCCCGCTCAGTGTCGACAGTCGCTGGGCCTCGAGGTTTCCGGCGCCTTCAGTCGTCAATGGCAGGTTGTGGTTCTTCGCGTAATTCCACTGTGTTTCCTGGTCCTGATGGATCTGCGCCTGCAGTCTGGCAATTTCGTTGGCGACCAGATCTTCAGCCTTGGTCGAGCCTTCGGTGGCTATCGCCAGGTTATAGTTTTTGAAAACTTCGGCCAGCGTGTTGGCGATCTTCTGTGCCAGCTCGGGATCTGAATGCCGGTAGATGATTTTTACGAGATTGGTGTTGGGGATTGGCTCGATTGTCTCGCCCGCGATGATTGCGTCTTCGTAAGCTTCCAGCTTCTCTATTTCCTCGGGCGTCAACCGGCCCAACGCATTTTGAGATTCGTTGTTAATAGCCAGGCCCCCCGGAACAGCAGCGCGCTGGTCCGTACTCGGCTTCGACGAGCTCGAAAACATTCGCCGGAAAGAGTCGAAGATTCCCGTTTGTGACTGGCCACCGAAGAACGCCGGGTTATGAGGCAGGTCGAGCGTGAGAACAACCTGGCGTGCGAGCGCCGGGTTCTGCAACAACTTGAGCTGTGTGCCCCAGAAGTTCGGGTCGTTCTGGCCGTTGATGATGATCTTATCGGTCTGAAGGATGCTGGGCTGTTTTTGTTGAATCTTGATGGTCGTCTCGCCTTCGTAGATCGAGGGAGACCTGAACGACTGGATGGCAACCAGCGAGGTGATCACCAGGACCAGGCTCAAAATCAGCCACTTTCGCTTGAGAACGACGAATAGATAATCTTTTATAGTTGCGGGGTCGTTGGCGGAAACGCCGTAGGGCTTGCTGGGAGTCAAGTCCGTCAAAGGGCGGTCCAGCCCGCGGTCCAGACCAACGGGAATCAATCGATTATCTTGCGTAGACATAATTCAGGCCTCTTAGATTAAAAACCAGACTGGGGCAAGAATAATAACAGAGTGTTCGAATCTCGCAAGGCGGAAGAGTGCCTAAAATTGAATTCATTTTGTGAAGTGGGGAGGGTTGGCCTAGTATTTGGCCCGAAATGGATTACGTTTCACGCGTAGTTGAAGTGCTTAAGATCGCGGCCGACGCGTTAACGGAGTCGACTGAGCGCCTCGAGCCCAAACAACTGGAACGCGCTATTCACTTGCTTGCGAGCTGCCGCGGGAAAGTGGTCGTGGCTGGTGTCGGCAAGTCGGGTCTTGTAGCACGCAAGATTGCCAGCACGCTGACAAGTACCGGCACGGCCGCCGTTTATCTTCACCCGGCAGATGCCCTGCACGGCGACCTTGGAATCGTTACTCCAATGGACGTCGTGGTAGCTCTCAGCAACAGCGGGGAAACCGACGAGCTGATCGCGATGCTGCCGCATTTGAAACACCGGAACGTTCCCATCATTGCCATTGTCGGCGGGATCAAATCCACGCTCGCGCGTAATGCCGATGCGGTGCTCGATGCTTCGGTAAAGCATGAGGCGTGTCCGCTTAATTTGGCTCCGACGACGAGTACGCTTGTTGCACTGGCGATTGGTGATGCGCTCGCGGCGACTTTGATTCAGGTCAAGGGGATTACGTCCGCGGATTTTGCTTTGAATCATCCGGCCGGACGCATGGGCAAGCGCCTGACTTTAAAAGTGAGCGACCTGATGCATGGTGGTCCGGATAATCCGACTGTATCGCCTGATGCGTCGTGGATGATGATTGCCGGGACAATCAGTAAAGGAGGATTAGGGGCCGTCAATGTAATAGACGATGCCGGACATCTGGCGGGAATAATCACCGACGGCGACCTGCGACGCTCTTTGGAGAAAGTTAAAGCGGTAAACCTGGAGAAACTCACCGCTAGCGAGATCATGACGAAAGACCCGGTCGTAGTCTCACCGACCCTGCTCGCCTACGACGCTCTGCAACTAATGGAGAACCGTCCCTCCCAAATCGCCGTCCTACCCGTAGTCGCCGAAGACCGCACCTGCCTCGGGTTGATCCGAATCCACGACATCGTCCGCTCCGGTCTTTAAGAACACCGAATCGGAACAGCGGGGGCAAGCCACCCTTCCTGACTTGTTCTGACTCCAAGGCGCCCAAGAAAAAAGAACAAGTCAGGAAGGGTGGCTTGCCCCCGCTGTTCCGATTCAAACCGCCTCAGATTCCGATCGCACAAACTCTGCGAGGGCGCTTTCCCAGTCTTGAAGAGGTGGGAGACCGAGCTTTTCTGAGAGTAGGCAGCGCAGGCGAGAATTGTGCGGACGCGGGGCGGGACGGTTTAGGGTGGCTGATGAAACCGGTTCTACGACCGCCCGATTGCCAGTCAGGGCGACAGCCTTACGCGTAAATTCTTCGAAGCTGGCGCCCGGCCCACTGTTCACGACGTGATAAATCCCAGCAACATTCAGTTCCGCCAACTGCCGCAACCGCTCAGCAAGATCCACTGCATACGTCGGAGTTCCGTAAGTATCCGTGATCGCCTTCAGTCTCTCGCCCTTTAGCGCGCGCTCCACAACCGTACTTAAGAAATTAATTCCGCCGCGGCCGAAGATGTATCCCGTGCGAACGACGATCGATCGATCGTAAGCCAACATGGAACGTCGTTCACCTTCAAGCTTTGCGCGGCCGTAAACGCTTTCAGGCTTCGGCTCGTCTTCCTGCGTGTAGAATCCTTCTTTAGCTCCATCGAAAACATAATCAGTCGAGATGGTTACGAACGCCGCATTCGCATCACGACTAGCACGCGCCAGGTTCTCAGGCCCGCGAGCATTGGCGGCAAATGCCCGCTCGACGTCTGACTCGCATCCATCCACGTTGGTCCAGGCGGCGCAATTTATCACTGCATCCGGCTTGTCACCGCTCACCGCTCGCGAAACAGCTTCAGCATCCGCGATATCTAATCTCGCGTGATCGTAAGCAAAAACTTCATCGCCACTCGCTTCGCAAAACTCACGTAGCGCCCGCCCAACCATTCCTGCCGCGCCGGTTATAAGTATTTTCAAATCGCGCCCACCTCGGTTCCATATTGCGTACGGTAATAATCCCGGTACGCACCACTGCGCGCCCGTTCAAGCCACTGATTATTATCCTGATACCACTCGATAGTCTTCCGTAAACCACTCTCCCAGGTCTCATGCGGTCGCCACCCCAACTGGCTCTCAATCAACATCGGATCGATAGCGTACCGGCGATCGTGTCCGAGACGATCTTTGACGAATTGAATTAGCGAATGCGGCTTTCCGAGTGTGTCGAGAACTGACTTAACGACGTCGATGTTGCGCCGCTCATTGCGCGCGCCGATGTTGTAAACAGCACCGGCCCGTCCGTTTTCGAGCGCTGCCAAAATCGCGCGGCAATGATCGTCGACGTAGATCCAGTCGCGCACGTTTTGTCCGTCGCCGTACAGTGGAATCTGTTCGTTGTTCAGCGCGTTGGCGATTACGAGCGGCAAAAACTTTTCCGGAAACTGTCGTGGTCCATAGTTATTACCGCAGCGAGTAATGACCGTGTCGAGACCGAATGTGTGATGGGCCGCGCGCACGAAATGCTCGGCTGCGGCTTTGGAAGCCGCGTATGGACTGTTCGGCGCAAACGGTGACGCTTCAGTAAAAAATCCGTCGCCGTTTTCCGGCAAACTCCCCATCACTTCATCCGTCGAAATATGAACGAAACGTTTGACGCCGCGCTCGCGACTCGCATCGAGCAGGACCTGCGTGCCCACGATGTTTGTTCGCAAAAACTCCGCGGCACTCGAGATACTCCGGTCAACGTGCGACTCCGCCGCGAAATTTACGACCACATCCGTTTGTTCGTCTAAAACCGTCAACACTGCTCGCGGATCGGCGATGTCACCTTTCACGAATCGATAGCGATCGCTCGTGATTCCAGCGAGATTGTCCAGGTTTCCTGCGTAAGTGAGATTGTCAAAGTTTGTGACATAAGCTGACGGATCGTGGTCCAACAGCAGGTGAATGAACGCCGACCCGATAAAACCAGCACCGCCAGTAACGAAAAATTTTTGCATCGTGAATAGTTGGTCCTATATGTAAACGCGCGCGAACAACCTACCACATCCACAAAACTCAGGTCCAAGATTTGGAATCGCTGTCACGTTGACCTAATCGCAAATTATCTGTTGACTTCTGAACGAGAATCCATTATTAACTCCTGCTCGTTCTGCCGGGTCTTTCAGTTCTCTTCATCGCGCAGTTAGCAACTGCATTAATTCCACGGCTGATTCCAAAGGATACAGCCCAATCGTTCAACTGATTTTCCGTCTTACGAAAATCGCAACTAAAGGAACTCCCCCGAAGTCCTAAAACCAGATTTCCGCGCGCCCAGAACACCCGATCTATCCTGCTGACATTCTTAAGCGCCACTCGCCTAAGGAGAAATGGTGACAATGAAAATCGATCCCGCCGCTGTGACGTCGTATCGTCGAATGAAATACTATTCGCGCTTTGGATTATTCATTCTCTTACTTGTGATACTCGCGGTCCCCTTGTTTTCCGCGTCAACGGCTTCACTATCGAACCGTTCCGCGGCCAAACAGGATCGCGATAACGTAAACCCGGCAAATAACCATAAAGTTGAAGTTTCCAGTTATGGCGCCGCCGGCCCGATTTTTGAACCCGTTCCCTTACTTCCCCAGGCTGGTCCCGAGACTGTTGCTGTTTTTCAAAGCGATTGCACTACGCCAGCCACATCATTTACCCTCGGCCAGCAGCTTTGTGCAAAGCTGACTAACGCGCCTCTCGGATTGCGCACAACGCAAGTGCTGAGACGTATTGCTATCGTTGGTCCAAATGGCTACATCCGCAGCGAGTTAAACGTACAAGCTACCACATCAACCGCTTCATTGACGTTCACGATTCCATCGACTGCTACGTCATTGGTCGGCGGCGAAACCATCGACAACCGCGGAAGCTGGCAGGCTTTGTCAGTTTCGATGCGCGATGGATCGCCCGTAGCGAAAGCAGGTTTTGACGTTGTCGATAGCGACGCGAACGTAAAGGTAGTAAGTCTCGCGCTTCAAAGTGCCGCGACAACCGCCGGTGAGCTGAGCCCGGGCGAGAACGTTATCTTTACTCTCTACGCAGTGAATTTGGGTCCAAATCCAGCGGAGCAGGTTGTGATTACGGACACTGTCCCAGCTAACACAACCTTTGTGAGCGCAACTGTTGCCGCTGCTAACCCCACAGCGACTCCCAATCCGAACTTCGCATGTACAAATGACATGGGTAGCATCACGTGCGACGGCACTGGCGCAACTGATGCCACTCTCGCAAAAGGTGAAAAGGTACGGATTGACCTGACCTTCAACGTCGAGGCTGCAACCCCAGTGAAGACCGTCATTACTAACGTCGCCAGCATTGCGACTTCGACTACGCAGCGCTCAACACGAGACACCGTTACTACGGCCTCCGTCGTAATCACGGAAGCTCCGGGCGCGGGCACCTGCACGTTGACATGTCCGTCTGATGTGATAGCCACTGCGGACACGACTGTCAGCGCGCAATTTGGCGCAATCGTGAAATTCGGAGCAGCCGCCGGAGCCGGCGACTGCGGATCTGTATCGAACAGCCCGGCGTCAGGCACATTCTTCGCGGTCGGAACGCACACCGTTACGTCAACGGCACAAAACGGTGGCTCATGTACATTCAATGTAAAGGTCCTGGGCACGCCGGCACCGACAATTTCATGTCCGGCTAATAAGACAGTAACAGCGCCAGCTAATTCCGAGGAGGCGACCGTAACTGTCGGAACCCCAACCTTCACCACAGCCAATTCAGGCACCGTCGTCGGCGTGCGTAGTGACAGCACACCAGCGACATTTGATGAAGAAGGTAACGAGGTGAGCCCAGCTATTAACAAACCGTTGACTGATCCATATCCACTCGGCGCCACTGGAATCACGTGGACTGTAACCGACGAAGACGGTCGAACCGCATCGTGTACACAAACGATTACGGTGAACCCGAACACTTGCGCCGGTGACACTCAGGCGCCGACTATCGTCGCTCCGCCTGATATCTCCCTGGGCACGGGCGCCGGCAACACGGGCTGCACGATCGTGCTCGACGATGAGCTCGGTCAGGCCGAAACCAGCGATAACAATGAAGCGGCTTGTCCTGTGGTTGTGACCATCACGGGCGTGCCTTCAGGCAATAATTTCTCGCCTGGAACGTACACGCTCACCTACACGGCTACTGATGGCGCTGGAAATACAGCGACAGACACGCAGATCGTGACGGTGGTCGACAACACGGTTCCGGTTATCAAGGCCCCGGCCAATGCGACTTACACCTGCTTAAGCGAGGTGCCTGCGGCAAATCCCAATCAGGCGACTCGTGGTGATGTGTTTGACGAGGACGGCAACCTGCTGCCACCGGGTCCGCCATTTGATAACTGCAGCACCCCGATAGTGACTGTCACTGAAACGTCGACTGGTGTAGGCAGTGCAGCAAATCCGAAGATAATCACGCGCACGTTCAAGGCCACGGACGCGGCTGGTAACTTCTCCACCGACGTCCAGACCATTACCGTTGCTGACGGTACTGCCCCAACGCTGAACGTACCCGCCAATATCACGGTGAACCTGCCGCTCAACTCGACGGCCACGTCGATGGCAGTCAGTTTCGCAGCTACGGCTTCCGATAACTGCGGAACGGCGACCATTAGTTACAGTCACGCACCCGGCTCGATCTTCCCAGTTGGGACTACGACTGTGACAGTGACTGCCACTGACGCCGTGGGTAATCAAACAACTGGCCAATTCACGGTGACGGTCTTGTATAATTTCTCCGGCTTCTTCGCGCCGGTCGATAACCTGCCGACACTCAACGTAGTCAACGCGGGTAAAGCAATTCCGGTGAAATTCAGCCTGAGTGGAAACAAGGGGCTGAGCATTTTCGCCTCGAGCTCACCGTATACGGTCACAATCAGTTGCGACGGTTCCGCGCCGCAATCGGACATCGAGGAAACTGTCAACGCCGGCAACAGCAGCCTGAGCTACAGCTCGACTTCAGACCAGTACAACTACGTCTGGAAGACCGAGAACTCGTGGGCAGGTACGTGCCGCCAACTGGTAGTCAAGCTTAACGATGGCTCCGAACACAGGGCCAACTTTAAGTTCAGGTAAACAAGGACGGTGGGGGAGTACGCCTAGGTACTCCCCGTATTTTCAAGCTTACTAGGAGTTTTTATGCAAGAAGCGCCAAAGCCAAAACGTCTGTGCTCCGCAGTTGGAATCCAGTATTTCCCGGCCACTGACCCTTTTTGCGTCCGGCTTTCGCGTTTTCAATGTGGTCGCTTTCTTGTAAATGGTACGACGGCATCAATCGAGGTGACGTCATTCACCCCAACAATCTAGAAACAAATTAAGGAGAGCTCAATATGAGTAGGATTCGATTTACTTTGGTAACTTTGGGCTTGCTGATGTTAGTCCTCTTCGCATCATCATCGACCCAAGCGCAAGCAACGCGCACCTGGGTTTCAGGTGTCGGGGATGACGTCAACCCCTGCAGCCGCACCGCGCCCTGCAAGACTTATGCTGGCGCGATCTCAAAAACTGCTGCCGGTGGCGAGATCAGCACACTCGATCCAGGTGGTTTCGGCGCCGTCACCATCACCAAGTCGATCATGATCGACGGCACGACCGGTGCGGGGTTCGGCTCGATCCTGGCTTCGGGCGTCAACGGCGTCAACGTCAATGACAGTGCGACCGCCACCCCCAACACTATCGTTGTCCGGTTGCGGAACCTTTCGATTAACGGCGCAGGCACGACTCTCGGTCTCAATGGTGTCAACTTCACCTCGGGATCGACCGTCCACGTCGAGAATTGCCGCATCACGAACTTCTCTGGTGACGGCATCCGCCTATCTTCGAACACGGCGTCGCGCCTAATCGTTTCGGACACGATCGTTAGCCAGGTTGGCGATGGAATCGAAATCGCGGGCACCCCGGCAACGTCGCACGCCGTCTCGGTCGATCGCTCGAGCTTCACGCGCAACACCAATGGCATCAGCGTCTCGGGCCGCGCCAACATGACGGTTTCGAACTCGGTACTCTCGCTCAACACCGGCGCGGGCGTCATCATCAGCACAGCCGCCGGCGGCACTGGCGTCGTCGACTTGGAGGGATGCCAGGTCAACCTGAACAACGTCGGCGTCCAACCCAACGCACAGAGCGCTATCCGCCTGAGCAACGTCCACATGACCGCCAACGCCAACGCGCTGAACTTTAACGGCGGCACCATCGCTACCTACAACAACAATCGGATATTCGGTAACACGACGGGGGAGAACTTCGCCGCGATGACCGACGTCCAGATTCAGTAATTGAGCCAGTATTAACCTGCCTGGCTATCCCACCGGCTCCCCCTTTCAGCCGGTGGGATATTTCTTTGTTCAGTTCACGTTACTACTCGTTGACGGAATTTGCGACGTGTGACTAAACTACATTCTTCGTTACTACCACCAGATAATCGTCGACATCATCTTGGTACAATCCGCTCAAGGAACAAGCGCTTTTCGAGAACCGCTCGTCGTAATCGAGCCACACACCTCCTGGCTTGGAGTCAATCTCCGAGAACTGTACGCCTATCACGAGCTGCTCTATTTCCTCACCTGGCGCGACGTCAAGGTCCGTTATAAACAAACGCTGTTGGGTGTTGCTTGGGCCCTGCTCCAGCCGCTGTGCATGATGGCCATCTTCGCGCTGTTCTTTGGCAGGTTAGTCGGTGTTCCTTCGGATGGAGTTCCCTATCCGCTTTTTGCGTTCGCGGGTTTACTCCCATGGACGTTCTTCTCGACAGCCATCACGTCCGGCGGCAATAGTGTTGTCAACAGCGCAAACCTGATCACGAAAGTCTACTTTCCTCGCTTGCTTGTCCCCACGGCAGCAGTCGCCGCGTCGTTAGTAGACTTTGCAATCTCTTTTGTCGCGCTGATTGCGTTGATGATTTACTACTCAGTCCCTGTTTCCCCACGCCTGTTGATGCTGCCCGTACTGTTTTTACTACTCACGGCGATGGCGCTCGGGTTCTCTATTCTGATGGCTGCCCTCAACGTGAGGTATCGCGATATTAAATTTGTTCTTCCCTTCGTAATTCAGCTTTGGTTCTTCGCGTCTCCGATCATCTATCCCTCCACACTACTGCCGCCACGCTGGCAGTGGGTATTCGCGCTAAATCCGATGACCGGAATCATCGAGGGATTTCGGGCTTCATTGTTCGGCGTAAGAGAATTCAACTGGCCCGCGATTGCCGTCTCCGTCGTCTTCACGATAGTGCTGCTGGCGTGCGCGACCACCACATTCAAGCGGATGGAACAGAGTTTCGCCGACATCATTTGAGATTGCGATGAGCACGATCATTCGAGTGCAGGGGATCAGCAAGTACTACCGCGTAGGTGAAAACAATACGCAGTATGAAACCTTGCGCGACGCGTTGGCGCGTGGGCTCCGTGCACCGTTTGCGCGCGCTCAAGAAAAGACAAACGGGTCTCCAGAGAGGACCGATACGTTTTGGGCTTTGCGGGATGTCACGTTTGAAGTCTCGCCGGGCGAGGTCCTCGGGATTGTTGGGCGCAACGGCGCGGGGAAATCAACCCTGCTAAAAGTGTTGTCGAGAATCACCGTGCCGACGCAGGGCCGCGTCGAACTTTACGGGCGCGTTGCGAGTCTTTTAGAAGTCGGTACAGGCTTCCACTCCGAATTAACAGGACGCGAAAACATCTACCTCAACGGCGCCCTGCTCGGAATGAGAAAGGCTGAAATCGATCGCAAGTTTGATGAGATCGTCGCCTTTTCTGAAGTCGAGAAGTTTATTGACACTCCCGTCAAGCGCTACTCCAGCGGAATGTACGTACGTCTGGCATTCGCAGTCGCCGCTCACCTTGATCCCGAGATCCTGATCATCGACGAAGTCCTCGCGGTCGGAGACATGTCGTTTCAGAAGAAATGCCTCGGCAAAATCAGCAGCGTTGCACGCGAGGGCCGGACGGTCTTGTTTGTGAGTCACAACATGGTGGCCGTGAAGACCATGTGTACACGCGCCATCCTGCTGCACGCCGGTAAGCTTACGGAAGATGGACCGCCCGCCAGTGTGGTGAATCGTTACCTCGGCGACGGTCGCGTTAGTCGAGCCGAAATCCACTGGGACGATCCAGGCCAGGCGCCCGGCAACACCACTTTTCGATTACAAGCCGTGCGTGTGCGCAACGCGGCAGGCGAAGTCACGAGTGTACTAACCACCAACGATTCATTCGACATCGAGATCGACTATCTCAACCTCGCGCCCGGCTCTGCACTCGGAGCGACGGTCTTGTTGTTCAATAGCGACGGCATTCACGTCTTCAGCTCACTCAGCAATCGAGAGCCGAAATGGCATGGACGCGCCTTTCCGGCCGGCAGCTTTCGTAGCACCTGCCGGATACCGGATAACGTGCTGCCTGAAGGAAGATTCGATGTTTCCGTGGTGGTCTGGGCAAATAACTACACTATTTCGCATCGCGAAGATTATGTTGTAGAGTTTGAGGTGCACGAATCGAAGGAGAACCGTGCGGATTATTTCGGCGGTTGGTCCGGGGTCGTGCGGCCTCTTCTGGATTGGAAGACAGAACATCTACAGGAATCTTAAGCTCTTCGAAAGGCCCATCACCTGATGCAATCTTCAACCGCGCAGATACAGCGCGACGACTTGAACGTGAGCTACGTCGGCAGGTTCGAGGCGATCAATTTTGTCCGCACGAGAGTAAAGGACGTCGACGTCGTGCTCGATCTCGGCCCCGGCATCTGTCCGCAGCCGTACGTTACAGACCCGTACGTGCATATCTGCGTTGATGCTCACCGGCCCTACCTCGAAAAGTTGAAGAGAGAAGTAGGTGACGATCCCAAGTACGTCTTCATCAACGCGCGGTGGGATGAGATCATTGAAAGGCTTCCCGATAAATCAGTCGACTCGGTATTCGCGCTCGACTTTATCGAGCACCTCGAGAAGCAGGACGGCGTCAGAATGCTTCGCGAAGCGCAACGGGTCGCGCGTTGTCAGGTCGTTGTTTACACACCGCTGGGCTTCTTTCCACAGTCGTATGAAGATCCAAACAAGCCCGATCGCTGGGGCATGGATGGCGGTTACTGGCAAACACATCGTTCCGGATGGGACTATGACGACTTTGGCCCGGAATGGGAGTTTGTATGCAGTCCTGACTACCTCGATCTCGACGAGCACAACCAGCCGCTGGAGGAGAATCTGCCCGCGTTCTGGGCTATTCGTAACCTGAGCGGCGGAAGTGGGCGTCGTTATACGGTACTCGAAGAGCCGACTACATGGCTCTATTTCAAGAAGACTCTCGAGACGGGACTCCCGCCCGCAGTTCATACGCGTCTACAACGAACGTGGGGAAAGGTTTTGAGACTCGCCGGACGACCAAATTGAGTTCTCACGCAGCAAACTTGAAGGTTCTGATTTTCGGCGGCTCCGGAATGCTTGGTCACAAGCTTTGGCAGCGACTCGGTCCGGAATTCGATACCCACGCCACCTTTCGACAAGCGCCCGCGTACGGAATGTTTGATCCTGCTCGTTCGATCGTAGATGTTTCCGCGGAGAATTTTGACAGCGTAGTTCGAGCACTCGCGTCCGTGCGTCCCGAGGTTGTTGTAAACTGCATCGGCGTCGTCAAACAGGATGCGACCGCGAAAGATCCGCTCAAGAGCATTAGCATCAACGCACTTTTTCCACACCGGTTAGCACACGCGTGCCGGGCTGCAAACGCCCGGCTGATCCATATCAGCACTGATTGTGTGTTCAGCGGGCGAGCGGGCAATTACAAAGAGACGGACCAATCCGACGCGGAAGATTTGTATGGTCGCACAAAATTTCTCGGCGAAGTTGACTACGAGAATTGTCTGACGATCCGCACCTCGATGATCGGGCGCGAGCTCTCGGGCGCGCACGGGCTCGTCGAATGGTTTCTTTCGCAACGAGGACAAACTGTACGCGGTTTTAAACGGGCCGTGTTCAGCGGGTTCACCACGATCGCACTGGCAGACATCATCAGCAACGTGATTTCAAAACATCCGAAGTTGAACGGCGTGTGGCACGTCGCAGCCGAGCCGATTAACAAGTTCGACCTGCTGTCATTAGTTAAAGAGGCCTTTAAATTAGGGGAAAG
>JADMIO011124170.1_pt1 | contig 29566 bp, 28 predicted proteins | sample 8958161 | NCBI WGS metagenome assembly JADMIO01 (sample SAMN16585339, study PRJNA669376) | soil metagenome | isolation source: Crop rotation soil | place: USA: Cullars Rotation, Alabama | collected 2011 | reverse complement strand
CGCGACAACTTGTCCACGTGGAATTCTAAGCTTAGGATCCCAATGTGCTGGAAAGGGTTAATGAAACAAATATTACCAGCGTCAAACAAAATCTCGATGCAAAAACCGCACGGACAAAAGAACTAAACGCCGCGAAAATATGTCATGAACGTCTGACCAAAGCTGGGATAAATCTTTCTGCTTACAACAGTCAGGAAAGCGCCGCCGATATTGAAGACTTGCGGCGCGTTTTAAAGCTGGACAAAATCAATCTGTGGGGACTTTCTTACAGTTCGCGTTTGATGCTCAACGTGATGCGCGATCATCCGAACGGCATTCGCAGCGTAGTGTTGGAATCCACGCTGCCGCCTGAAATAAATTACGATGAAGTCGGCGTTGACGCGATCGTTCAGACATTTAACCGAATTTTTCAAAATTGCAAGGTGGATTCCGATTGCGCGAGTGCCTATCCGAATCTGGAAAAGGAATTTTATGAATCGGTTGCAAAATTAAATAAAGAACCGATTCTCGTGGAAATCAAAGATTCCAAAATAGGAGAAATAAGCCACATAAAATTAGATGGAAACGATTTTGCGACGTGGCTGATTGATTACCTGATTTCAAACAACCCGGAAGCAATTGCTGATGTGCCTCTGGTAATTCACAATAGTTTTCAGGGCAATTACGACGCTTTCAAAAAATATGCCGGCGAGAAGATCAGTCCATCTTCAAATTCGCTGGGAATGCGTTATTCTGTTTGGTGCGGCGAGGAAATCCCGTTTGAAAACATGCAAAAAATCAAGGCGCAGTCTTTTTTGTATCCGGGACTAAAAGGTTACGAGGTAATGTCTCTGCCTGATATTTGCAGCGTTTGGAAGGTTTCGCACTCAAACCCGGTTGAAAACAAACCCGTCAAAAGCGATATTCCAGCGCTGGTTATCACGGGTGAATACGATGCTTACACGCCGCCCGCCTGGGGAGCATCGGTTGCTAAGAATTTGAAAAACGGTTTTCTTTTTGAAACTCCGTGGGTCGGGCACGGTCCGGCATTTTCAACTCCCTGCCTGGCGAAAATGATCACAGATTTTTTTAATAATCCTCAAGCTACACCAAACTCCGAATGTTTAAGCCGGGTGAAACAACAATATAAATTTGTCGTCAAAAAATCAGAATGATCGAATCTGAAAGTTTAATTCAAATTATTTTTCTTTACCCGTTTGATTACTTTTACCAAAGCTACTAAATTAATATTTCTTCATACAAAATCATATTTAAGGAAAATTAAGTGGAACAAGTAAAAATCGGAATTATCGGCGGCAGCGGTTTGTACCAGATGCCGGAATTGACGGACATTAAGGAAGTCGAAGTTGAGACACCGTTCGGAAAACCTTCGGACGCTTTTATTATCGGGACTTTGGAGGGCGAGCGCGTCGCGTTTTTGCCGCGTCACGGGCGCGGGCATAAATTGACGCCTACAGAACTTCCCTTTCGCGCAAATATTTACGCGATGAAGCTTTTGGGCGTGGATTATATTTTATCTGTTTCGGCGGTTGGAAGTTTGCAGGAACAATACGCGCCGACCGATTTTGTGATTCCCGATCAATTTTTTGACAGAACAAGAGCGAGAGCGGAAGAATCAACGTTTTTCGGAGAAGGAATTGTCGGTCATATCACTTTCGCGCATCCGGTTTGCTCTGAACTCGGAGATATTTTGGAAGAATCGTGCAAAACAGTTGAAGGATTGAAAATTCATCGCGGCGGAACTTATCTTTGTATGGAAGGTCCGGCTTTTTCGACGAAAGCGGAATCTAACGTTTATCGCGCGTGGGGAATGGACATTATCGGAATGACGAATTTGCAGGAAGCAAAGCTCGCCCGTGAAGCTGAAATCGCCTACGCGACGCTCGCACTCGTTACCGATTACGATTGCTGGCACGAAGCTCACGACGATGTTTCGGTAGATATGGTCATCGAATATTTAAATAAAAACGTGCGAAACGCCCAATTGGTTTTAAAAGAAGCCGTTAAAAGCGTAGCCGCCAAAACAACGCCGAACCCGTTTGAAGGCGCAACCAAAAACGCAATTTTCACCGCTCCGGAAAATTGGAAACCCGAAACTGCCAAGAAATTAGATGCGATCATCGGGAAATACGCTAAGAAATAAATTATAATGTTTGGGCGGAAATAACGCGTTATTTCCGCCCAAACATTATTGATGCCCGTCACATTCTCTCACGCTACCTTGTGTTATATTGTTGTCGCTTTTGGAAATCAAACGCGGGTTTTCATTTACTGTTGAAATTTATTTTTGCGTTCGCTATTGAAATTAAAAAATTATGACACCAACGGTCGAAAAAGAAACTGAAAGCAGCAAAGAAATTCCCGTCGAATCCGGCAAACCGAAAAAAATCGGCGTGCCTAAAGAAATTCATCCAAACGAACACCGCATTGCCGCAACGCCCGAAACCGCCCAGAAACTGCAAAAATTAGGTTTCGAGGTTTTGATCGAATCCGGAGCCGGCGAAGGCGCGAATTTTTCAGATCAGGCTTTTCGCGAAGCCGGCTGCACGATTTTGCCGGACGCTTTGTCGCTCTGGTCGGAAGCCGACATTATTCTAAAAGTCCGCGCTCCGGAATTGCATCCGCTTTTAGGCAAAGACGAAACCGAACTGCTCAAGCCCGACAAAATTTTAATTAGTTTTATCATGCCCGGACAAAATCGTGAATTACTGGAAAAACTGGCTGACAGAAAAGCTACGGTTTTCGCAATGGACGCGATTCCGCGCATCAGCCGCGCACAAAAAATGGACGCGTTAAGCTCGATGGCAAACATCGCTGGCTATCGTGCCGTGGTCGAAGCCGCCAACGCTTTCGGTCGTTTTTTCACCGGGCAAATCACCGCCGCCGGAAAAGTTCCGCCCGCAAAAGTTTTGATTATCGGCGCGGGCGTCGCAGGGCTTGCAGCAATAGGCGCAGCGCGTAGTCTGGGCGCGATCGTTCGTTCATTTGATACCCGACCGGTTGTTAAAGAACAGGTCGAAAGCCTCGGCGCAGAATTTCTGGTGCTTCAGTTCAATGAAGACGGAACCGGTGAAGGCGGTTATGCCAAAACCATGAGCAAAGAGTTTATTGACGCTGAAATGGCTTTGTTTGCCGATCAGGCTAAAGACGTGGACATCATCGTCACAACGGCTCTGATTCCCGGAGTCAAAGCTCCGACTTTGATTACCCGCGAAATGGTCGAATCAATGCGCGACGGCTCGGTCGTTGTTGATCTCGCTGCCGAACAGGGCGGAAACTGCGAAGTCACAAAGCCCGGCGAATCCTATAATTACAAAGGCGTGCAAATCATCGGGTACACTGATTTACCAAGCCGCATGGCTAATCAATCGAGTCAGCTTTACGGCACGAATCTCTGGCATTTGCTCAGCGACATGGGCGGGCAGGAAAATTTTAAGATTGATCTGGAAGACGAAGTTGTCCGCGGCGCTCTGGTCGTTCAAAACGGTGAAATCGTATGGTCGCCTGCAAAACCGCCCGCTCCTGCTCCACAAGCCCAACCGGCGGCGAAAGCCCAGCCTATTGCTGCGGAAACAGTTAAAATCGTACCTAAAAAAGGAATTGGCGGAATCGGCAGCGTAATTTTAGTGGTTCTCGGCGTTTTAGCCTTAACCGGAATCGGTACGACGGCGCCGCCTTCGTTTTTGAATCACTTTACGGTGTTTGTTCTGGCGTGTTTTGTCGGTTGGCAGGTGATTTGGAACGTAACGCCCGCGCTGCACACGCCTTTAATGAGCGTGACCAACGCCATCAGCGGAATTATCATCATCGGCGGGATGCTGCAAATTTCCGGTGAAACGCTGGCTCCGACTACAATTCTCGGTGCAATCGCCATTCTCATCGGAACCATAAATATTTCCGGCGGCTTTCTCGTGACACAGAGAATGCTGAAGATGTTTCAAAGATAATTAATTAATAAAAATTAACAAATAATGTCCAACAACCTGTTAACCGTCGCATACATTGTCGCCAGCGCATTTTTTATTTTGAGTTTGAGCGGATTGTCCAACCCGGAAAGCTCTCGCCGCGGGAATATTTTCGGGATCATCGGAATGCTGATCGCTTTTGTCGCTACCGCTGCCAGTTCGCACGTGACGAGCTACGGAATTTTGCTTGGTGTGATCGTGCCGGGCGTCGTTATCGGCGGAGTTTTGGCTTCGCGAGTAGCGATGACCTCGATGCCTGAGCTCGTCGCAATTCTGCACAGTTTTGTCGGCGCGGCGGCCGTTCTGGTCGGGATTGGCAATTATCTTCAGGGAAATAATTTAACGGGCGTCGAAGCCACGATTCACGAAATAGAAGTTTTCATCGGCGTTTTTATCGGCGCGATCACGTTTACCGGCTCGGTTGTGGCTTTTGGAAAACTGCGGGCGATTATCAGCAGCAAGCCTTTGATTTTGCCAGCGAGGCATTTGCTGAATTTATTAATGCTGCTGGTTTGTTTGTGGCTCGGCTGGCAGTTTATGAATGCGCCCGGAACAACTGGATTTCAGCCCCTGATAATTATGACGGCGGTCGCTTCCCTGCTCGGAATTCATCTGGTTGCAGCGATCGGCGGCGGCGATATGCCCGTTGTGGTTTCGATGCTCAACAGTTATTCAGGCTGGGCGGCAGCAGCAGCCGGTTTTATGCTTTCCAACGATTTGTTGATCGTCACTGGCGCGCTGGTCGGTTCAAGCGGCGCAATTTTGAGCGCGATCATGTGTAAAGCGATGAACCGCTCGTTTTTCAGCGTGATTATGGGCGGATTCGGAACGGCGACCGGACAAACGCCCGCTTCCGGTGAACAGCCTGAAGGCGAAGTGACGCCTGTTTCCGTTGACGAAACAGTTGAACTTTTGACCAATGCAAGAAACGTCATCATTGTTCCCGGTTACGGAATGGCGGTCGCGCAGGCGCAACATGCCGTTGCGGAAATTACCAAACTTTTGCGTGAACGCGGCATTCAGGTTCGCTTCGGAATTCATCCGGTCGCCGGACGCCTTCCTGGTCACATGAACGTTCTTTTAGCCGAAGCCAGAGTTCCCTACGACATCGTTTTGGAAATGGACGAAATTAATCACGATTTTCCGGATACGGATGTGGCGCTCGTGATCGGCGCAAATGATACGGTAAATCCTGCGGCTTTGGACGATCCGAACAGCCCGATCGCCGGAATGCCCGTTTTGGAAGTTTGGAAATCAAAATTTTCCATCGTGATGAAACGCGGGATGGCAAGCGGCTACGCGGGCGTCGAAAATCCTTTGTTTTACAAGGAAAACACACGGATGCTGTTTGGCGACGCAAAGAAAAACGTGGATGCGATTTTAGTCCAGCTCGCGCAGACAAACGGAAAAGGTAAAATCAGCGATTAACGAACTCAAAATTATTTTCGTGCATCAAACCGGGCAGGAGATTCCAAGTTTTTATGAAAAAAGCATTTTTATTTTTTAGTTTCTTAACGTGTGTTTTGATTTTTTCGACCAGTTCTTATGCCCAAAAAACGGTAGAGCCGCAAATCCAGCGGGACCCGGTAATGGAAGCCGACGCGATTCACAATCTGGAAGTTGCGCGGCAGGCTTTTAAACTGAAAAAAGCCTACAAAGCCGTTTTACTGCGAACCGAAGTTATCATCGCCGCTTACCCGGATTTTTCCAAATTTGACGAAGTTTTATATCTGACCGGAATGAGCAGTTATTACCTCGCCGAAGGTAAAGGAAAACAAAAGATCGACGCTCGCAGCGATGAGGAAAAAGCCAAATACGCGCCCGAAAAACTGCGCGAGGATGCCGGAGCATATTTAAATGCGCTGGTCGAAAAATATCCGGGCAGCCAGTATCGCGACGAAGCGCAAAAAACTTTGAAGCTGCTTGCCGAGAAAAAATGAACCTGAATCAGATCACTATTCCTGCAACCGATGTTCCGGCATCGGTTGATTTTTATAAAAAACTCGGTCTGAAAATCATCGTTAATTCGATCCCCCGTTATGCGCGTTTTGAATGCCCGGACGGGGATTCTACTTTTTCAATTCATTATCACGAAAATTTCACCGCAAACCCACAACTCGTAATTTATTTTGAGTGCGAAGATCTAGACGAAAAAGTTGCCGAGCTAAAACAAACCGGAATCAAATTTGAAACCGAAATCGTTGACCAAACCTGGCTCTGGCGAGAAATTTATTTAAAAGACCCCGCCGGAAATCAAATTTGTCTTTTCTACGCCGGAGAGAATCGCAAAAATCAGCCATGGCGTGTTCAGGAAAAATAAAACTTCCGCAAAACTACAAATTCCCAAAGTTAAAATTCCCTTTCAGCGTTTATTTATCTATATAAATTTGTGTTAATCTGTGTTTTTGCTTTTCCTTAATTTATCAATAAATAATTAACAAAGGATTTTATAAAATTATGTCATTAACAGTTGTAGGTTCAGTCGCGTTTGACGCTCTGGAAACGCCTTTCGGCAAGCGCGAAAAACTTTTGGGCGGCGCCGGAACGCACTTTGCGCTTTCATCCAGTTTTTTCACGGACGTGCGCGTGATCGGTGTCGTCGGCAATGATTTTACCGAAAACGAGTGGGCGGTTTTCAAACGTCACAACATCAATACCGACGACATCGAAGTTGTCGCCGATGGAAAAACTTTTTTCTGGCGCGGGCGTTACGATTACGATTTGAACACGGCGCACACTTTGGAAACGCAACTCAATGTTTTTGAAACTTTCCAGCCCAAACCTTCGGAAGAATCGAAAAATTCGCGTCTGCTTTTCCTCGCAAATATTTTGCCCATGCTGCAAAAAGAAGTACGCGAGCAGTGTCCGAAAGCGGAATTTGTCGCGATGGATACGATGAATTTCTGGATTGACTCGATGAAAGATGCGGTAATCGAAACGGTAAAAGTCGTGGATTGCGTCATCATCAACGATGCTGAGGCGCGCCAATTAGCTGACGAACCGAACATTCACAAAGCCGCGAAAAAAATTATGAGTTGGGGACCGAAAGCACTGGTCATTAAACGCGGTGAATACGGCGCAGCACTTTTTACCAAAGACGAATATTTTGCCGTTCCCGCATACCCGCTCGAATCAGTTTTCGATCCGACCGGCGCGGGCGATACTTTCGCGGGCGGTTTCATGGGTTATCTCGCCAGTCAGGCGGAAATTACCAACGACACTTTGCGGCGCGCGATGATTTACGGTTCGGTGATGGCTTCCTTCAACGTCGAAGAATTCGGAACCGAACGCGTTGACCGCTTAACGCACGACGAGATCAACGAGCGTTTCCGCGCCTACAAGCGCATGACGCACTTTGAAGAAATCCCCTTCGAACGCGCTAATTCTGCGACTTAAAAGTTTAGCGAGTTTAGCGAGTTAAGTGAGTCCGGGGAGTTTAAAAACTCGGTCAACTTGTTCAACTCGGCAAACTTGCTGAACTTTCCTTCGATTGATGCCGAAACAAACCAGCCAACTGCTGCGCCCGGCTACGCGCCTGTCGCAAAATTATCTGTCGCTGATATTCGCACTGATTATTTTAATTTGTCTTTCCGTGGCGGCGGGATTCGTGTTTGTTTCGCAGGCGCTGGATTTTTCGCAACAGGCGGCGTTAGTTGGTTTTTTGATTATTTTTCCGATCTTTGCGGCGGGCGTGGCGATCTGGCTGATTTTGCAAAATGTGCGGCGGATTAAGGCTCGCGAGAGCGATCACCTTCTAAATTGGCAAATAATGTCGCCCGAAAAACAGCGGCAAAAACTGAACGCCGAAATTACGGAAATTGCTCATATCCTGACAATTTCCGACGCGCAGTTTAGCGAATTGCGTTCGGCTTACATCGTTGCTGAAGATTTGGCTTTGCGCAAGATCGAACAGGACGAAAAAAATTCTCTGTTGCGGCACGTGGTGCTGGAAGGCGCGGAATTCGATGCGGTGCTGGTCAATGAAAATATTATTCGCTGCATCGAAGTCACATTTCTCGTCACGCCGGATGTTGCAGATGAAAAAGTCAGAATGATTTTGCGAAAAGTTGAGACGACCAAAAATCTGCTGAATAAAATTCGTCCCGGAACAAAGTTGATTTTAATGCTCGCTCTCGTCACGCAGTTTGACGAAAAAGCCACAACAAAACTGCGTTCGAGCTTAAGCGAAAAATTAATGGAAACGCCGGTTGACGTAGATATCCGTCTGTTTGATTTCGAAGAACTGCAAAAAATTTACGCTCAATAGTAAATCGTGAATAGTGATTTGTGAAAAGTAAGGTTTGACTTTTCACAAAAATTCTATTTACTATTCACGATTCACTATTTACAAACAAATATGCTTGAAAACAAAGTTGGAATGATTTTTGGTGTGGCGAACAAGCGTTCGATTGCCTGGGCGTGCGCGCAGGCTTGCATGGAACACGGCGCGAAACTGGCTTTTACCTATCAGGGCGAACGTCTGAAAGAAAACGTTTTGAAATTGACCACGGGAATGAGCAATACTGTTGTCGTGCCCTGCGACGTGACGAATCAGGCGGAAGTTGACGCCGCTTTTGAAACCGTTAAGAGAGAATACGGAAAACTCGATTTTCTGATTCACTCGATAGCTTTCGCCCCGCGCGAAGCTTTAGATGGTGAATTTGTTTCCACATCGCGCGAAGCGTTTTTGACAGCGCTGGAGATCAGCGCTTATTCGCTGCCGCAATTGGCGCTTGCCGCAGTTCCTTTGATGACCGAGGGCGGAAGCATCGTCTCGATGAGCTATTACGGCGCGGAAAAAGTTGTGCAGAATTACAACGTGATGGGCGTTGCCAAAGCCGCTCTGGAATCTTCGACCCGCTATTTAGCCGAAGATCTGGGCAAGCATAACATTCGCGTCAACGCCATCAGCGCCGGACCGATCAACACGCTTTCGGCACGCGGCGTCAAAGATATGGGCACGATGCTGCGCCACATTGCCGAACGCGCCCCTCTGCGCCGCAACGTCGAAGCGCGCGAAGTCGGCAACACGGCACTTTTTTTAGTCAGCGACCTCGCCAGCGCCATCACCGGCGAAACGATCTACGTTGATTGCGGATTTAATATTATTGGAGTTTAAGTTTACCGAGTTAACTGAGTTTGCCGGGTTTTGCGAGTTGAAAAACTCTGCTAACTCGGCAAACTCGCTAAACTTGCCGAACTCAGTTAACTATTTATGGCAGTAACCAAAGCAAACAAACCCTCGAAAAAAAAACCGGCGGATAAATCAAAAGAAATCACACCGAAACAGGAAGACGTCGAAATAACCGAACCGGAAACCGTTGCCGAAGCCAAAGAGCTGAAGCAAAAGTCTAAAAGCATTGCGACGGACGACGAAATTCTGCTGCGCTCGCCCGAACCCGAAGATAAATTCAAAAGCTCGGATTCGTGGCGCGTTTTTCGAATTATGTCGGAATTTGTCGAAGGATTTGACGAACTGGCGACAATCACGCGCGGAGTTTCCGTTTTCGGTTCCGCACGCACGGCAGAAGACGATCCGAATTATCTGGCAGCCGTCGAAACCGGAAAACTGCTTGCCGAAGCCGGGTTCGAAGTAATCACCGGCGGAGGTCCGGGCATTATGGAAGCGGCGAATCGCGGCGCTTGGGAAGCGGGGGGCGTTTCGGTCGGCTGCAATATCGAACTGCCATTTGAGCAAGTTCCAAATCCTTATCAAAATCAAGGGCTTTCGTTCAAATACTTCTTCGTCCGCAAGACAATGTTCATCAAATATTCCAACGCCTACATCATTTTCCCTGGCGGCTTCGGAACAATGGATGAAGTCTTCGAAGCTCTGACGCTGATTCAAACTCGCAAGATTCGAAACTTTCCGGTCGTGCTTTTCAATTCGCAATACTGGCAGGGAATGCTCCAATGGATCAGCACCGTGATGCTGCACGAAGGCAATATCAACTCTGAAGATTTGCAATTGCTGCACATCACCGATTCCCCGAAAGACGCCGTAGATTTCATCGCCAAATGGCACGGTTAATTTCAGAAAAAAATAACCATAAAGACACAAAGAGCACAAAGATTTAATAATTTATCTTTGTGCTCTTTGTGTCTTTAGTTTTTGTAGAACCAATTTATGCGGCTTTTAATTTATAAACTTTCTTTCAGCCACTTCAAATAACTTTCCGAAACTTTTTCAGCCGCAATGGCGACGATTTCCGGCACTTCGTAACTGTGATTTGCCTGAATGAATTTTTCCAGTTCATCAAATTTTTCCGCCAAAGTTTTAATCAGCAGTAAATGTTCGGAATCTTTCTGAACCGCATTTTCCCAGAAATAAACGGAAGTCATCGGCGGCAAAATCTGTACGCAGGCGGCAAGGCGCGATTCAACAATTTTTTGCGCCAGAATTTCGGCTTCTTCAATATTCGGCGCCGTCGTCAAAACAACAATCGCTTCTGCACTTTCATTTGTCATAATTATCTGCAAAAAACAAAAATAGACAGGAAAGACAGAATAAAAATAAAACTATCCTGCATATCCTGTCTATTCTGTTTTAAGTAAACTGAAAATTTATTTCTTTTTCAAAACTTCCGCGTATTCGCCGTCTTCAACCCATTTCAGGATTTCCGACACGCGCCAGACCGGGAACGGGTGAGAAAGACCTGCGTTGATGATGTCTGCCCAAAAACGGTCGAGATTTTTCTCGTCGTAATTTTTCTGAAATTCGCGCGCTTGTTCCAAAAACAGATCGTAATCAATTTTCGAAGCGAAAGTTCCGCCGCATAGTTTCATCATCGTTCGCCCAATCACGTGCGGGTCTTGAACGACAAGCAGAGCCGCGCGGTCGCAGGAAAGTTCGGCTCTACGCGCCCAAGCCAGCAGCGCTCCACGCATCGTCGCCGTCAGAATATCTTTTAGAATTCCCGCGATCGGCAGAGCCGCGAGCGGAATCGTCGCCACTGCTAACAGCAATTGCGCCGCCGTCAAATAAAGAACGTGTTCGGCATGAATGTGTCCAACTTCGTGTGCGATAACTGCTAGAATTTCTTCGTCTGTCAGGCGTTCGATCAGAGACGAATGCAGAACGATGATCGGTTTTTCGACGCCGCCCGTAAAGGCATTGACGACCGGATTTTGCTGAACGTAAAGCTCTGGCATATCCACGCCAAGCGTGGTGCAGGCGATTTGCAGTTTGGCGTGCAGGTCTGGACACTGCGCGGGCGTAACTTTTACGGCGCTTGCCATAAACGTCACGCGAATCGCGGATTCGCCCGTCACTGACAGCAGTTTTTTCAAAGCCGAATCAATCCCCGGAATCGCTCTCAGCGCGGCGAGCGCTTTTGAGTCAGCCGGGTGAATGTAATCGTGTTTTGACAGGTCGGCAAACTTTTTATGGGGTTCGTTGGAAAGCGGAAGGCGGCAGCGACCGCAGACGGCTTGCCGGTTGACGTAACCGTCGCGAACGGTATTTCTCTGCCCGCAATAACGGCAGCGGACGTAATTACTGGTTGCCACAGCGCCTGTCGCGTCTGATGAATCGGAATTTTTTTTAGCCATAATTAAAAATTTTAGATAGATGTCTCGAATTATTCAAATTCAAAACCGTTCGATGTTTTAAACGACGAGTGCGGCGAAAAAGTTTTCAAATAAGAAATTTTCACAGATTTGTTTCAAAACAAGTGTTTGAAATGGTGATAAAAGCTCTGCTTTCCTTAAATCCGTAATCCTCGCCGTTCCAAAATTTCAATTTTTCAGTAATTTCCTTTAAATCCTCTTGCGAAAGATTCGGAAACTGCTCGCGCCACTGAGGACAGCTTTTTTCTTTAACGACGTGATGCACAAACGAGCGAAGCCCTAAAAACGGCGTGTAAACCGAAGGATTCAAAGCCTCGTTCAAATGATCCGACAAAAAAGGCTTAAGCAAAATTTCGCTCAAATCAACCTCATCGTTTATTTTCCAAAATCCATTATCGAGCAACAAAACGGGCAGTCGTTTGTTCGAACCCACAAAAATTTCCCGCGCAAGCCCTTCGTAAAACTTTAGACCGATGTAATTGGCTGCGAGATCCGCGTTCGAATAAACGCCAGAGACGAGGAATCCATAATACGTATTTTCGGTCAATTGTCCCCATTTTACAGCCTTTTTATAAGCCGCTTCGCGAGTCGAGCCCGCGCGCAAAGCTTTTTTATAGAGTTTGAAATAGCTGTAACCCTGCTGGAAAAAATGCGCGATCTTATCCGCCCCAAACTGCGAGCCGTACATTTTGACGGTAGAGCTCAAGGTCAGAAAATTTGCCGGATTGGTCGAATAAATTGAATTGCCGAAACTTGTTTTATAACGTGCGGGCGCAGAACTGAAATTGTACGATTCAAGCCACCTCTCCGCTTGCGTCAATGGCGGAATTCCCGTGCCGAGCAGTTCATAAAGTTCTTTGGCGACGGCTTCGTCAGACTGCAAATATTCCAGTTTCGCCAATTCCCCTTTGGCGGATTCGCAACCCGAATTTCGCGCATTTTTTCGGTTTTCCAGACAAAATTTTCTTTCGGAAATTTCCGCGTTTACCTTTTCGACGGCTTTTTGCAGATTTTGCTCGACATATTCGGAAAATTCCGGTCCGATGTCAGCGAGCGGCGCGGGCGGAAGATTGTACTGATCGGTTTCAAAGGCGACGAGTGGCTGAAAAAGCAGAATAAGACAAAGAATTATTCTGAATGTGGGAAAAAATTTCATAAACCTATTGGAAATTAAACTTAATTTTTCAGCCCTAATCTTACTACGGTTTCGACATGATGCGTCTGCGGAAACAAATCGAGCCCGACAATTTTTTCAATTTCATAGCCTTCGGTAAGTTTGCGCAAATCGCGCGCCAGCGTCGCCGGATCGCACGAAACATAGGAAATTTCACGAGGGCGAAATTCGAGAATTTTTTCGATCGTTTCATTTTCCGCACCGGCGCGCGGCGGATCCAGCAAAATGAAATCCAGATGTTCAAAATGTTGTTCCGACAGCCACTCGCCGACGCTTTCATCGAAAAATTCTACGTTTGAAAGGCGCGCGTTTTCCGCGTTGCGGCGGGCGAAATCAATGGCTTTGGAATTTCCCTCAACGCCGTAAACCTTCGAAAATTTTCGCGCCAGCGGCAGCGTGAAAAGCCCAACACCGCAAAACAAATCAAGTGCAATTTCTCCTGCAACTGCGCCACCTAAAGCCGTTTCCAAAAGCTGTGGAATTAAAAATTGATTGCCCTGAAAAAAGCTCTCGGCATTATAAAAATATTTTTCGCCGCCGAATTCAAATCTGATGTCTGCGGTCGGCTCGATTATTTCCGGCGAATAAACGGAAAGTTGTCCGGTGGCGCTTGCCGTTTCGATCTCGATGGTTTGCGCCCAAAATTCTTCGTAATTGAGGTTTGCGCGAAAATTTTGGAGTTTTTCTTCCAGTTCGGGAACCAGGATCGGGCAAACTTCGGCGTCAACAATTTCGTGAGAATGACGCTTAAAATAACCCATTTTTTTTCGGCGCGTGTCGAGATGCCACTGTGCGCGGGAGCGATATCCGTAATCGCGCGGGCTGCCGATGATCGGAATTTCGCCCTCGTAATTTATTTTCCCAATGCGCGTCAGGCAGTCTTTAACGATGTCGGATTTTGCTTCTAATTGCGCCGCGTAAGACAAATGCTGGAAATCACAGCCGCCGCAAACTCCGAAATAAGGGCATTCGGGCTTAGCTCGTTGTGGCGAAGGCTCGAGAATTTCGACTATCTCGGCAAAAATGACTTTGCCTTTTTTTTCTCTAACGCGGACTTTTAAACGGTCGCCGGGCGCAGCCAGTGACACAAAAACCGTCCGGTTTTCCGCAAAGCCCAAGCCATAGCCGCCGGGAATGATTTTCTGGATTTCTACCTCGAAAGTTTCGACAGTTTTGTGATTTCTGTTTAAGATACGTTTACTAACCTCGATTTCAATTCCGCCGATCAAACCGGTGAAAATATTGTAAAATAACGGATTACAAATAAAACAAACTAAGTCGCGGCACGCCCGCTTTTTCGCGCAGGCGTTTGAGCAGCATTAAATCGTAAGTTTGTTTAAACGCTGCGGCGTCCATTTTATTTCTATAAGAGGCGAGTTGTTTTTCAACCTCGGATTCAATTTCCTTATTGGCAAACGATGTCAATAATTCCGCATCAATCAGTTTTTCCAGATCGGTTAAAGCCTCTTCCAATCTTTCGGCGTCGGTAAAACTCGTTTTCAGTTCGGATAAACGACCTAAAACTCTTTCCAGCGTTTGCCGCAGATCGCCTTTCATATTTGAATAAGCTTTTTCAAGTTCGCCGCTTGTTTCTTCCAAATACTGCTGGATCGCATCACTTGAAAAGGTAGATTTTTCCCCAAAAGTTTCGTTTTTTTCTTCATTGCCGTTGTCGCCGTTTTTACCGACCTGGCGTTCAAGCCATTCCGCGTGCTGGGCTTCGATTTCCTCGCGGCAGTACATCAGCGATTTGACGCTTCGTAGGCGTTTGGGCTGGCTGTCAACGCCATCAAAAACTTTTTCGATGCCGCGCAGGACAATGTGTAGCGGGATGCCGCGCTGCTGCCAGGTTTCGATCAAAGCCCAGTCCAGAGGGCTCAAAAACAGATGTTTTCCCCGACGGCGGTTAAAGGTTTCTTCAATTTCGGAAAAATAGTTGAAATAATTCAAGTTAGTGGTGAGTGGCGATGGTTTAAGTGGTGAGTTTTTATTTTGATTATAAAAATAAACAGATTTCCAACTCATCACTTAAACCATCGCCACTATTCAAAGCGGATTTTCATGTTTCGCAATGTCTTTAAATCTTCGTCCGTCAGTTCAAGGTCGTCTGCGTTTGCGGGAAGGTTTTCTTCAAAACCTGCTTCATTTGAGAGTTCTAGCAAACCGATTTCCAGTTTGAGCGATAAATTAGGCTCGAATCCGATCTCGCGCAAATGCTCGATGGCTTCAGCCACTCGAAAAGATTCGCCGACGGCAGCATTTATCGCATCCCCTAATTCGCGTACGGCTTTTTTTGCTTCGTCGTCAAGTTCCATTACTTTCGTATGAAAATGCTACTTGAGGCGGCTGATTAAGTCAAAAACAACAATCCGGTTTGCTTAAAACCCAAACAAAAACGCCTGATTTTTGAACCAAGCGTTTTTCATTTATTTTTTAAATCACTAAAGTCTTAAAACTTAACAAATTAATCAATGCGATTATCGCGCCGCCACGGTTTGCTGAGGCGCATCAGATTGGCAAAACTGGTGGACGGCGTCAGAATCGTGCGAAAAATACCTCGCACAACGGCGTTTTTTGTTTTGCGTTCGATCCAGTTTTTCAGAATGTATTTGTCCACAACATCTTCGGCAACCACCCAAATCGTTCCTAGGGTCGGCGTCAAAACTATATCCTGCCAGGTCATTTTGCTACGACCGGTGGTCGTGTCCAATTTTTGCCCGACATTGCCAAAGGAAGCTTCGCTGATCGGACCGATTTCGAACAGCGTGCTCCAGACTGCTGTCCAAGCCATTGACTTAAGCCGGCTCGTCCAGTATTTTTTCGATTTACCGAATTCGGCGCTCGAAGCGCGTTCGCTATTGTTGATAAAAATTCGGCTCGTTGCCCCGCCCTGCATCGGATGCGCGACGTAATTGGTAAAAAATTTGCCGCCGTCGTCCCATCCACGTAGGTTTTGGACAGATTCTTTCCAATCGCGGAAAAACGGTCCGCCAACCTCGCTTCGCGTTTTCTCTTCGGTCATTCTGAAAGCGTGCTGGACACCGAGAAAAAGCAAAGACTGCATGATCGCCGGCTTCCAGTGGAATTTTTGCTTTCCTTCGATTGGTGTGTCGGGGATGTCGCCCGAATACGCGTTTTTCGAATGCAGTTCGCCGATTTTTTCTAAATTATTTTTTTCGGCATTGGAAAAATCATTTCCAATTGGCGTGTTTGAGTCCTTTTGCCAAACAGTTCCGCCGCCCGTATTTTCCTTGTTTTCAATTAAATACGGATCGGTATTAATTTTATTTGCTTCCGAAACAGTTCCTGCCGAATAAGTTTTTTCTCTCAATCCGGCTTGATTCGTTTCTTTAACTGGAATTTTATTGGTGATAATTTCCAGACTTTCGGCATGCTTGTTTTCGTTTTCCGCCTTCTGCGCCGCGACCGTTATAAAGCACGAAAATAGCGTGACCCAAATGAGTAATCCTTTCATATTACGAATGAGAATACGATCAGATTTTACCTGCGGGAGTAAGGCTTATTTGAGTTGATTCTTAACGGTTGACCCAACTTTAAAAGAGTATTTTCTCAAAGTCAAGAAAATTTCGAAAGACCTTTCCCGTGTTCGAAAGGGTTTCCGGAGAAAAAATTGACAGGCAATTTACAATCGCGAGTGAATGTCAGAAAATCTTTAAACGTATGTCAGACAAAACAAAAAGCGAGCGGCGCGAAAAGTTTGAAACTTCTTCGGGAATCGAACTGCCCAACGATTTTAACCCGTCAAATTCCAAAATCGATTACGAAAACCAGATCGGCGAGCCCGGAAAATTTCCGTACACGCGCGGCGTGCGCCGGAATATGTATCGCGGACGTTTCTGGACAATGCGCCAATATGCCGGGTTTGCAACGGCTGAGGAATCGAATGCGCGATATAAATATTTGCTGTCGCAGGGCACGACCGGCTTGAGCGTCGCTTTTGATCTGCCGACGCAGATCGGCTTGGATTCGGATGACAGTTTGGCGGCGGGCGAAGTCGGCAAAGTCGGCGTGGCAATTGATTCGCTGGACGATATGCTGACATTGTTTGACGGAATTCCACTCGATCAGGTTTCGACCTCAATGACGATAAACGCTACGGCTTCGACGCTTTTGTGCTTGTATTTAGCCGTTGCGCGAAAACAAAACGTTTCATTCGATAAGGTCAACGGCACAATTCAAAACGATATTTTGAAGGAATACATCGCGCGCGGAACTTATATTTATCCGCCGAAACCGAGCTTAAGACTCATTACGGATATTTTTTCCTATTGCGCTGAAAATGTTCCGAACTGGAACACAATTTCGATTTCGGGTTATCACATCCGCGAAGCCGGTTCGACCGCCGCGCAGGAAATCGCTTTTACGCTGGCTGACGGAATCGCCTATGTCGAAGCGGCTTTGAGCGTCGGTTTGGAGGTTGATAAATTCGCGCCGCGCCTTTCGTTCTTTTTCAATTCGCACAACAATCTTTTGGAAGAAGTCGCGAAATTTCGTGCTGCTCGATGCCTTTGGGCAAAGCTGATGCGTGACCGTTTCGGCGCGAAAGATCCGAAATCAATGATGCTCCGTTTTCACACGCAGACGGCTGGTTCGACACTAACGGCGCAGCAACCGGAGGTCAATATCGTGCGGACGACGATTCAGGCGCTTGCTGCCGTTCTCGGCGGAACACAGAGCCTGCATACAAATTCGATGGACGAAGCCTTGAGTTTGCCAACCGAAACGGCGGCGCGAATCGCTCTGCGCACGCAGCAGGTTATCGCTCACGAATCGGGCGTCGCCGACATCGTTGACGCGCTTGCCGGTTCGTATGCGATCGAGGAAATGACCAATCAATTGGAAGAAAAAGCAGTCGCCTACATCGAAAAAATTGACGCGATGGGCGGAATGCTGAAAGCCATCGAAAACGGCTACCCGCAACGCGAAATTCAGGAAGCGGCTTATGATTTTCAGCGCGCCGTCGAAACGCAGGACGCAATTGTCGTCGGCGTTAATCGCTTTCAAGTGCAGGAAAACGAAACGATTCCGATTCTCCGTGTTGACCCGCAAATCGAACGCGACCAGATCGAACGCGTCTGCGCTGTCCGCGAAAAAAGGGACAAAGAAAAAGCGGAAATTTGTTTATTAAAACTGGAGCACGCCGCGCAAGGGACGGAAAATCTTTTGCCGCGCATTCTTGATGCTGTCGAAAATTACGTTACGGTCGGTGAGATTTCGCACAGATTGAGAAAAATTTGGGGCGAATATCGCGAATCAGTTACGGTTTAAGAAAAATTTAATTTACCTTTTCTCAGTGGTATAATCATCAATAAATCAAACAAAAAAATATTCTTTAATTATGGCAAACGAACAGACTGCAAACGCAAAAGAACAAGCGCCGGAAGTTGAGGAAAAGCGAACTTTTCGCACAACTCCGCTGCGTTCGATAAACGAAATTATCAATGACCTTCATAAACCGATCCACCCGATTCATTTAAAAACGCGGCGGCAGGGCGGAAAGGAAATCACTTATGTCGCCTGGTACGACGCGGCAAAATATCTCGATTTGTACGCGCCGGGCTGGTCGCACGAAATCCGCTCGATGCAGCAAATCGCTGGAAAAGTCGTTATTACCGTTCGCATCTCAATCCCGACAGCCGAAGGCGTAATTTTCAGAGAAGCAACCGGGAGCGAGGATGAAGATACCGATTCTTACGGCGACGCATTCTCCAATTCCGAATCAATGGCTCTCCGCCGCTGTGCTGCCAAGTTTGGCTTAGGTCAACATTTGTATCGGGACAAGAGCTAATTTTTGTTCTTAACAATAAAAAAGCGCGTTCTTAAATAGAACGTGCTTTTTTCTATTCGCTGCATTGTGGATGACCGCATTCGCAATCGTGATTTGTACCGTTTTTCTGCGAATTTTCGCAGTAACCGCTGCAAAAATTGCTCTCTGACTCGCTCGTGCATTTACAGCCTGCATTTTGACATTGGCTTGATGTTTCAATTTCATCCATAGGCTTTAGCTCCATAAAAACGAAACATTTATGCTGCTATTTTAGAAACTGCCTGCCGTTTGTCAATTTTAATTAAAACTATTTTTTTCGTCCGGAGCCGCTCTGTTTTCCGCCGCCGTCATTTTTGTTGACGGTTGCCCAGGCGCGTCGTTCGGCTTCATCCTCGGAAACGCCGCGTTTTTCGTAACCTTCTTCAATGTGTTCCGCCTGACGTTTTTGTTTATCCGTATATTTTGATTTATCACCTCTCGGCATGATTTTTCCCTCCTTAAACTCCAAATTCAAATTTCAGATTAAATCTTTCCTTTTTGTTCTTCTGTACGGTATTGAACAAAAGTTCGCGTTTCGTACCATATCGGACAAAAACATTTCTATTAATTGATTATAATTTTCACAAAGCGTCAGAAACAGGAAGTTTTAAACATTAACGAATCAAGGGAGAAATTTATGAATTTACAGCTTAAAAATATCGAAGATCAGGTCATAGTCATAACGGGCGCAACCAGCGGCATCGGTTTGACAACCTCACGCATGGCGGCAGAAAAAGGGGCAAAAGTTGTGTTGGTCGCGCGAAACGAAGAAGCATTGCGTCAGCTTTCAGATGAAATTAATTCGAGCGGCGGACGCGCTGTTTATTCAACGGCAGACGTCGCGGATGAAAACGCCTTGCGGCAGGCGGCGCAAAAAGCCGTTGAAAATTTCGGCAGAATCGATACCTGGGTAAATAATGCGGGCGGTTCGGTTTATGGCAGAATTATGGACGTGCCGACGGAAGATTTTCGCCGTTTGTTTGAAACCAACCTTTGGGGCGTTGTTAACGGCTCGCGCATCGCCGTCGAACATTTGCGCGAAAACGGCGGCGCGCTGATCAACGTCGGTAGCGAAGTTTCCGACAGTCCGATCCCGCTTCAGGGAATGTATTCCGCCTCAAAGCACGCCGTCAAAGGTTTTACAGACGCGCTTCGAATCGAGCTCGAAGCTGACAAATTACCAATCTCTGTGACGCTTATCAAACCGACCGCAATTCACACGCCTTTCACCGAAAACGCGAAAAATTATTTGCCGTATGAGCCGACTTTGCCCGCGCCGGTTTTCGCGCCGGAACTGGTTGCTGAAGCGATTCTGCACTGCGCGCAAAATCCCGTTCGAGATTTTTTTGTCGGCGAAACTGCGAAACTGCAATCGACGATGGCGATCCAAACTCCGCGCCTGTCCGATATTATGAAAGAAAAAACCATTGATTCGCTGCAGAATTCCGGCGAACCCGCTCAAACAAAGCGACCGGACGGGCTTTATCAACCAAATTCGAATTTGCGCCAGCGTGGTTCGGAAGAAAGATTCGTCATGGAAGACAGCCTTTATCAACGGGCTAAAATCCACCCGCTTTTGACCGCCGGTCTGATTATCGGGGGCGGAATTGCGCTCGGCGCATGGCTCAATTCAGGACGTGAAGAATCTGAAACGAGCGAACCGAAAAGAATGAGTGCTAAATCCGGCGGAAGATAGTTTTTTAAATGAATTGGTGAAAGATAAAAAACAAAAAGAGATTGTCAATTTCCCAAAAGCCAAACTCTTTTTGTTTTTTTAATTGAGTGTAGATAACTTCTTAAAGCAAGTCAGCCGAGCCGAAATTAATTACGATAAAATAAAAACTAACAGAAAAAGTCTGACCACAACCTTTCTGATAAAAAGCCTCATAAATTTTCCTCCGGGAGTTTTGGAAATGTCCTCAATTTAAAAGTACGTTTTTCCGCAGAATTTTGTTTTACTAAAAGTTAAAGATTAGAATTTTTAATCAGAAAAAAGTTGCTGGACAAAACCCACTATCCAAGCTATAAGTGAACACCAAAGTGGTTTATAAGAAATTCTTTTGAATTAGAACTTTTTTTAATCAATAAAATCTTATTTAATTTAGGAAAACGAAATAGAAATCCAATGAAAACAGAAAAACCTTTAGTGCTTGATTTAAACCAGGTTAGTGCGGATGATGTGGCGATTGTCGGCGGAAAATGCGCGTCGCTGGGCGAACTTTTCCGCGAGTTAACTTCAAAGGGCGTCAAAGCGGTCGACGGATTTTCTACCACCAGCGAAGCCTATCATATGCTGCTGGAAATCGGCGGTTTAAGAAAAAAACTGCAAAAGCTGCTGAAAGGTTTGGATACTGAAAACTTGGACGAACTGGCGCGCGTCGGTAGCGAAGCCCGCCACCTGATGCTGGAAACCCCGTTTCCGAAAGAAATCGAAGCCGCCATCCTCGACGGCTACAAACGCTTGGGCGAACGCATCGGTAAAAAAACTTTCGAAGTTGCGGTTCGCTCATCCGCCACCGCAGAAGATTTGCCGGACGCTTCGTTTGCCGGTCAGCAGGACACGATTCTGAATGTTCGCGGCGAAAAACGTCTGATCGAAGCCTGTCATGAATGTTACGCTTCGCTCTGGACAGACCGCGCGATTTCCTATCGCCAGGCAAAAGGTTTCGACCATTTCGACCTCGCGCTTTCGATTGGCGTCCAGCCGATGGTGCGCTCTGATATCGCCTGTTCCGGCGTAATGTTCACGCTCGACACGGAAAGTGGTTTTCGCGATGCGGTTGTCATAAACGGCGCGTGGGGTTTGGGCGAAGCCGTTGTTCAAGGTATGGCAACGCCAGACGAATGGATCGTTTTCAAACCGACACTGAAATTAGGTTTCCGCCCAATCGTTACCCGAAAACTCGGTGTCAAAGAAGTCAAAATGGTTTTCAATGATGATGGAATTGGAACGGTTGTCAGAGATGTTGTCGAAACACAGCGAAATCGGTTTTGTCTCGCCGGTTTTGAAGTTTTGCAGCTCGCACAATGGGCTTGTTTGATCGAAGATCACTATTCGGAACGCGCCGGACGCCACCAACCGATGGACATCGAATGGGCAAAAGATGGTATTACCGGCGAGCTTTTTATTTTGCAGGCTCGCCCCGAAACGGTTCACACGCAGAAACAGGAAAATGTGATCGAAACCTATCGCCTGACGGGAAATCACGGCGCGCCTCTCTGTACGGGCGTTGCCGTCGGCGAAAAAATCGGTTTCGGTAAAATTCACGTGCTTTTAGACCCGGAAAAACTTAAAAATTTCAAAGCGGGCGATATTCTGGTTACTTCTATGACCGACCCGGCTTGGGAACCGATCATGAAACGCGCTTCAGCAATCGTTACCGACCGCGGCGGCAGGACTTGTCACAGCGCGATCATCAGTCGCGAACTCGGACTTCCCTGCATCGTCGGCACCGGAAATGCCACGCAGGTTTTAACGACCAGACATGACGCCACGGTTTCCTGTGCCGAAGGAGCGCAGGGAAATATTTATTATGGGAAAGTTGATTACACAATTGATAAACGTGTGATTACGGACGACGTGCGCCCGAACACGCAGGTAATGATGAACGTCGGTGACCCGGACCACGCTTTTTCCGTCGCCCAGCTTCCGAACGACGGTGTAGGACTCGCGCGTCTGGAATTTATCATCAACAACCACATCGGAATTCACCCGATGGCGCTCGTAAAATATCCTAATCTGCGAAAGCGCGAAACCATCGAAACCATCGCCAAAACCATCGGCGAAGAAGACCCCAAGGAATTTTTCGTGCGCAGACTGTCAGAAGGAATCGGCAAAATTGCCGCGGCTTTTTATCCGAAACCCGTTATCGTCCGTATGTCGGATTTCAAATCCAACGAATACGCGCGGCTGATCGGCGGGCACGAATTCGAACCGAATGAAGAAAATCCGATGCTCGGTTTCCGCGGCGCTTCGCGTTATTACGACGAACGATACAAAGCCGGTTTCCGGCTGGAATGCCTCGCCATGCAGCGTGTCCGCGAAGATATGGGTTTGACGAACGTTAAAGCGATGATTCCTTTTTGCCGCACGGTCGAAGAAGGCGAAAAAGTTATTGCGCTGATGGCTGAATTTGGTTTGAAACAGGGCGAAAACGATCTGGAGATTTACGCTATGTGCGAGCTTCCGGCAAACGTCGTTTTTGCAGATGAATTTTTGAAAGTTTTCGACGGTTATTCGATCGGTTCAAATGATCTGACGCAGCTTGCTTTGGGTTTAGACCGCGATTCCGAAATGGTCGCGCATCTTTTTGACGAACGCAACGGCGCGGTTGAAAAAATGGTCGCGATGGCGATTGACGCCGCCAAGCGCAACGGCAAAAAAATTGGTATCTGCGGGCAGGCGCCTTCGGATTACCCGGAATTTGCACAGTTTCTGGTCGAACGCGGCATTAATTCGATCTCGCTCAACCCCGATACGGTTATTCAAACGACAAGCACGATTCTCGAAACCGAAGCGCAGTTGAAAAAACAAACTCAATCAGCTACAACTTAACAAAGCAGTTTTAAAACTAAATTCACCGGATACAGGCGGATAAAAATTATTCGTCTTTATCCGTGTTAATCTGTTTTTAGATATTTATTTTTCATACGGAGAATTATGCAGGAAATTACCGCAACCGAATTAAAACAAAGATTAGACAACGGCGATGATATTCAATTGATTGACGTGCGCCAACCGGACGAAAACGCATTTGCCAAAATAGAAGGCGCAAAACTCATTCCGCTCGGCGAGATTATCAAAAGAATGGACGAACTTGACGAAACAAAGGAAACCGTAATTCACTGCAAAATGGGCGGACGCAGCGCTCAGGCAATTCAGGCTCTAACTCGCGCCGGTTTCAAAGGAAAAATGTCCAACCTGCGCGGCGGAATCACAGCGTGGTCGAATGAAGTTGATCCAAAAGTGCCGAAATATTAGTTTAAGTTAGTACAGCGAGTTTGCCAGGTTAAAAAACAAAGAACCTGGCAAACTCGCTGTACTCGGTCAAATCGCCGAACTAATTTCCCCGCTCATGCGAACGATTTTCATTCCTTTCTCAACTTTTGTTCGACAAGCCAGAACAGGTTTTTCCTTTTCTTTTCCGTCCAGCCAAACCTGACAATTGGCGCAGTCGCCATTCCAGCAAAAATCGCCCATTGAAATCGTTTCCATCCAGAGATATTGAAAACATCTGAGCAAGGTATTGTTTTCAGGCACGTTTAAAATTTTTCCATTGACCTCTATTTCCACGAGCTTTTTAAAAGGCTCGAAAATTTCCAGGTAATCGTCCGGATTATTCATATAATTTAAAAATATTTTTATTGCTGCGCCAATGATTGAAGCGTTTCTTTTTTATCCAAAATGTAAGAAATAAAAGCGCGTGTCTGCGCGGGCTGAAAGCCTTTGATCGAAACCATCGAAACGAAGCGTTTTAACTCGTGATTTTTAATTTTCGATTGTACCAGTTTTCCGCTTTTAACTTCATCGCGAATCGCCCACGAAGGCAACAGTGAAATCCCTAAACCTTTTTCAATCATCATTTTAATAAAATAAGTATCGTTTGATTCGAGCGCTTTTTCAGGCTCAAGTTTTAGTTTTTTGAAAAAACCGTCAGTCGCGCGGCGAATCGAAGCGCCCCGTTCGAATAAAATCCATCTCTCGTTTTCCAGTTCATCGGAATTTACTTCCTTGCGTTTAGCCAAACGGTGTTTTTTGCCAAGAACTAAAACGAGTTCGTCTTCGACCAGTTCAACGACTTTTAAAGCCGGTGAATAAGCTGGCATCGAAGCGAAACCGACATCAGCCGTGCCTTCCAGAATATCGGTTATCGTCTGCTCGGTGCTGACGGTTGTGCGAAATAAAAGTTCGATGTTTTCGTTTTCCTCCATAAAACTTTCGAAAAGCGGCGCAAAAAGGTAAACCAGTGCCTGCGTTGCCGCCGCGACGCGGACGCGTCCGGTCAGAGATTTCTCGCGTCCGGCGATTTTTTCGCGCATTTCTTCGGTTTCGTCCAGAATCCTGATCGCGTATTCCAGCGCGGTTTTTCCGGCAGCGGTTAAAATCACGCCTCGTTTGGCGCGAATGAAAAGCGGCTCGCCGAATTCTGATTCCAGAGCCTTGATCTGATGGCTGACCGCCGATTGCGTCAAATGCAGGGTTTCCGCCGCCCTCGTAAAATTCAAACTTTCAGCAACCGTGCGAAAAGTTCTTAACTGCCAGAGTTCCATTATTTTAACTTGATTTAGACATTAACAGTTTTAATGATGCGTATGAAAAATTAGAGTTAGACTAATAACTTCTCATTTGGGATAATAATTGTATTGTTATTAAAAATCAACATTTATAAATTATTATTATTATTCAAAGGGGGTTTATTATGATTTCAAACAAATTGGATCACGCTATTGAAAAAATGCGGGGAAACGAATTTTCCACCGAGCAGAAATTAATTAAGGAATTAACCGGGAAAGTTTTGCCGAAGATTGAAGCGAAAAATATTTGGCTAAAAGTTCTTGATCATAAATGGTATATCAGCGAACGCCTGCGCCGCGATGTCGGTTTGCGCGTGGCTGCCGTTGACTACATGGAAAATTTTTACGAACAGAGTTTTCCGAAAAACAGGAATTTTAATTCAAAAATCAGGCGTGCATTTGCCGCGGCAACTCTAGCCGCTTAACGATTATTTTTAAATTTTCTGGAAAGCTGTAAATTATTTTAAAATAATTTACAGCTTTCTTTTGTCGAGTTTAAGTTTTAACGTATGATAACTTTGATTGTGCCGAAGGGATTGATAAAATAGGGTTTAGAATAAGGAGGTTAAATATTATGTCAGTCATCATGTATAGCAAACCGGGCTGCCCATATTGCCAGAGGGCGCGCAATTACTATAACGAAAACAACATTCCTTTTACCGAATTCGACGCCCAAAACGATCCTCAGCGCAAAAAAGAAATGCTGGCGTTTTCCGATGGCGACCCGACCGTGCCGTGTATTATTGAAAATGGGGTTTATGTTGCTTCCGGTTGGGGAAATCCCCCACGCGGCTGAACGATCACACTTGATTAAGACGGCAGTTTGCCGTCTTTAAAATTTGGATTTTAGGTTTCGGGCATTTCGCTTTTCAGAATTATTTTTTATTTATTTTTGAGCGCGATTTCCTAAATCGGAAATTATGTTTATAATCTTAAATTTCGGCAATCTAAATTCCGAAATCTAAAATCTAAAGACCATTATGGTTGGTTCGACGATTCATCAATACAAAATTCTCGAAAAACTTGGCGCCGGAGGACAAGGAACTGTCTACAAAGCGCAGGATACCAAACTAGACCGAACAGTGGTCATAAAAGTTCTCCCCCCGGAACTTACATCACGAACAGCAAACTACAAAAGATTTGAACGCGAAGCACAGCTTTGCTCGCAACTCGATCACCCAAACGTCTGCACAATTTTCGATTTCAGCGATTCCGACGGGATTTTTTATATTGCAATGCAATATGTGAAAGGAAAAAATGTCCGTCAGTTGGTTAATGGTCGCCCGCTTGAATTAAAAAGCGCGCTTTCGATTGCCGTTCAGGTTTGCGACGCGCTCGCTTACACGCATGAGCGAAACATCATTCATCGCGACATCAAAGCCGGAAACGTGATGGTCACCGAAACCGGGCAGGTAAAAATTCTCGATTTCGGTCTGGCAAAATTGATTGAAGACGATCAGCAGTCGAATTCTAAAGGCATGGACCGAACGGAGATAACCGAAGTCGGAATCCCTTACGGCACAGCAACTTATGCCGCGCCCGAACAAGCCAAAGGCGAACGAGCCGACCACCGCGCCGATATTTTTTCAACGGGTGTGCTGCTTTACGAAATGTTGACGGGAATATGGGCGTTTCAGGGAAAAACCGTGATTGACGTGCGCCACGAGGTTTTGCACGGAACGCCGAAACCTCTTGCTGAAATGCGTCCCGAACCAATTCCGCCCCAAATCCAGCAAATTATTGACAAGGCGCTCGCCAAAAACCCGCGTGATCGTTACCAGAAAATCGCCAGTATGCGCGACGATTTGCGTGCCATTTTACAGGACATTACAGGTGTTCCGCTTTTGCAAAACGATACTTTTTCGCCGCGTCACCATTCTAACGAAAGCCCGGTCAAACGTGCATGGAACTGGATCAAAGGAAAATCTCAATCTGAAAATTCGATCGGTCGCACGCCTTCGGTTACAAATTCTCCGGGCGTAATTTCCGACCCGCCTTCAACTTCACTAACCGGCACGGGACGCGAAAAACAAAGTGTGGCGATTTTACCTTTCAAAAATTTAAATCAAGATGCGTCTGCGGCTTTTTACGAATTTGCGCTGGCTGACGCCGTAACGACGGAACTTGCTCAGCTTCGCTCGCTGATCGTTCGTCCTAGTTCTGTAATTGCGCGCTATCAGGGAATTGATGTTGACCCGCGCGAAGCCGGTCAGGAATTGCGCGTCAATGCCGTTCTTTCCGCCGGATTTTTGCGTTCGGGCGAGAGAATGCGCGTTACGGCTCAGCTTTTAGACGTTTTAAGCGGCGAAATTTTATGGAGCGATCGGATTGATGCCGAAGGCAGTGACATTCTGGCAATTCAGGACACGATCGCACAGCGCATTCTTGAAGGTCTGGAGCTTGAACTTTCACCGAAAGAACAGGAAATTCTCGCCCGCCGCCCGACGGAAAACGCCGAAGCATACGAAGAATTCTTGCGCGGGCGTGACAATTTCGGTCGATTTATTTTCCGTACGGTTTCCAATGAAGATTGCGAAGCGGCGATCGCTAATTTCAAACACGCCGTTGAACTCGATCCGCATTTTGCGCTTGCTTACAGCGGACTCGGCGCTTGTTATGCCAATCGTCTGTTTAAAGGAATGGGTTCGGCGGAAGATTACACCTACGCCGAAGCGGCTTTCAGTAAAGCATTTTTCTACGATCCGAATGTCGTCGAAGCCCGCGTTTTAATGGTTTTGATTTATCTTTCGCGCGGCGAAAAGAAAAAAGCGCGCGCTGAAATCACCGCGCTGAAAAAACAATTTCCAAATGACGCGCCGCTTTATTTCGTCAAAGGCACGATGCACCGGCTCGACGGCGAATACGAAGAAAGCCTGAAAAGTTTTGAAAAACTTTCGCGGCTCGATCCGATGGCGCGCGTAGTTTCGGCTTATAACCGCGCCCGAATTTTCCTTTATCAAAGCCGTTATGATGAAGCGCTTCGCGAATTGGACGAAGGCGCAAAGATCGAACCGCATCATCCGCTTATCAGAATTTTCCGTTCGTCCGTGCTTTATTACATGGGCGAAAAGGAAAAAGCGATTGAAACTATTCAAAGCGTTTTGGATGAAAATCCGAAAATGGACGGCATTCGCCCGCTTTTTGCAATTTATCTGGGAAATATCGGACGCCGCGAAGATGCTCGCGCACAGATGACTGAAGAAGCGCGGAATCTGGCAAAAGCCGATCACGATATGGCATACTGGATGGCTTCGGCTTATACCCAGCTCGGAGAAAAAGACGAAGCTTTTTACTGGTTGGAACGCGCCATAAGGCTCGGCAACGAAAATAAACCTTGGTTTGAAAACGACAAACTGCTCGAACCGCTGCGCCACGATCCGCGTTTTGAAGAACTAATAAAAAAGATTCACAAAGATGATTAAATCGTCGTTTGTGAATCTTTAAATTCTAACGACCGCCAACAAGTTTTACATCCAGATCCGCACCGATTTGATTTCCGCCGAAGCCTTTTCCCCGCAAAGGGCTGTTCGCCCGCAGTTGAAAATTCCCTGCCTCGACATTTTCAAAACCGATTTGCATTAACGACACCGGATACATATTTTTTCCCCGGTACAGCGCCGCGTTTCCGCCGATGATAGCGTTGTAGCTGATATCGGCATTCGGAAAATATCTGTCGGTTGTCGGTTTGCCGGAATTTACGTCGTCGCCTTTGAAACCGTATTCGTTTTCGTAAATTATATTGTTTCGAAAAATGAAATTTTTGATGGGATTGCCGTAAGACTGTGTGATGTTTCCAGACTGAAGAATGGTGTTGTTTTCAATCACCAGACCGTCCCAGGCAGTTGATTTCATAAAAAACCCGGCGCCGTTCCATTTTCCGCCGTTAATGTCCGCAAAAATATTGTTGCGAATGGTTAGACGATGCCCACCGCTGCCTTCGTCGCCCAAAATATTAAGCGCGTTTCCGCTGCCGCGAACGATATTACCAATAAATTCAATGTCCTCGATAATAGTTTCCTTACCGTTGTCGGCGCGCGTCGTAAACAGAACCGCTGTTCCGTCTTGTGCCATTCCCCAATTATTGGTCATCAAATTGTGTTCAACCTTAATGCGCCGCCCGTTTTTTATTTCGAAAAGATTTTTTACTGCCCAGTCTTTTTCGCGCCATTCCAGAGGTTTGTTCAAAAAATTATCGCGCACGATACAGTCCGTCGGCACAAGTTTCAGAAACGAACCCGCGCCGCCGAACAAAATATTTTCAGCGGCGGCTTCCAGATAATTATTTATGATTTCAACCGGACCATCCGTCGCCCAAACTGCGATTGCCTGTGATTCGTCGCCTGTTTTTTTTATATCGGAAATATGGCTGTTGACGATGCGAATAAATTTTCCGTTGGCGGCAATTCCGCGCCGTTGCCCTTCGGTCGGGCTGCCGTGAATATAAACGCGGTCGAATTCAATGTGATGCGGAAGGTCCTCAATGCGTTTTTCTTCGGTCGTACCGAGCTGAACAATGTTTCCCACTCCGCCTTTTGTTGCGCCGAATTCAACGCCGATAAAACGAAAGTGATGCGCACCCTCGATGGTTGAAACCACGGGTTCACCTGTTGGCGAAACAAGTTTCGGTAAAACGGAAGCGTATTTTACAGGATTTATTCTCGCGCCTTCAGGCGGAAGCTGATTTTCGGTGGCTGACGTGCGAACCGTGATGAATTCACTGCCGGTTTTATTCGGCAA
>JADMIO010789768.1_pt1 | contig 29567 bp, 30 predicted proteins | sample 8958161 | NCBI WGS metagenome assembly JADMIO01 (sample SAMN16585339, study PRJNA669376) | soil metagenome | isolation source: Crop rotation soil | place: USA: Cullars Rotation, Alabama | collected 2011 | reverse complement strand
CCTCGGGTGCCGGCGCGGTTGAACCATCATCGGCGGGGCGAGCCCCGTCGGCGGTCGGCGAATGCCAGGCGGGCAGGGGCGCCGGCACGGGCGGCGCATCCTGTGCCACCACCGGGGCCGCCATCAGCAACCCGAGCAATGCGATAAGCCGCCAGCCCTTCAACCTGTCACCCCTCCCGCAACGCCGGGTGAACGCGAGTTACCCTTGGAATGGGGAGAACCTGTGTCATAAGGGCGGCACAGCCGCAAGGACGAGACAATGCCCGCCAACCAAGCCCTGATCCAGTATCTCAAGACCCGCCGTTCGGTCGGCATCGGCTTCCTCAAGGACCCCGGTCCGACCCCTGAAGAGCTGCGCGAGATTCTGACCATCGGCACCCGCGTGCCCGACCACGGTAAGGTCGTCCCTTGGCGTCTCGTGGTGATCGAGGGCGACGCCCGCCGCACTGCTGGCGAAAGGCTCGCCGAGCTGGTCAGGCGCCGCAACCTGGCGATCGACGAGGCGTCGCTCGAGAATGAACGCAAGCAGTTCCTCCCGGCGCCGGTGACCATCGGCGTCCTCGTGGCGCCCAGGCCCCATCCCAAATCGCCCGAGCTCGAACAGATTCTCTCGGCGGGTAATGTCTGCTTCAACCTCAGCCACGCCGCCTTCGCCTTCGGCTACGCGGCCAGCTGGACCAACCGCTGGTACGGCTTCGACCCCGAGGGCCAGCAGCTCCTCGGCGCGCGCGGCGGCGAACGCTTCGTCGGCTTCGTCCACATCGGCACGCCGTCGATGGTCCCCGAGGACCGCGAGCGCCCGAATCTCGAAGACGTCGTGACCTGGTGGGGTGACACGTCGCGGCCGGACGCGACCGGTTAACTCATCGTTAACGTCATTAGCGCTTTGTTAACCGCGACAACCGCCGCGGATTCGCCATGGGCGTACAACCGATCGCCGTGCCGCAGGGCCTCGCCTACGTGCTCAACTCGGCGGGCGATAAGTCCAATGTCGATTTCGACTATCTGCTGCAAACCGCCATGCGCGAGTCGAGCCTCGATCCGCAGGCGAAGGCTCCCACCTCCTCGGCGGTAGGGCTGTTCCAGTTCCTCGACTCCACCTGGCTCCAGACCATGAAGGAGCAGGGGCCGCGGCTGGGCTACCAGCAATATGCCGATGCCATCACTCGCACCTCGGACGGCGATTACACCGTCAAGGACAAGGACATGCGGGCGAAGATTCTGAAGCTGCGCGAGGACCCGCAGGTCGCCGCCGACCTTGCCGCTGCGTTCACCGAAGCCAATGGCGACTACCTGAGCGACAAGTTCGGCCGCATGCCCAGCCCCGGCGAGCTCTACATCGCGCACTTCCTCGGTGCTCAGGGCGCCGAGAAGTTCTTCCGGGCCGGATTGAGCAACCCGGATCAGGTCGCGGCGAAACTGTTCCCCAAGCAGGCCAAGGCCAACCCGTCGCTGTTCTACGATGGCAGCCACCCCCGCACGATCCGCGAGGTCTACCGCGCGCTTGTCGCACAGCACACCGGAGGCGTGCCGTCGGCCACTGCGCCAGTTGCTCCAGAAAGCGACCCTAAGTTCATCGCTCAGCAGATGGTCGCCAACTCGAATACCCGCTGGTCGACCGACGACGTGCCCTCCCGCATCGGTCCCGACGATATGTCGTTCAATGCGCTGTTCTCGACCGAAGCAGCATTCGCTGCCACCCCGCTGATCGGAGGGCCGGCCTCGCTGCAGGCAATCGACGCCGCAGTTGGCCCCGCCGATCCGCTGGACCGGCCGTTCGCGGCGCCGGCACCGCTGATCCCCATGGACACCGCGGCGGCGCCCGAGCCGGATGCGGCACCACTGGCGCTGGTCGACGACATGGTCACCGGCAGTATCGATGCGCCTCCCACCGATGCGGGCGCCGACGACGGAATGCCCAAGCCGCGCGTGCTGATGACTTCGCTGGGCACCGGCGAGGGCAGCACGCTTTTCCTCACCCAGCAGCTCGCCGCGCCGCCGCCCTACGTGCCTTAACGAGCCACAAACCGGCATGGTGAACCGTTCCTTAAGCCTTGCTGGCTAGGGTCGATTCCGGGTCTGCCGGAGAGCGGGATGGTCGCCTACCAGGATTTCGTCGCCCTGAGCCAATCGGGCGACAGCGAGGAGCGGGGGCAGGCCGCCCACCTCGCGGCCCAGGCCTATCTGCTCCACACCGGCCCCGCCGACGAACACGCCGCCCTCTATGCCGCGCTGATCGGATTCCTCGATGACCCGTCGGTGCGCGTGCGCGCAGCGCTGGCCTACGGCCTGCTGCACGCGATGGAAGCGCCGCGCCCGATTCTGCTCGCGCTACTGCAGGACAGCGAGGTGATCTCGCGGGCCGTTGCCCAGTATTCACCGGCCCTCATCGATGCCGACCTCATCGGGTTGGTGCGCCACGCCGGTCCGGTCATGCTTCACGCCATCGCTCAGCGTGAGCGGGTGAGCGCGCGCGTCGCCGAGGCCCTGATCGCTCGCGACCATCCGCTGCTCACCTTGCGCGTCACGCAGCGTCACGATGTCCCGGTATCCACCGCGCTGCTGGCACGGCTCGCCGCCGGCAAAGGGCTCGGCGACGCCGAACTGCGCGGCGCATTGCTCGACCGCGAAGATCTACCTGCTTCAGCGCGCCTGATGCTCGTCGACGCCGCCGTGGAGGCCCTGCGCCGTGCCCGCATCGTCAAGGGTGCAGTCGCCAAGCCGCGACTTGATCGCCTCCTGCGCGACGCGCTCGACACCGCGCTCACCGCGATCGGGGAGGGGGAGGCGGTCGTCGATGGAACGCCGTTCGCGACCGAAGTCGTTGCCACCGAACGTCTCTCCGCGCGCATAATGCTCCACGCTGTGGTCAACGGCCACGTGCTGTTCTTCGCGGACTGTCTGTCAGTCCTCTCGCACACCCCGCGCGAAAAGGTCTTCACGCTGCTCGAGACCGGCAGTCGCGCCTCGCTCAACGCCTTGCTCGCCCGCTGCGGGCTGGGCGAAGCCGTGCGCAGCCTCATCGCGCGCCTGATCTTTCACGCCCGCGCCGCCGACCTCGCGGACGACGTGACAGCCCGTCATTTTGTCGTCACAGCACTGACCGAAGAGCTGATCGTCGAGCACGAGGGCGTCATCCCGCCCGAGCTCGAGGACGCATTTGCCTATCTCAGTGAACAGAACGTCGCTCTCGCCCGCCGCGCCGCCAAGGGGGTGATGTTCGCCTTCGCCGGCGACAGCGGCGCCGACCGCACCATGCCGCTCATCGACGCAACTGAAGAGCTGCTGGCGCTACCCGCTGCCTAGAACCGGAACTGTTCGCTGAGCACGCGTTCTTCGAGTCCCGTACCCGGGTCGAACAGCAGTGTTACCCGGTGTCCGCGATCTTCGCGCACCACCACTTCGGCGATGTTGCTGAATTCGAGGCTATCAGCCACCGCGCTCACCGGCCGCTTTTCCGTCTCGCGCGCCCGGAACGTAACGACCGCCTTGTTCTCGAGGATCGCCCCGCGCCAGCGCCGCGGCCGGAACGGCGAGATCGGCGTGAGCGCGAGCAGCGGCGAGTCGATCGGCAGGATCGGCCCATGCGCCGAGAGGTTATACGCGGTCGATCCGGCCGGCGTGGACAGCAGCACGCCGTCGCAGATCAGCTCGGGCATCTGCGTTCGCCCATCGACAATGATCTCGACCTTTACCGCCTGGTACGTGGTGCGGAACAGCGACACCTCGTTGAGGGCGAGCGCGTCGTGCGTCTTGCCTGACACATCGGTCACGTGCATGGCGAGCGGTGTGATGTGCGTCGGCTTGGCGGCCGCCACCCGCGCGGGCAGCCCGTCGTCGGCATACTCGTTCATCAAGAAGCCGACCGAGCCGCAGTTCATGCCGAACACCGGCAGGTTGCGGTCCATCACCTGGTGCAGCGTCTGCAGCATCAGCCCGTCGCCACCCAGCGCGACGATCACGTCGGCGGTCTCCGGACCCGCGTCGCCATAGCGCCCGCGCAGCCGCGCCATCGCGGCGTCGGCCTCGGCGGTGCCGCTCGACACAAAGCTCAGGCGCAGGGCGGCAGGTTCGGTCACGGTCGCGTAGTCCCGGCGGAAAACGGGGCCTGCCTAGCATGGGACTCCCCCGTGTGCCAGCAAGCCGCCCGTTAATAGTGAGTTGCGTCGATTGCGAAAATCCAAACCGATCTTGTCGTTTTCCTCTAACCGGCCGCAGGCACACTTGGCGTTCCGCGAGGTGCCCGATGCAGGACGACAGGCTCCAGGACGAAGAAGCGCGCCTTGCCGCGCTCTACCGCTACGAGATTCTCGACACCCCACGCGAGGAGCCGTTCCAGCGCGTCGTCGAGCTGGTACAGGCCGTTCTCGGCGTGCCGATGGCGGCCGTGTCGCTCGTCGACCGCGACCGCCAGTGGTTCAAGGCCTGGGGCGGCCCACTCGAGCAGGAAGTCCGGCGCGACGTCGCCTTCTGCAACGAAACCATCCGCCGCCGCGGGCCGCTCGCTGTGCCAGACGCCACCCTCGACGGCCGCTTTGCCGGCAATCCGCTGGTAACCGGCGCTCCCCACATCCGCAGCTACCTGGGTGTGCCTCTTACCACCGCCGAGGGCTACAATATCGGTACGCTCTGCGCCATCGACGTCGAGCCCAGGCCGTTCGATCAGCGCCAGGCCGATATCCTGAAAAAGCTCGGCGAGATCGTCATGGAGCAGATCGAGCTGCGCCAGATCGCGCGCCAGGATTCGCTCACCGGGGCGCTCACCCGCCGCGGCTTCCTCGCCGAAGTCGACAAGGAGTTCCTGCGCGCCACCCGCTACGACCGGCCATCGGCGCTGGTCATCATCGACGTCGACCACTTCAAGGCGATCAACGATCTCTACGGCCATCCCGCCGGCGACGCCGTGCTCGTCTCGATTGCCGGAAGCTGCATGGCGACGATGCGCAAGTCCGACGTTTTCGGGCGCATCGGCGGCGAAGAGTTTGGCCTGCTCCTGCCCGAAACCACTGCTGGCGAGGCCGCCGACGCCGCCGAGCGAATCCGCCGGCTGATCGAGACGACGCTAGTCGAATCCGGGGGCCGGGACATCCGGGCCACGGTGAGCCTCGGCGTAGCCCCCATTCCCGCTGCTGCCGGCGGCGCCGCGAGCTGGTTCGACGAGGCTGACATCGCGCTTTACGAAGCCAAAGAGTTCGGCCGGAACCGCGTGGTCGCCGCCAAGCCGCGCCGCATCGTGGCGCCGGCCCCGAGCCTCGCGCCTGAACTTCCCGAACGATTGAACTGAGTCAGCCGCCGTAGGGCCTTGCGCCGCACCGCGCGCAGGCGTCTGGTGCGCGGGCGGCATTGGGGTGCGCCTGTCATGACGTCGGCCAGATCGGTTTCGCGGCCGCTCGCGTTCGTCGCGGGCGCGTTCCCGGTGACCTTTGCCTTCGGCTACCTGCCCGTCGATCTTTACGGCCGCAACCTTCAGGCGCTCGGGGGCGACGTCTGGCTGGCCTGGCTCTACGTGGCGTTCGGCCTCGTGCTCCTGATCCCCATAGCGCTCCTCTGCCTCTCCCGCCGCCTCGCGCCGTGGGTGGCGGACCTGCTGTTCGCCCTGGGCCTGTTCCTCTTGCTCAGCGACTGGCTGGCGCCGGTGCAGGTCGCCCGCCTCGACGGCGCCCGCTTCGGCAGCACCGAGCCCGTCCTCTACACCGCGATCGAGATCGGCATCGCGCTCGCGGTGCTGGTGCTGCTGCTGGTGCTACCGCGCAATGCCGTCCGGGTGCGCACCCAGGCGGTCGTCAGTGCCGTGCTCGTTCTCTATGTCGCCGCCAGCCTCGTCCTGCTGCCCGGCAAACCGGCTGAGGCCGCGCCATCCCCGCCCGCGCCGGCGTCGAGCACGCTGCCCAACATCTACCAGTTCCACCTCGACGAGCTGCAGTCCGACTTCGCGCTGGCCGCGATGACGAGCCCGGAGTTCGCCAGCGCCTTCGACGGCTTCACCTTCTTTCGCCGGAACATCTCCAACTATCCCTACACGCAGCCCTCTGTCCCCAGCTACCTCACGAGCTCGATCTATCGCTCGGGCGGCTACCTCGATTGGGTCAAGAACTTCGACAAGGGCCTGCTGACCGACCTCAAGGCGGCTGGATACCGCCTCGAGGTCGTGGGTCTGCCCGAGCACTTCCAGACCCCAATCGCCGAGCCATTTCGTTCGCCGGAGCAGCTGTTCGAAACCGACTTCAACATCCGCCACCCCCAACTGGTGGATTTCACCAGCCTGTGGTTCGCCCGGTTGCTCCCAAACACTATCACCAATGACGCGCTGTTGTGGGGAACAGAGGCCGGCCAGACGCTCAGCGGCTGGCTCGACACGCGCCTCGGCGACGACGTGCCGCGAACCGTGGAGCAGGGGATGAGCCCGTTCCAGGCGGTCAACGCACTCGATCATCTGCGCAAGGACGAGGCCGGGGCGCCCGATCATGGCCGCTACCTTCTGGTCCAGGCCATCCTGCCGCATGCGCCCTATGTCATGGACGGCGCGTGCCGGTTCGACCCTGACACGACAGTCCCTGTGGACCGGCAATACGCAGCGCAGGCCACATGCTCGATCCGTGAGGTCGCGCTGTTCCTTGCCGAGCTCAAGCGTCTGGGCCGCTACGACAGCTCGGTCGTCATCATCCAGTCCGATCACGGCTACGGATGGGCGGGCTTTGAGGGCACCGATGCCGCGGTGATGACCGGGGCGTCCGAGCTTTTCGGCCCCGGTCTCGACCTGTTTGCCGGTGTCGATGGGGTAGGGCGACGGGCCATGGCGACGTTCAGCATCAAGCCCGTAGGGGCCGGCGGCGTGTTGCGGATTTCGGACGCCCCGTCTGAGCTGCTCGATGTCTACCCCACCGTCATGGATTTGGTGGCCTTGGGCCCCCAGGCACAAGTTGAGGGGGTAAGCCTCGCACCCTGCGTCACCAGCGGGGCATGCTCCGCCGCGGAGAACCGCGACCGATACTTCTACGCCTTTCCCGCCGATGCGCCGGGGACCAATATCGTCCGGCGCAAGGTGACGTCGTGGAACGGGGAGCCGATCTTCGCACCCATGGAGCCCGTCACGATCACCGGACGCTAACCAGCTCGCCGTTCGAACCAGACCATCGTTCTACCGGACGCCGATACCTGCTCCTGCCGCACCACGCGGCCGATGTGGTTGATGGCGGCGAGGAAGTGCGCGAGCGTGTAGTTGGGAAAGATATCGGCGCGCAGCGCCAGCATCTTCTTCACCGTCGGATCGTCCCTGGGCACGAACTCGATGACTCCTTGCGGCGCAATCGCGGCGATCCACGCGACGACCTGTTCGAGCGGCGCGTTATGCGCGATCGCCAGGTGATGCTCGAACGCCAGTGCGAGCACCCCGTCGGCGCGGAACCGCTCCACGAAACCCTGCCGCTCGGCCTGCATCCAGCCTTGCGTAGGGGAGGGGTTCATTGCGTCGAGATAAAGTGGCAGGAAGGCGAGGTGCTCCGCCTTGGCGCGCGCGTGGGCCTGATCCAGCGACTGCTGGTCAAAGTCAAAGCCGGTGACGCTCGCCGCGCCACTCTCCAGCGCCACCTTGCTGTAATCGCCCGTGTTGCAGCCGAGGTCGATCACGGAGCGCGCGCCCGTTTCGCGGACGAAGTGCGCGACGAAAGCGCGCTTCTGCGTGGCCTCGGCGTCGTTGTAGGTCGTGGTCGTCGCATACTGCGCCCAGGTCGTCGCGCTGCTGTTGGCGGGGACCAGTCCGGCGATCCAGCCGCGCAACTGCTTCAGCATGCCCTTGAAGCCGACCAGCGGCAGCTTCCGCCCCTCGAGCGAAAAGTCCGCGGCCTTCTCGCTGGTCCGGCCCTTCTGGAACTGCGCCGGCAGCACGACATTGCTCAGCACGCGCCAGCTCAGCTTCCGCCGCAGCGGCAGCAGCGTCGCCAGCGCCTCGACCGGGATGCCCTCGAGGTTCCCGCGGTACCAGGCGTTCGGCGCGATATCGAGATAGGCGCGCAGCAGCAGCGGATTGAGGAACTGCTCGCAGAATTGCCGGTGCCCCAACCAGAACGCGCCATCGACATAAGGCCGGATCGACAGGTGGTCGATGAAGATCGGCTTCGGCCCCACGAACTGCACGTTGTAGGCCGACGCATCGATCAGGGTGAGCCCACGATCCAGCAGGTCGAGGTGGAGATCGAGATGGAACAGCGCCGCATCCTTGAGCAGCGAGAACGACCACTCGTAAGGCTGCGACCACGGCGCGATCCGCTGATGCTCGAGCACCACCGCTACGTCGTTCGGGTCGAGTCCGAATTCCGCCGGTGTGCGTTCCTCGAAGCCGGCAAGCCGTCCGTCCGAGGCAAGGGCGCGCAACGTCTCGCGCGCGACCTCGAACTCAGCGAACGCGCCACGTGACACCGTGCGCAGGATACGGCCGTCGACACTGAAGACCTGGCCCGCAGGGTCGCGAAACGACCCCGCCAGGCGCGTGTGCGCTGTCGGATCGAGCGTCCGGATATCGCTGCTTATGACCGCGTCTTCTTGCCGAAGAGCGAGGCGAAGAACGCCTGTACGCGGGTCCAGAATACCGAGAGCGTAGCGCTTGCCACCGCAAGGCCGCCGATGATCGCCTGCAGGATCATGCTCCCGGTGCCCGGGTCGAGATAGGCATAAGCGGGCATCACGAGTGCGATCGTGAACAGCACCGCAGGCAGTAGAAGTTTCATCTCAAACCCCCGGAAGTCGGCCAATGCTTAGTCGCCGGGAGCCAATATTGTCAACAAACCGTCATACGACAGCCGGCCGCCGTTGCCTTTGTGCACCGGTGGCAGCGCCGCCCCGTCCGGCCCCGGCCACTTTGAGATTGCCAAACCCGCGCCCCGTTCGTACCAACCGGCAGTCGCCGGCATAGCTCAGTTGGTAGAGCACCTGATTTGTAATCAGGGGGTCACGGGTTCAAATCCTGTTGCCGGCACCAGAAATGCAGGCGTTTCGACCACGGCAGAATTCCTGTCTGATCTGTGGGCACGTTCGCGACAAATCCCAACAGAATTGACTTGCTGTTGCGGCATTGAACAGTCGAACTCACAGGGGGCGCCCGAAAGACTTGTGATCGGGCAAGCAAACCAAGGCTCCCCACCCTTGGAAAAGCGGTGTGCAAGAGGATAGAGTTCGCGCCGCAAAGCATTGGGGCGGTGCGAAATGGCGCGAAAGGTTAAGCCGCCTGAGGGTGGGGAGCCGCCGGTGCGACCGATCGAAAAAGGCCCCGCCGCAGCGCATGAAGCATCGGCGGCCGGTGCGTCGCCCCCAGGAGCGACGACCAAACCCGCCCGCGAGGCAGCTGTAGGAGATACTCCGCCGCCCGAGGTAGCTGTGGACGATCCTCCAGCGGGAGCCGTTGCCGAGCCGGAACCCAGGCTAACCCTCCTCGACTTCTTTGCCGATCCCAGGAAGTGGCGGCCATACGCGATCGTCGCAGGTGTCTTCGCGGTTATTGGTTTGATCGGCAACCTGATCGACCTGCCCCACAAGGCCGTCTGCAACGTCCCCTGGTCGGTGGGCGTCGCCGACCAGGCCGCGTTCATCGCCGCCGTCGAGACCAACGACAAGGGCGCATTGTTCTGGCTGAAGCTGCGCTGCGCGGACCCCGCGATGGTCATTCAGGTGAACACCGGCGAAACCGTCGCCATGCGTGCCGCAACCCGGGGCTGGGTCGACAGCCTCGACTCCCTGCTGTCGACCTTCTGGCCGTTCCCGGACGGCGCCCCCCTCGGCCAGCGGGACAAGGCGGGAAACAATCTGCTCCACTACGCCGCGATGGGGTGCGACTGGCCGGCCATCGAGTCGATCGCGACCCGCTATCCGGCGCTCCGCGACCTCGCGAACGCCGCCGACCAGAGGCCGTCGGAACTGGTCGCCGCGTGTGGCGCCCAAACCTACGGGAATTTCCTGAAACTCGCGGCATGGCAGCGGCCTCCACCCGGGCCGTTCGATGCAATCGCGCAAGCGCCCAATGACCTGCTCGAGAAAAGGCTCCGCGCGGACCTCGAAGCCGCCGCCGCGCATGATGACGTTGCCGCTCTGATGGCCGAGCTGGAGTTCGGCAAGACCATCGGCATCGACGCCAATGGGACCGGGGCCGGCGGCAATACCCTGCTGATGCTGGCTGCGGGCGCCGGTAGCCTCAAGGTGGTCGACGCCCTCATTCAAAAGTTCGGGGTCGACATCGGGGCCGGCAACGCAGCCGGCCAGACCGCCCTGATGATCGCCGCCGCCAAGCCGCAGGTCGATGCCGTTGCCGCGCTCCTCGCTGCCGGAGCCTCGCTGCGCGACCCAGGCCTGTCGCGCGCCTGGCTTGGGGAGACGCCGGACGCCGCGCGCGCTCCCCTGGAGGCAGCGGCTTCCGAGCTCGACACGCGCTTGCGCCAAGCCGTCGACGACAATGCGCCGGACCAGTTCGCAACACTCATTGCTGCCGGTGCCAGCGCATTCGCGGCCGACGGCGACAAGGAATCGGCCCTGAGCCGCGCCATCGCGAACGAAACGGAGGATACGGCGCTCGCCCTGTTCGAATCCCTGTACGAGCTGGCACCGCCACCAGATGAGGTGCTGTCCAGCAACCGCCTCTTTCAGCAGGCTCTGTGGAATCGCGAAACCGGGAGCAGGCAAGGGGCAGACCACGGCCACATGGACAACCGGGTGCTCGACAGGCTCTTCCAGTTGCACTTCCGGCCGCAATCGCTCGATCTCATCGTCCTGGCGCTGATGCCCGTGTTTGGCAACGACAAATGGGATCGGAGGCTCTTCGATGCTTTCCTCGACAGCGGTGCCCGCTTCGAAAACCAGACCGACGAGCCGCCCTTGGCACGGATCTTTCCTCGGCTGGTCGCCGGCAACGGCGCACCCACCGCCCCCGCAGATGTCACGGCGTTGCTGGATCGGCTGACGCAATTGGGCCTCGACCCGGGCCGCGGCCTTGCCCGCGCGTACGCGAGGCTGCTTCAGGCGATGGCGGCACCTGCGGAACACGATGTTGGCTCTCGCGGAGCGACGCTTTTCGATTGGCTGGCGGCAAAGGCCGGAACGCCCGCTGCGGGTTCAGGACTGCTCGCTGACGCGCTGGACGTCGATGAGAACCGGTTCTTCGAGGCCCTTGCCCGTGGTCTCAAATCGGGCCGCGAGGGTGATGCCGATGTCTACCTGCGGCTCTACAACAAGGCTGCCGCCGCACCCGCCGACATGGCTCGCTGGACGACGGACCTGGCCTTGGCGCGGGAGGTGGGAATTCCCCCGCCGCCCGGACTCGCAACAGGCGTACTTGGAACCTTCCTCGATCCTCACCAGACAGTCAGCGCCGACTTTGCCCTGACGCTCGCGGGGGCGGGCGCCATCGACTGGACCACAATACCAACGGCAGACGAAGAGGCGATCGGCTTCCTCGACGGGGATATGATCTGCCCCGGTGCGGTGGCGAACGCATCGACCGTTGCCGACCGCCTGCTGCGCTTCCGGGCCGACGTCATGGAGGGCGACACCCGGCCCGTCGACATCGAGTCGGAAGCTGAAGTCGCGGACTGGCATACGCACGACGCCGAGGTCGACAAGCTCCTTTCCGCCTTGCTCGCCGGGGGTGCCAGGATCAGCAGTGGAACGCTGTTCCTGTGCACGTATGGGCTCTCATGGGGGCCGGCGATCATGAACGCCAAGTTGCCGGGAGGTCTGAGCGCGGAACTCGCCGTGGCCGCCCTGGGCGCGATCCAGGGTGCTAAGCCCAACGCGGAGGATCTGGCGGCGGCCTTAGGCTGGTTGGGCGGCTCCGAGCGTCTGACAACGCCGATACGCAGCTCCGATATTCCAAGTTCTGCGCCTCCTGCCGCCGACGCCGTGCTCGCGATCATTGCCTCCATGGACTTTGGCGCAAACGACAATGATGGAACCAACAGCGCCATCAACCAGGCGCTGATACGGACCGCGCGCGTGTTGCTGACCCCCGACGAGCGGCAGCGGATCGCGGATGCACTGCTCGCGCGTGTCCCGGCCGTTGGGCTCGTCACCCTCGAATGGACCTGGCGCGCGGTAGGGCTCGGGCGTCCAGGCCTCGGTCGGATGATCGAAGCTCTCGACAAGAAGCTCACCGCGCCGCCGCCCGACATAGACCTCGAGCAGTTTGCCCGGGACTATTGCGTGGACCCCGAGGTCGTGGCGGTCATGACGACTGACTACTCTCGCGACCTGAGCGCCTACTGCGCCAACGCTTAAGGACGGCCCCGCTCCGAGCCGCCCAAACCTGCGGAACGCCGCTTCCAGGAGACTGACTTCGCCTGGCACACGGGCAGGGGCAGCTCAGCTCCCGCCGTAGCCCCCGACGATCGGCAGGATCTCGCCACTGATGTAGCTCGACATCTGCGGGCTCGCGAGGAAGACGTAGGCCGGCGCGATTTCCTCCGGCTGGGCCGGACGCTTCATCGGCACTTTCGAGCCGAACTTGCTGACGTCCTCTGCTTCCTTGTCCGATGGATTGAGCGGTGTCCACACCGGCCCCGGCGCCACGCAATTGACGCGGATGCCCTTCTTGATCAGGTTGCCCGCGAGCGAGCGGGTAAAGGCATGGATGCCGCCCTTGGTCATCGAGTAATCCAGCAGCGCCGGTGAGCCTTCGATGCCGGTGACCGAGCCGGTGTTGATGATCGCAGAGCCGGGCGCCATGTGCCCCACCGCGGCCTTGGCCATATAGAAATAGCCGTAGAGGTTGGTCTTCAGCGTCTCGTCGAAGTGTTCGTCGCTGAGGTCGTCGATGTTCTTGGTGTGCACCTGGAACGCCGCGTTGTTGACGAGCACGTCGAGCTGACCCAGCGTCTTGACCACCTGCGACCGCCTTGCGACAGAACGCGGCCCCCCGGACGTCGCCCTTGATCACCAATGCCTTGCGGCCCTCGGCTTCAACCGCTGCCTTGGTGTCGGCGGCGTCGCGGTCCTCCCCCACGTGGACGATTGCGACGTCCGCGCCTTCACGCGCGAACAGCACGGCCACGGCGCGTCCGATGCCACTGTCGCCGCCGGTGATCAGCGCCACCTTGCCCTCGAGCTTGCCCGAGCCCTTGTAGAACGGCGCATCGTAAAGTGGCGCCGGGTCGAGCTTGTACTCATGTCCCGGCTTGGGCTGATGCTGCTTAGGGAAGGGCGGCTCGGGATAGACGCGGGCCCCGGCCTGCATCGCCCCCTCGGGCTTTTCGCTCTGCTTCGTCTTGTGGTCGTCGGCCGCGACTTCGGCTTGGATGGCCCGTTGCTTGTGGACCGCGGCGCTGCTGGTCATCTCGTGCTCCGCTCAGGTGTGGGCATGGTGGCCGTGCTCGGCGTTGCGCCTGCGCGTCGCCGCTGCCTTCTTGGCCGAAGCCGAGCGCGCGGCCGACGAGCGGTGCGCGGAAGCTGCACCGCCCTTGTGCGCTGTCGGGTGCCCGGCCGACTTGCCGCGACCGGACCCCGATTTCTTGCTGCCGCCGTCCTCCTTGTTGACGGTGGCCCAGGCGCGCCGTTCGGCCCCCTCGGAACTCACGCCCTCGTCCTTGTAGTGCTCGGCGATATGATCCGCCTTGCGCTCCTGCTTGCCGGAATACTTGGACTTGTCGCCTTGTGGCATGGCCGTGACTCCTCGGTGCCGGCTGGCGGTTACGCCGCCTTGAGGTTCGCGTCCTGCACGCCAAGCTTGGTGAGAGCCTGATCGGTAGCGATCTCTTCCTTCTCGGTCGCCTCAAGCAACTGTACGACGTCGGCCTTGCCCATCTGCTTGGCCCACGCCTTGAGAGTGCCATAGCGCGCGATCTCGTAGTGTTCGACGGCCTGCGCCGCCGAAATCAGGCCCGCATCGAGCGCCGCCGTGCCCTTGAACTCCTCCATGATCGACTTGCCTTCCTCGATGATGCCGAGGATGGCGTCGCAGGTCTTGCCGCGGGCCGGTATCTCGAGCAGCTCGAAGATCTGCTCCAGCCGGTCGACGTGTCCTTCGGTCTCGGCCAGGTGCTTCTCGAACCCTGCCTTGAGCGCCGGCGACTGCGCCGCCTTCGCCATCTTGGGCAGAGTCTTCACGATCTGCCGCTCGGCATAATAGATGTCCTTGAGCGTGTCCTCGAACAGGTCTTCGAGGGTCTTTTCGGTAGCAGGCATTAGGGCCTCCGCTGGGTGTGTGTATGTCCGGCTAACGTCAGGTGTTTGCTCTGGTTCCGCCCCTGTCACAGCGCGCCTCGCGGTGCAAGGCGTGCCTCGCGCTCAACGAGGGCAAGTCCTGCGACAACGACGTCCGGAACCAGTCCGTGGCGGCTTGGTTAAGCCGGATCATTCGTCCGAGCGTCGCCGGGGCTCATGGCTCAAGTCTTCAGCCAGCAGGCCAACCAGATCATCCATCTATTGCTCTACGCGGCCCTCGCGGCGGTGCTGGTGATACCCGTGGTGTGGGTAACGCTGGACCGTTCGGACTGGACCACGGCCCGGTACATTGCCTTCGACCAGCCGGTGCCGTTTTCGCACGCCCACCACGTGGGTGAAGTGGGGCTCAACTGCCAGTATTGCCACCAGGGCGTGATGACGTCCGCCTCAGCTGGCTTGCCCGCCACCGAAGTCTGCATGACGTGCCACAGCCAGATCCTCAAGGATGCGCCGGTGCTCGCGCCAATTCGCGCCAGCTTCGAGACGGGTGAGCCCGTCGTGTGGACGCGGGTCAATTCGTTGCCCGACTACGTGTTTTTCAACCACGCCGCGCACGTCAACAACGGCGTCGGCTGCGTCACCTGCCACGGCCGCGTCGATGAGATGCCGCTCGTGTCGCGCGCGGCGCCGTTGACCATGGAGTGGTGCCTCGGCTGCCACCGCGACCCGGCGCCCAACCTTCGTCCGCCCGAGGAGGAGTTCTCGATGGACTGGACGGCGGACGATCCCCGCAAGACCGGCACGACCTTGATGGCGGCCTATCACATCCACCCCGACACGTTGACGGATTGCTATGTCTGCCACCGATAGCCTCAGGGAGCAGTTTGCCGGCCAGCCGCCGGCCCGGTTCTGGCGCAGTCTGGGGGAACTGAGTGGAACACCGTCCTTCCGCGTGCAGCTTTCGCGCGAGTTCCCCGACATCGCCGCGCGCTTCGGCGCCGCCACCGATCGCCGCACGGCACTGAAGCTGCTCGGCGCCTCGCTGCTGATGGCGGGCGTCGCGGCGTGCAAGGCCCCCGTGGGCATCGCGCCCTACGTCGACGAGCCCGAGGGCGCGATACCGGGTCGCCCGCGCTTCTACGCCACGTCCGTCCCGATCGATGGCTACGGCATGGGCGTGCTGGCTGAAAGCCACGACGGCCGCCCGACCAAGATCGAAGGCAACCCGCTGCATCCGGGCTCGCGGGGTGGCACCGACGCCACCATGCAGGCGAGCGTCTGGTCGCTCTACGACCCGTCGCGCTCCCGCGTTGTCCGTCACGGTACCGAGGTGTCGAGCTGGGACGCCTATCTCGGCCAGATTTCCGGCCTCCGCGCCGAGCGTCCATCGGGGCAGGGGATCGGTGTCGTCATCGGGCTCAGCACCTCACCCACGCTCGCGCGTCAAGTGGCCGAGCTGCGGCGTCAGATGCCCGAGATTCGCATCTACCGTCACGCGCCGCTCTCACCGGATCCAGCCGAGCCGCTGCCGGTCTACGATCTCTCACGTACCCGAACCATCCTCGCTCTCGACGCCGACTGTCTCGGCGACGGTCCCGGCAAGCTCGCCTACGCCCGCGCGTTTGCCGATGGCCGCCGCGTGCGCTCGTCGCAGCGAGCCATGAGCCGGCTCTACGCTATCGAATGCGCCCCCAGCCTCACCGGCGCCAACGCCGATTGGGTGCGCCGGATGCGGCCCGGCGAGGTCGTCGTGGCGGCAGCGTCACTGCTGGCCACCATCGAGCATGGCGCCTCAGTCGATCCCGCCTTCGCCCGTCTCGTGCAAGACCTTCAGGCCGGCGGCGCAGTGGTGGTCGAGGGGCCGCGTGCCCACCCCTTCGTGCGCGCCGCGGCCCGCCGTATCAACGCGCTGCTCGACGCGCCGGTGCGCTACATCGCCTCTCCCGACCTGGCCGGTGACGGCGACGCCAGCGCCCTCGCCGCCGACATCACCGCCGGCCGTCTCGAGGCGCTGCTCGTCCTCGACGTCGACCTGGTCCATTCAGCCCCGCCCGAGCTGAGGATCGCCGAAGCCCTGAAGCGCGTGAAGCACCTCTACCACCATGGCCTGCACCTCGACGCCACCGCGCGCCTCGCGCACTGGCACATTCCCGCGACGCATTACCTGGAAGCCTGGAGCGACGTGCGCGCCTATGATGGGACTGCGTCCATCATCCAGCCGCTGATCGAGCCGCTCTATCACGGCCGGACGGTGCACGAGTTGCTCGCGGCACTCGCGGGCGACTTCACTGCGGCCGCCGAAAGCCTCGTCCGCGCCACATGGCCCACGCTCGACGACGACGGCTGGCGTGCGGCGCTCAAGACCGGCGTGGTCGATGGCACGGCAGCGCCGTCCATCACCATCGATACGCCGTCCCCGCTCCCTCCGGTGCCAACCACCACCAAGCTTGATCTCGTGCTCGTCCCCGATCCCTACCTCCACGACGGGACCTGGGCTCCCAACCTGCCGCTCAACGAGCTGCCGCGCCCACTCACGAGGCTCGCCTGGGGCAACGCGGCTGAGATTGCCCCCGCATTCGCCGAACGCCTGAAGGTCGCCGATGGCGACGAGGTCGCGCTGGAGGTCGGCCAGCAGGCGGTGCGCCTTCCCGTCTTCGTTCACCCAGGCATGCCCGATAGTGTCGTTGCCGTTGCCCTCGGTTGGGGCAGGGCTGTCGGCGACGAGGTACCGGTGGGCGTCAACGCCTTCGCACTGGGCGCAGGCGAGGTGACCCTCCGCCCGACCGGCCAGAAGTCACGCCTTGTCACCACGCAGGAGCACTACGCCATGGAGGGCCGCGACCTCATCCGCGAGGTCGACCTGACCGACTGGCCCGGGCCTCCGCCAAAGCCCGAGACCCAGCCCCGCGTTCTCCCCGAATGGGAGAACAAGGAGGAAGCCTGGGGCATGAGCATCGACCTCTCTGTCTGCATCGGATGCAACGCCTGCGTCGCGGCGTGCACCGCCGAGAACAACTCTCCCGTCGTCGGTCCCGACGAGGTGGCGCGTGGCCACGATATGCACTGGCTGCGTGTCGACCGCTACTATTCGGGCGATCCGGCCGCGCCCGAAACGTCGTTCCAGCCCGTGCCCTGCATGCAATGTGAGGACGCGCCCTGCGAGGTCGTGTGCCCCGTCAACGCCACGGTCCACACCCACGATGGCCTGAACGCTCAAGTCTACAACCGCTGTGTCGGCACCCGCTACTGCTCGCAAAATTGTCCCTACAAGGTCCGCCGCTTCAACTTCTTCGACTACAACGAGGGGCTCACCGAAGACTCGCCGCTGTCGCTGCTGATGAACCCGGACGTCACGGTGCGCGAGCGCGGCGTCATGGAAAAATGCACCTATTGCGTCCAGCGCATCGCGGAGGCACGCATTGGCTCCGACATTTCGGACAGCCCAATCCCCGATGGCGGGGTGCTCACCGCTTGCCAGCAGGCGTGCCCTACACGCGCCATCACCTTCGGCAACCTCAAGGACCGCACCGCGCACGTGGTCGCGGAGAAGTCGGAGCCCACGAGCTACGCTATGCTGGCCGAACTCGGCACGCGTCCGCGCACGACCTACCTAACCAAAGTTCGCAACCGGCCCGGGCCCGCCAATGGCTAGCTCCGACCTCGCCGGCAACCCGCACGACCCCGAGATCGCGGCACGCATCGCCAGCGTGCCGCTGCAGGGCAGGGTGCCGCGGGCGTTCTGGCTCTGGTTCGGGGCGTTCTTCCTGCTCGCATTGATCTTTCTGTTCTCGATCACATGGTTGCTGGTCGCTGGCATCGGCTCCATCGGGCTCAACGTACCCGCGGCGTGGGGCTTCCTCATCGTCAACACCGTATGGTGGATCGGCATCGGCCACGCCGGTACGCTGATCTCGGCGGTGCTGATCCTGTTGCGGCAGAACTGGCGCAACTCCATCAACCGCTTCGCCGAAGCGATGACGCTGCTCGCCGCGAGCCTCGCCGGCCTCTTCCCCATCCTCCACCTCGGCCGTCCCGAATACTTCTACTGGCTGCTGCCGCTGCCGGTGACGCACATGCCCTGGCCGCAGTGGCGCAGTCCGCTGGTCTGGGACTTCTTCGCCATCGCGACCTACCTCCTGGTCTCGCTGATGTTCTGGTACATGGGGCTCGTCCCCGATCTCGCGGTGCTGCGCGATCGCGCGGCGACTCGGGGCAAGCAGGTCGCCTACGGTCTGCTCGCGCTCGGCTGGCGCGGATCGGCGCATCACTGGGCCCGCTTCCAGACCTCCTACTTCCTCATCGCCGCTCTGGCGACGCCGCTCGTGGTCTCGGTGCACTCGGTGGTGGCCCTCGATTTCACCAGCGCGCTGATCCCCGGCTACCACTCGACGATCTTTCCGCCCTATTTCGTCGCGGGCGCGCTCTACTCCGGCTTCGCGATGGTCTTCACCATCGCCGTGCCCTTGCGCGAATTCCTCGGCTTCAAAACCCTGATCACCGACCGGCATCTCGACAACGGCGCCAAGGTGATGCTCGCCTCCGGCTTGATCGTCGCCTACGGCTACATCAACGAGGCCTTCTTCTCCTGGTACTCGGGCGATCCGTTCGAACGGTTCATGATGTGGAACCGCGCCTTCGGCGACTACGGCTGGACCTTCTGGATCATGGTCGCCTGTAATGTCGGCGCGCTCCAGCTACTGTGGTTCCGCCGCGTCCGCACCTCGCCCTGGCTGATGTTCGGCCTCGCCATCGTCATCAACACCGGCATGTGGCTCGAGCGCTACGTCATCGTAGTCACCACGCTCACCCGCGATTTCTTGCCCTCGATGTGGCGCGACGTATCGCCGACCTGGACCGATTTCGGCCTCCTCTTCGGCTCCATCGGCCTATTCTTCGCGCTGTTCTTCCTCTTCGTGCGGCTGCTGCCGGCAATCACCATCTTCGAAGTCGAGGAGCTCCGGCACAAACTCAGGGGCGGCGCATGAGCGACCAAAGTCGTTATGGCCTCCTTGCTGCTTTTGCCACGCCCGAGGCCCTGCTCGATGCCGCTGCGAAGGCTCGCGAGAAGGGCACGCCGCCCACCGACGCCTTCACGCCCTATCCGCTGGAAGGCCTAACCGAGCTTCTCGACGTGCGGCCCAGCCGCATCCCGGTCTACGCGTTTGCCGGCGGCGCGCTCGCCTCACTCGGCATCATCGGCCTGCAACTCTACTCGATCACCGTGAACTATCCGCTCGACGTCGGCGGCCGGCCGCTCGACTCGTGGACGGCGTTCCTCGTGCCCGGCTTCGAATGCGTCATCCTGGGCGCGGCGCTCACCGCGTTTTTCGGCATGCTCGCCGGCAACCGGCTGCCGCAGTTCTACCATCCCGTCTTCAACGCCCAGAGCTTCTCACTCGCCAGCGGCGATCGCTTCTATCTGCTCTTCGCTACCAGCGATCCGGCCGTCGACCGCACCAGGCTTCGCCGCCTGCTGCGCGGTCTCCATGCCGTTTCGATCGAGGACGTGCAGGAATGATCCGCGCCTTGGGCCTCGTCGCGCTCCTCGTCCTCGCCGGGTGCGACCAGAAAATGGCCGACCAGCCCAAGCGTGGGCCGCTCGCCACCTCGCCGCTCTTCGCCGATGGCGCGGCGACCCGACCACCGGTCGATGACACCGTCGCGACCGATGCCGACCTCGCGGCAATCCCTGCCGCTTTGCCCGATCCCATCCCTCTGGGCCTGATGCAGGATGGCCGGGATCGCTTCGAGGTCTTCTGCTCGCCCTGTCACGCCTACGATGGCCACGGCAACGGCCGCGTCGTCCAGCGCGGCTTCCCCAACCCGCCCGACCTCCATTCGGCCGCCATCACCGGCCTTACCGATCGTCAGATCTATGACGTCATCAGCAACGGGTACGGCGTCATGTTCCCTTATGGCGGGCGGGTGCCACCGTCCGACCGCTGGGCCATCGTCGCCTACATCCGCGCCCTGCAATATGCGGAGGCAGTCCCCGCCGCCGACCTCACACCCGCGCTAGTGACAAAGCTCGACGGGGGCGCATCGTGACTCTGATCGCCCAGCTCTGGCTGGCACTGGTGATGACAGCCCTAGGCCTGCCGCTCGGGGCAGCGGCGTTGCTGATGATTCACCGGCTCACCGGTGGCCTCTGGGGCGAGGAGGCGGGGCCCGCGCTCCGTCGCATTGCGGCATGGCTGCCGTGGACGTTGCTTGCCATGCTGCCGCTGCTCGCGGCCATTGGCCTGCTGCTGCCGTTCCTCGGCGCCGATCCCGCGACGCTGCCCGAGCGTGTCGCCGGCAAACTCGGCTATCTCCAGCCGGTGCTGATCATCGCGCGCACAATCGTCGTCGCCGGCTTCTGGCTCGCAGCTGCCATCCTCGGCCCGCGCTCGCGGGCCTCCGCGGCCGCCGGCCTGATCGCCTACATGCTCGGGCTCACGATCTTCACCACCGACTGGATGCAGGCGCTCGATCCAGCGTTCTACTCCACCATCTATCCGGTCGAAGTGGCGGGCGCCCAGCTTCTCGGCGCGCTCGCACTGGCGACGATGCTGACGCCCGTCGATGCGCGCGGCGATTTCGGCCGGCTGCTGCTCACTTGTGTACTCTCCTGGGCGTACTTCGCCGCGATGCAGTGGCTGATCGTCTGGATGGGCGACTTGCCCGATGAAGCCGAGTGGTACCTCAGGCGCATGGCCGGCGGTTGGCCGCTGCTGTTGCTGGTCGCCGTCTCCGGTCTCGTGATCGTGCCCTTCTTCGCGCTCCTGCCGAAGACCGTGCGCGACAGCCTGCCGCGCGTGCAGGCTATCGCCGCCATCATCGTCGTCGGCTACTTCGCCGAAAGCCTCTGGCGGATGGGACCGGCCCATGGCTGATGTCACCATCCAGCATCGTGATCCGCATGAGCAACGCGACGTCAGCCGCCGTGGCCTCCTCATCTTCGCGGGTGCCTTCATCGCGCTCGTCGCGGTCTCCGTCCTCACCCTCTGGCTGCTCTTCGGCCGAAGCGACAGTGGCTTCGCTGCCGCCATCCCGCTGGGCAAGCAACCGGACAACTCCGAGCTGCAACAGCGCGAGCAGCTGAGCCGCTATCTCGCCGCGCAGCACGACGAGCTCGAGCGCTTCGGCTGGACCGACGCCGCGCACCTCGTTGCCAAGCTCCCGATCGAGGATGCCATGGTCCTCCTGGCCCAGAAGCGGCGGGCCGCCCGATGAGAACTCTCGTATTGCTCTTGGCACTGTTGACGACACCCGCCCTTGCGGCGGTGGAACGCCCTGAGTTCGATCCACAACTCGGCCGCCAGATCGACCTCACGCGGCCCTTCACCGATAGCGACGGCCGGGTCACGCCCCTCGCGCAAATCCTCAACGGCCGCACCGCGCTGGTTCTGTTCGGCTATCACGATTGCCCCAACCAATGCGGCATCGCCCAGCAGGTCGCTGCGTCGGCCCTCGCCAAAACCGGCCTCGGCAACAGCGTCGTGCCACTCTTCATCTCGCTTGCTCGCCAGGAAGACTCCTCTGACGCCACCGGCGCCAAGCAGCGTCTGGCCGCCGCCGTCGGCCCCGCTGCCAACTCGTGGCACTTCCTGAGCGGCGACAACGGTGTCGTCCTCGGCGAGAGCTTCGGCATCGGCGCCATCGAGCGCGCACGGATCGAACAATTCGTGCACCCCGTTGCGGTCTTTACCGTCACGCCGGACGGCCGGATTTCGCATGCACTGCCGGGGCTCGGCCTCAACGCGGAGGAGCTGCGGCTCGCGCTCGTCGATGCCTCCAACGGCACCCTCGGCACGACCATCGATCACATCATGCTTTGGTGTGCGGGCTACGACGCCAGCGCCGGCCGCTACACGCAGCCGATCATCGGCGTGCTTCGCATCGCCGCGGCGGCGACGGTGGTGCTCGGACTTGGCGCGCTCGTCCTCCTCGAGTTCAGGAAGCGGCGATGGACAGCATAGCGCTCCACCCCATCGAGGCCTCCACTCTTGCGCCGCAGGTCGATCTCCTGTTCTACGCACTGCTGGCCTTCTCGCTCGGGCTCGGACTCTTCCTGACAGTGCTCGTCGTCGGCTACGCCGTGCGCTACCGCCGCGGCTCGAAAGCCAACCGCTCCGGCGAGCAGGCCCGCAACACGCTCCTCGAAGTCTTCTGGACCACCGCCACGGCGCTGATGGCGCTCGGTCTGTTCCTGTGGGGCGCCACGCTCTTCCTCGAACGCGACCATCCGCCCGCCGGCGCGCTCGAAGTCATCGGCGTAGGCAAGCAGTGGATGTGGCTGTTCCAGCACGCCAACGGCCGGCGCGAGGTCAACGACCTGCACGTGCCGCTCGGCCAGCCCGTGGTGGTCACGCTCAGTTCGCAGGATGTGATCCACTCCCTCTTCATCCCAGCCTTTCGCATGAAGATGGACGCCGTGCCGGGGCGCGAGACGAAGCTCTGGTTCGAGGCCTCGCGCGCCGGCACCTACGACCTGTTCTGCGCCGAATATTGCGGCACCCAGCACTCGGAGATGCGCGGCCACATCACCGTTATGGCTCCCGAAGATTTCGCCACGTGGCTGGCATCCGGTCCTACCGAAGCCTCGCTGGTAGAGCAGGGCGCCACCCTGTTCCGCGCCCTTGGTTGTTCCGGTTGCCATGGCCCGAGCGCCACCGTGCACGCCCCCAGGCTCGAGGGTCTCTACGGCCGCCCCGTTGGCCTCGCCACCAAGCAAACCGTCATCGCCGACGATGCCTACATCCGCGACTCCATTCTTGAACCGCAGAAGCAGGTCGTCGGCGGCTTCGAGCCGATCATGCCGGCCTACCAGGGGCTGATCGAGGAGGACGACGTGCAAAAGCTCGTCGCATACATCAAGTCGCTGGGAGACGCCTCATGACTGCCGCCGCGGACGCTCCGGACCTGCGCAGCTACACCGAAGGCTGGCGGCTGCGCGACTGGCTCCTCAGCACGGACCACAAGCGCATTGCCTGGCTCTACCTGATCTCGCTCACGGCGTTCTTCTTCATCGGCGGCGCCGCGGCCACCCTCATCCGCGTCGAACTCGCCACACCGGCCGGAGACCTCGTCAGCGACGACACCTACAACAAGCTCTTCACCGTGCACGGCATCGTTATGGTGTGGTTCTTCCTCATCCCGTCGATTCCCGCGACGCTGGGCAATTTCCTCCTGCCGCTTATGCTTGGCGCGCGCGACCTCGCGTTCCCGCGCCTCAATCTCGCGAGCTGGTACGTGTTCATGGCCGGTAGCATCCTGACCCTTTACGCGGTCATCGCCGGCGGCGTCGATACCGGCTGGACCTTCTACACGCCGCTCTCGACCATGTTCACCAATACCCACGTCAGCCTCGCGGCCGCGGGCGTGTTCGTCGTTGGTTTCTCGACCATCATGACCGGCATCAACTTCATCGTTACGGTCCACAAGTTGCGCGCGCCGGGCCAGACCTGGATGCGCCTGCCAATCTTCGTGTGGACGCTCTACGCCACCAGCCTCGTCATGGTGCTCGCGACTCCTGTCCTCGCCGCGACCCTGCTGCTGATCATCGCCGACCGGCTGTTCGGAGTCGGTGTGTTCGACCCGAGCCAGGGCGGAGACCCGCTGTTGTTCCAGCACCTGTTCTGGTTCTACTCGCATCCGGCGGTCTACATCATGATCCTGCCGGGCATGGGCGTCGTCAGCGAGGTCCTGCCGTGCTTCTCGCGCCGCCCTTTGTTCGGCTACAAGTTCGTCGCTTGGTCGGCCATGGGCATCGCACTGCTCGGGTTCCTCGTCTGGGGCCACCACATGTTCGTCTCGGGCCAGTCGAGCTTCGCGGGCGTGGTGTTCTCGTTTCTGAGTTTCTGTATCGCCGTTCCATCGGCGATCAAGGTCTTCAACTGGACCCTCACCCTGCGCAAAGGCTCGATCACCTTCGAGACCCCGATGCTCTACGCCCTGGCGTTCCTCGGCCTCTTCGTCTTCGGTGGCCTTGCCGGCCTGTTCCTGGCGGCGCTCGCGCTCGACGTCCACCTCACCGACACCTACTTCGTCATCGCGCATTTCCACTACATCATGGTTGGCGGCATGGTGACCGCCTACATGGCCGGGCTCCACTTCTGGTGGCCAAAGATGACGGGGCGCATGTACTCCGAACTCTGGGGCCGCATCGCCGCGGTCACCAGCTTTCTCGGCTTCAACCTGACCTTCTTTCCGCAGTTCATCCTCGGGTTCCTAGGCATGCCGCGGCGCTACCACACCTATCCCGACGAGTTCGCCGTCTGGAACGTGCTGTCGAGCGCCGGCGCCATGGTCCTCGCGATCGGCTACCTGATGCCGCTCTTCTACCTCGGCTGGTCGCTGTTCCGCGGTCCGCGCGCCCCGGCCAATCCGTGGGAGGCGACGGGCCTGGAGTGGCAGACGGCGTCGCCGCCACCAAAGCACAACTTCGCCATCCCACCGGTGGTCACCGGCCCGCCCTATCAATACGAGCTGCCGGAGATCTACCGGCCAGCGGACCAGCAATGACCGGCGCGGCTGAGGCGCACGGCAAGCAGGGCCACGGTACCGGAGTGCATCCCTCCGGTGAGCTCGGCGTTTTCGTCTTCCTGCTGTCGGAAGGCCTCCTGTTCGGCGGCCTGCTTCTCGCTTATGTCGTTGCCCGTCTGCAGCCGCATGCCGACTTCGCCGCTGGCAGCGCCGAGCTGTCCCTGCCGCTCGGGACCATCAACACTGCTGTGCTGCTCACCAGCTCCTTCTGTGCCGCTATTGCGACCATCTGGGCGGACGGGAAGCGCGAGGGCAGGGCGCGTCTCGCGTTCCTGGCCACTGCCGCGCTTGGTCTGGTGTTCCTTGGCATCAAGACATTCGAGTATGTCGACGAGGCAGGCCGCGGCCTGCTGCCCATCCGCGACGCAGCCGCGCGCTATCCGGCTTCAGAGCCACCGCACCTGCGGCTGTTCTTCGACATCTATCTCGCGCTCACCGGCACGCACGCCCTCCACCTCATCACCGGCATCGCGCTGGTCGCCGGCATCGCGCTCTTTTGGAAGCGTCTCGATCGCCCCACGCACGTCCTCAAGCTCGCCGCGCTCTACTGGCACTTTGTCGACGTGATCTGGGTCATTCTTTTCCCGCTGCTTTACCTGGTGCGCTGATGACTCTGCGCGAGGCGATCCTCACCTACGCCGCGCTGATGGCGCTCCTCGCGATCACAGTCGCCTCGACCTTCGTGCCGATGGGATTGGGCAACTCGTTGGTCAACCTCGCCGTCGCCGGTGCGAAGGCGGCGCTGATCGGCATCGTCTTCATGCACCTGAGGCGCAGCAACATCCTCATCTCGCTCACCGTCGCGGCGCTTGGCTTCTGGCTATTGATCTTGTTCGGCGTGACGCTGGTCGACTACTTCACGCGCTAGCATCCGGCGGCGGCGGAAGAGTGGAGGGCGATGGCGCCGGCGGCGGAGCAGGCGGCACCGCGGGCCGGATGCCGAGCGCCACGCGCAGCCGTTCGAGCGGCTCCTTCTGCCGCTCGATGATCCGCACCAGGTTGCCGATCTGCGCCTTGCCCGAATAGTCGTCCTTGAGGCGGAAGTAGAGCGACAGTGTCGAGATCAGTGCCGGGATCGCCCAGGCCTCGATCTTAAGCGCCCGCGTGAGAGCGCGGCCGAACTGCGGATCGATCTTGACCGCCTCCGCGATCGCCGCGTCCGGCCCCACCTCGCCACGCTGTACCCGCTCGAGCAGGTTGCGCATGTCGAGTACCGCCTCGATCGATGCGCCGGAGGCGACGATCCCATTCACGCGCAGCATCACCGCCTTGTCCTGACCATCGAGCACACGGGAGTCGCGTCCGCACTCCGGGCAGGGTGCCGGCGTCGCCGAGGCTTCGGCCATGTCGAACAGTCCATGCACCTGGCAAAACGCCACCGCGCGGTCGTGCGCGTCACTACTCAAGGCCATCCGCCGCTCCAGTGGTCGAGACAGTCAATCGCTGGTCGCACCGACACTAAGCCATTGACACGAAAGACGGAAGTGCCGCACCGCCCAGACCGTGAACGGCGCACGCGAAGGCTCGGATCGGCTTGACGCCGTGGCCGTCGCCTTCATACTCCGGCGGGCCGGCCAGCATGCAAGCACGGCAAAACGCGAGAGGACGCGAATGGCCACACCACCCCGCCGCCCCACCGGATCGATCGAGCGCGCCGAAGCGGCCTTCAAGGCGCTCACCACCAAGCCGGTCGAAAACCTCTCGCCGAAATCGAGCGTCGTTCCGGGCGGCAAGGAGACGGTTTCCCTCCGCCTCGACCGCGACGTGCTCGCCCACTTCCAGGACGACGGCCCCGGTTGGCAGGACCGTATCAACGACGCCTTGCGCAGAGCCGCGGGGCTGTCGTCATGATCGCCATCAGCGACGCCGAGATGGATGCCCGACTGGCCAAGGTCCAGGCCTATTGCCTCGTGCTCCTCAAGGCCGGCCCGGCCTACGTGCCGCCGGACACGCGCCCGCCCGAGCAGGCCAAGATTGTTCGCGAGCACGGTCGTCGCAACATGGCCCTGCGCCGCGACGGCAAGATGGCGATGGTGGCGCCGGTCAGGAACGTCTGGCCGATCGTAGGTATGTGCATCATGGCCGTAGACGAAGACGAGACGCGTGCCATCATGGATGGCGACCCCGGCATTCATGCCGGCATCTTCACCTACGACCTCGCAACCTGGTACGGCGTGCCGGGCGATGGGCTGCCCGTTACGCCCGATGCTTAGTTGAACGGCGCCAGGTCGTTGCAGTGCACCCAGCCGTCGTCGCCGCTGAGCTGGATGTAGCACCAGCTGACCTTGACCTGCGTGACCTTGACCGTGTCGCCCTTCTTGATGTGGTTCACCACAAAGGCCGTGTTGGTCCGGTTGGCGTAAACGTTGCCGTTGCGGACGACCTCGATGTTGAAGGGCACGAAGGCCAGCGCCGCCACCGTCGACATGGCGAGCATCGCGGTTGCGATCGATCCGGCGCGGAAGAGTTTGCCGTAGGTCATTTGCGTTCTCCTAGCCTGGCGCAGCGCACGTGGCGCCGCTTCTGGGACCGGATTGGGCGACGCCGGGCGTGAACCTGGCGTGAACGCCGCGCTCAGCCCTCGACCGAAAAGAACGCTGTCCTGCCGTCCGGCGTGACCCGGACCGCCGACAACCGGCCGGTCGCGAAGCACTGCGTATCGACGTCGATGCGATGCGGCGTCACCACGATGTCCTTGCCCGGCGTGTGCCCGTGCACCACGCGCAAGCCGCCGGTGAGCTGCGAGGTGAGGAACGGCGCGCGGATCCACAGCAGGTCTTCCTCGGTCTGCAGGGCCAGCGGCACGCCGGGCCGAATGCCCGCATGCACGAACAGCCAGCCCGGCAGGGAAAGGTAGAGCGGCAGCGCCTCGATGAACGCGCGGTGGCGCGCCGGCATCAGCTCATCGAGCCCGAGCTCGCTTCCCCAGCGTCCCGAATTGTAGGAGTCGAGCGTCTCGACCCCGCCTTCCTCGAGGTAATAGGCATGCTGCTGCGGGTCGTTCAGGAAATCGAGCAGCATCGCCTCGTGGTTTCCAACCAGGCTGAACCGCCGCATGCCTGCCGGTGCCGGTCCCAAAACATGCTCGATGACCTCGGCCGAATCCGGCCCGCGGTCGATATGGTCGCCCAGCGTCACGAGCCATTTCTCGCCCTCGATCCCGAGCGCGTCCTCGGCGATCCGCGCTTCCAGCTCGATCAGCTGGTCGAGGCAACCATGCACGTCGCCGATCGCATACACGGCGGCCGGCCAGTCGTGGAACGCGAGGCGAGGGCGAGTCATTGGGGCCTCAATATCGCATCGCCCGGCGCGAGCAAGCCGTTGCCGGAACCGGCCATCGCGCTAGACTGGCGCGCGGAGGGACCATGCACCGACCCGGCGGGCCGCGACATCTTGGATTTTACGCGGCGGTCGGCGCCGGCATTGTCGCCGCAGCGATTTGCGCGCTGCTGCAACCGCGACTTGCACTGCTGGTTGGCGCCAACCTGTTCTTTCTGTCCTATCTGGTGCTCGCCACCACGCAAATCTTCCGCATGGACGCCGCGTTTCTCCGCCGCCACGCAGCCGAGGAAGACGCTCCGGCGCTGCTGATCCTGATTGTGATGCTGGTGGCGGTCGCCGTTTCCGCGATCTCGCTGTTCATCGTGCTCTTTGATGGCCAGAAGGCCGCGATGCTCGAGCTTGCCCTGAGCGTCCTGTCCGTCGTCCTCGGCTGGTTCGCCATCCACACCATGTGGGCGATGCACTACGCCTACGAGTACTACCAGGCGGGCAAGACCGCTCCGAAGGGAAAGAAAGGCGACATCGTCGGCGGCCTGGGTTTTGCCGGCGGTGAGGAGCCCGACGGAACGGCGTTCCTCTACTTTTCCTACGTCGTGGGGATGACAGCGCAGACCTCGGACACCTCCGTGACCTCGAACGCGATGCGGCGGCTGGTCACCGTACACGGCGTCTTTTCCTTCTTTTTCAATACGATAATCGTCGCCGCTGCCGTGAACATCGTCATTACGCTGGCCCACTGAGCACCGGCGCACCGCCGCCCTTGGCCTCCGGAAATTTTCGTGACTTGCCACGAAGCAGTCACGGCAAAAACTCAGTTCTTGGTGTAACAATGCGCCCCCAAGGGCCTCGCGGAGGGCTCGCTCGAACAGTTGCGAACGAAGAGGAAAGCATCATGACGCTCAAATCGATCGCCGGCCTGCCGGTTGCCGTGGCCGCCACCCTGCTGCTGGCAGCCTGCGGTGGAAATCCGCCGGCGGCACCGTCTTCGTCGTCCGCATCGTCGTCATCGTCCTCCGCCGCCGCGGTCGTGTCCTCGAGCTCGGCAGCCCAGTCGACCGACGAAGCCGCCGCATCGTCCTCGGCCGCCGCCAAGGCCGCGTCCGAAGCCGCCGCCGCGTCCTCCGCCGCTGCTGAACGCGCCGCGTCGGAAGCCGCCGCCTCCTCATCCGCCGCTGCCGCCGCCGCGGCATCCTCTTCATCCGAAGCGGCACGCAAGGCCGCCGAAGCCGCATCATCGTCGTCTGCAGCCGCAGCCGCTGCCGCCGCATCGTCGTCGTCCGAGGCGGCACGCATGGCCGCCGAAGCCTCGTCGTCTTCGTCTGCTGCCGCAGCCGCTGCTGCCGCATCGTCCTCGTCAGAAGCCGCGCGCATGGCGGCTGAAGCCGCCTCGTCCTCCTCGGCCGCCGCAGCGGCTGCTGCCGCATCGTCCTCGTCAGAAGCCGCGCGCATGGCGGCTGAAGCCGCCTCGTCCTCCTCGGCCGCCGCAGCGGCTGCTGCCGCATCGTCCTCGTCAGAAGCCGCGCGCATGGCGGCTGAAGCCGCCTCGTCCTCCTCGGCCGCCGCAGCGGCTGCTGCCGCATCGTCCTCGTCAGAAGCCGCGCGCATGGCGGCTGAAGCCGCCT
>JADMIO011210343.1_pt1 | contig 29576 bp, 25 predicted proteins | sample 8958161 | NCBI WGS metagenome assembly JADMIO01 (sample SAMN16585339, study PRJNA669376) | soil metagenome | isolation source: Crop rotation soil | place: USA: Cullars Rotation, Alabama | collected 2011 | reverse complement strand
GACAACTTGTCCACGTGGAATTCTAAGCTTAGGATCCCAATGTGCTGGAAAGACGCCGTCGATATCGAGTGCCGCGCTGCCGACCATGAAGTCGACGTGGGTGGCGCTCTGATTCCCGCCGGAACGTGCGAAGGCGTCCTCATCCATCGACTCGCCGCCCTCGAGCGTGAACCGATACGCCGACCCGAGCGCGATATGGCTCGCGGCGTTTTCGTCGAACAGCGTGTTGTAGAACAGCAGCCCCGACTGCGAGATTGGCGAGTTGTCGGGCACGAGCGCAATCTCGCCGAGCCGCGCGGCGCCCTCGTCTGTCTCGACGAGCTGCCGCAACACCGATTCGCCGCGTGCCGCGCGAAGCTCGACGACGCGGCCGCCGGAGAACGTCAGCGCGAAGTCTTCGATGAGCGTCCCGCCGTGACTGAGCGGCTTCGTGCACGCGACCGTGCCGTCGACGCGATCGCGATGCGGCATCGTGAACACTTCTTCGGTCGGAATGTTCGCCGTGAACGACACGCCGGCGCGGCTCTCCGACCGCGCGCTGACCCAGAGATGTCCGTCCGGCAGACCGATCGTGAGATCCGTTCCCGGTCCGCGGTACCGCAGCGCCGTATATCGCCGGGCGTTCAGATGGTCGCGGCGCGCCGCGAGGTCGGCGATGTGCTGTTGCCAGGCGGCCACGGGGTCGGGCCGGTCCAGGCGGCAGAGCCGCGCGATCGTCTCCCAAAGGCGCCCGACGCGATCGGTTTCGGGGACGTCGGGAAACACGCGCGCAGCCCACCGCGGACTCGCGGCGGCGACGACGCTCCAATTGGTGTCGTTGCGCGCGATGTGGCGCCGAAACGTACTCAAGCTGCGCGAGACGGTCTGCTGCAGCGTGCCGACGAGCTCAGGCGACTGGTCTTTGAGCAGGTCGGGATCGTTCGCGTAGACGGAGATCACGGCGTGACCGGCGCCGACGTGCGCGCCGAGCACGTCGGCGAGCCATGACGAGCATTCGCTGAACGAGTCGCGCGGCGCCCGTTGAAACCGGCTCAGCATCACCGCCTCGTCGCCCCACAGCACTTCCACGAGGCGGGCGCCCGCGGCGTACGCGCTGTCGGCAATACAGCGCACGAGCGGGGCCGCCTCGAGCGCGACGCCGCCGCTCGTCGCGGGGCCGATGATGAGCAGCCGCTGCCCCGCCTGAAGATTCAGGCCCACCTGCACCGCTAAACGGCCGTAGGCCGCCAACATGGGCGAAAGATCGATCGACACGTCGTCAAGCATACATTTGAGGACAGGACGATGATTCGCGCGCTTTCCTTCCACGCGGAGTACGCGTGCCGCGATACCGGCGCATGCTGCACCGCAAGCTGGCCGATCGACATCGAGATGGCCGCGGCAGAGCGGCTGCGTGCGGCAATCGACTCCGGCGTCGTGCGTGTTCCGGAGGCCGCGGCACGCGCATGGGTTCCGACCGATCCGGACGCCGTGCTGCTGCCCATCGTCGACGGGCGGTGTGCGTTCTACGCCGCCGACCAGACGCGCCACTGCACCATCCAGCACGGCCTCGGCCACGAGGCGCTGCCGCTCGCCTGCCGCCAGTTCCCCCGCGTCGTCGTGCTCGAACCGGGCGGCGTCGCGGTCGTGCTGTCACACTTCTGCCCGACCGCGGCCGGGCTGCTCCTGCGGCCAGGCGCCAGCGGCGTCGTCTTCGACGCGCCGGCATTCCCGGAAGATGCGGAATACGTCGGCCTCGACGCGCGCGACAGCCTGCCGCCGCTGCTGCGTCCGGACATGGCGATGAGTTGGCCGGCGTGGCGTGACATCGAGGCCCGCGCCGTCGCCGCGATCGTCGACGCCGCGAGCGTTACACACGGTCTCGCCCGTGTGCACGCCGCGATTGCGGCGCTCACGACGTGGAGTCCGCACGACGGCGAGCTCGCGACGGCCATCGACGCGGCGTTCGCCCGCGACGTTCGCGCCGACTTGCCGCTCGGCATCGACATCGCCGCGAGATACGACGAAGTGCTGGCTGCCGTGCCGGCGGCTTATCGCAGCCCGTCATTCCGCGAAGACGTCATCGCCAATCCTGGTCCGCCGACGACTGCAGACGTGCTCAAGCGATTCGTGGCGGCGCACGCGTTCGCGAGCTGGGCGGCGTATCTGGGAACGGGTTTGCGCACGTGGGTGCGGGCAATCGACGCGGCGTACAGCGTCGTGACGACGACGGGCAGCGTGCGGCATGCAGACCTGCTGCTGCGGCACCTGGCCGACACGACGGCGCTGCTGCGTGCGTGGGGAACGGCCGAGGAGCCTACGTCTGCGGGGTTTCGTTTTCCTTCAGGAGATCGCTCCACTCGATCTTGAGCGCGCATACGAGCGCCCACAGCGTCTCCAGACTCGGGTTGTCTTCGCCGCGCTCGACTTCGCCGACGAACTTCGCGCTGATGTTGGCCGCTTCGGCTAGTTGATCCTGCGTCCAGCCGCGGCGCACGCGCCACCGCCGTACGTTGGCGCCGAGCTGACGCCGGACGATGTCGATATTGTCGCGAGTTGCAGTGATGCTCATAGCAGCCGTATGCCTCACCCCACTTATCGCATGCGGGTCAGGCGCGCTGCCTCAGGTCAATCACTCAGCCTGCATAAAAGGATATCTGTAGTCGAGCGGGGGATTCAGCGTCTCCTTGATGGTTCTGGCGCTGATCCAGCGCAAGAGATTGAGCTTCGAGCCGGCCTTGTCGTTCGTGCCCGAGGCGCGCGCGCCGCCGAACGGCTGCTGGCCGACGACGGCGCCCGTCGGCTTGTCGTTGACGTAGAAGTTCCCCGCCGCCTGGCGAAGGACCTCCGAGGCGTGGTGGATCGCCCGTCGGTCGGTCGCAAAGACCGCGCCCGTCAACGCGTAAGGCGACGTGCGGTCGACGAGCCGCAACACCTCGCTCCACTCGCCATCCGGATATACGTACACCGTGAGCACCGGCCCGAAGATTTCCTCACACATGAGCCGGTAGGTCGGATCGGCCGTCTGGATCAACGTCGGCTCGACGAAGTAGCCTTCGGCGGCGTCGCACGCGCCGCCCTGAAGAATCGTCGCGCGGCGCGAGGCGTCGTCGAGAAACTCGTGAATGCGATCGAACGCCTTGCGATCGATCACCGCGCTCATGAAGTTGCGAAAATCGCGCACGTCCCCCACGCGGATCTCACGCATCATCGCGATCACACGATCGCGGACGTCGTTCCAGATCGACGCCGGAACGTAGGCGCGGCTCGCCGCCGAGCACTTCTGTCCCTGATATTCGAACGCCCCGCGCACGAGCGCGACCGCGAGCGCCTGCGGGTCGGCCGACGCGTGTGCGATGACGAAGTCCTTGCCGCCGGTTTCGCCGACGAGCCGCGGGTAGGAGCGATACCGGTCGACGTTGTTGCCCACCGTGCGCCACATGCCGTGGAACACGCTCGTGCTGCCCGTGAAGTGGACGCCGGCAAGATGCGGCGACGCGAGCGCGACGTCCGAGATCGCCTGCGCATCGCCAGGCACGAAGTTGATCACACCTGGCGGCAGACCGGCGGCCTCGAGCACCGACATGATCACGTAGTTGCTCAAGACCGCCGTCGATGCGGGCTTCCAGACGACCGTGTTGCCCATCAACGCGGGCGCGGTCGGCAGGTTGCCGCCAATCGCCGTGAAGTTGAACGGCGACACCGCGTAGACGAAGCCTTCGAGCGCCCGGTAGTCCGTGGCATTCCACGCGCCCGCGACACTCAACGGCTGCTCGTCGGCAATCTGCTGCGCGTAGTGCGCGTTGAAACGCAGGAAGTCGACGAGCTCGCAGGCTGCGTCGATTTCCGCCTGGAACACCGTCTTGGCTTGCCCGAGCATCGTCGCGGCGTTGATCGCCGGCCGCCAACTCGTCGCGAGCAGATCGGCGGCGCGCAGGAACACGGCCGCGCGATCGGAGAGTGGCCACGCGGCCCATTCGCGCCCGGCCGCGAGCGCCGCGTCAATCGCCTGGTGCACGAGCTCGGGCGACGCCGCGTGCACGTCGGCAACCACCTGGCGGTGCGCGAACGGCATCACGACGGGACGCGTGTCGCCGGTCCGGTGCGGCGTGCCGTTGACGACAACCGGGATGTCGGCGCGGTCGGCCGACAGCGACGCCAGCCGCGCCTTCAGTTCCTCGCGCTCGGGCGCGCCCGGCGCGTAGGTCTTCGGTGGTTCGTTGACGGCGTCGGGTACGCGACGCGACGAGATCATCGTGCTCTACTCTGCCGGCGCGTCGACGTCCACGCCGGTGCGGCCGCCGAGCTCACGGTCGAGGTCGAGCAGCGACGCCGGATCGTCTTTGACCATGTGGAACTTCGCGACGATCTCGCGCACGCTCTTCTCTTCCTCGACCTGCTCGGTGATGAACCACTGCAGCGCCGCCATCGCGGCAAAGACCTTCTCGTTGAAGGCGAGCTCGTAGAGCGCGTCAATCTGGCGGCTGACGCCCTGTTCCTGCTCGAGCGCGCGTTCGAACACATCGACAATCGACGTGAACTCGGTTTCGGGCTGCGGGATGGCGTGCAGCAGCACGGGGTAGTTCCTGGCGAGGACGAAGTCGAACAGCTTCATGCCGTGGCCGTGCTCTTCCTTGCTCTGCAGGCGCAGCCATCGGCCGGCGCCCATGAACTTGTGGTGCTCGCACCAGGCGGCCATCGAAAGATAGGAGAACGAGGCGCCGAATTCGGCGGCAATCTGGCGGTTGATCGCTTCGAGGACCATGGGTGTCATATGGCCCATTGTAGAGTGGCTCCCCCGCAAGCGGCCGCGGACTGCTAGAGTACCGTTGCCGGTTTGTCGTTATGGCTGCCCCTGACGTCGCCACCGTCCGCGTCTGCCCGAATTGTGGGTACTCGCATCTCCGGGCGTCACGCCCGCATTCGCCGCTCGAGCAGGCGCAGGCATGGTGGACGTCGCACGGCTGGTTCCGGTGCCAGACGTGCAACTGGCGCGGCCGCTTGCGCGACGTGTGGGATCCCGACGCGGCGTTCCCGAACTTGCCGCCGCTCCGGCTCGGCCGCGATCTGAACATCGAAATCCTGCAACGGCGCGACGAGCAATCGCTCATCGAGTTGCTTCTCTCGCGCAAGGAAGACATCGGCGCGACGTTGCGCGTGTGGCTCGACGACAGTCGGCCCGCGCCCGGCGGCTGGGTGCCGTTGACGAGCGTCACGAGCGCGCAGCGCCTGCTCGAAGCCGGGCTCGTGTCCGAGATCTCGCTCGACCACGACCTCGGCTGGTGCGCCGACTGCCTCGACCGCGGCGAGCACCTCAAGCACTCGGGTCACCGCCACTGTCCACATACGCCGACGGGTTTCGATCTGGTCGTCTGGATGTCCGACACCGGCCACTGGCCGAAGCATCCGCCCGTCGTGCACAGCGGCAACATCGAGGGCGGCGCGCGCATGCTTGGCGTGATCGCGAAGCGCTGGCAGGACCTCGCGCCCGGAACTGAACGGCCCGCGGCCGCTTCGCCGGCGGCGCATTCGGCCGTCGACTCGAGCACCGTGTCCGCGCTGACGACGTGCCCGCGGTGCGGTGGCGCACATCTGTACCGCACGCACCGCCGCTCGAATTTCGAGCGCTTCCGCTCGATGATCACCCGCCGCTATCCCATTCGCTGCGAAGCATGCGGCTGGACGCGGTGGTCGAATGACCCGATCCTGGTGCGAATCACGCCAAGTGCCGAAACTCCGACCGAGCGGATCGAGAGCGCGTTGATAGAGCAGATCGATCCGGATTAGGACCGCCATGGCTCCCTTCGACGATCTGCCTCTCGAACGCGCGACGCCGCCGACGGCGCCGCCTCCGGGCCGACGCCCGACCACGGCGTCGCCGGCCACCCGGTGGATCATCGTCGGCGCGATTGCCGTCGTCGTCGGCGCGTTGCTGGCGTTGTGGTGGATGAGCCGCACGCAGCCGCAGACCGCGGTGCCGGCGCCCACGCACGCGACGGACGTCGCGGTCGGATCGAATCGGCCGAAGCGGCAGCCGATGACCCTGCCGCCGCTCGACGGCTCGGACGCGTTCCTGCGAGAGCTCGTCGCGAGCCTGTCACGACACCCGTTGCTCGCGCGGCTACTGGCGACCGATGGGCTGGTGCGGGGCGCGGTGCTCGCTGTCGAGCAGATTGGCGACGGCCGCACGCCCGCGGTGCCGCTCAAGGCGCTGAGGCCGTCGAGCCGTCTCGCGATCCTTGGTGCCGCAAACGGCCGCGTCGACGCGCGAACCTATGCCAGATGGGATGGCGCGACGGCCAGCCTCACCTCGATCAATCCGTCCGACGCGGCGCAGCTGTACGTGAACGTCAAGCCGCTCTTCGATCAAGCCTATCGGGATCTCGGCCATCCCAACGCCGACTTCGACGCGTCGATCGTGCGAGCGATCCAGATGCTGCAGGATACGCCGACCATCACCGCCGATCCGGAGCTCTTGCGGCGACCGGGTTACTACGAACACACCGACCCGGCGCTCCGTTCGCTCCCGCCTGTGCAGAAGCAGTTTCTGCTCATCGGTCCCGACAACCGCGAGAAAGTGCTCGGCTGGCTGAAGCGGCTCGCGACGGCGCTCGATCTGAAGATCTGATCGTCGCGCGTTCTACTCGCGGCGAAGCGCCGTCAGCGGATCAATCGACGCCGCGCGCAACGCGGGTACGAGGCTCGCGATGAGCCCCGTCGTCGACAGCACGACGATAGTCCCGCCGAACACGAGCGGATCCCACGCGCTCACGTGGAACAGCAGCAGCTTCAGCGACGATCCGAGGAGCCCACCCAGGCCGAATCCGAGCACGACGCCGACGCCCACCTGCCAGAGTCCGTGTCCAACGACCATCCCCGCGATGCGGCGGCGATCGGCACCGATCGCCATGCGAATGCCGATCTCCTGTGTCCGTCGTCTGACGGCAAATGACATGACGCCGTACAGACCGGCGGTTGCCATCAGCAGCGCGGCGGCGCCGAACGTCATGAACAACGCGCCGAACACGCGATACGGCCAGGATCGCTCGACGACGCGCGCCTGCAGCGTGCTCAATTCGAGCACCGGCAGGTCGGGGTCGATCGACGACACCTCGCGACGGATCGATTGCGCCAGATCGGGCACCGCCCCTTGCGCCGAGACGAGCAGACACACGCCGCGCGCCGTCGTCTGCGTGAACGGCACGAAGGCGGTGTCGTCCGTCTCCTCGAGGGACGACGAGACCGTGGTCGACGGCACGATGCCGACGATCGTTCGCCATGGATGGCTCGTCTCGCTGCTCAACTGGATGCGCTGGCCGAGCGCGCCAGTGGGAAAATGGCGCCGCGCAAAGTCCTCGGTAATCACGGCGACGAACGGGCCCGTCTCGCGATCGCTGGCGTCGATCGCCCGTCCCTGGCGCACGCGCAAGGCGAGCACGTCGAAAAACTCGGGCGACACATGCACCCGTCGGATGCGCGGCCGCATGGCATCCGCCACCGGCGGCCGGCCGTCGATCGTGACGTCGGCCGTCAGGCCTCCATCGGGCGGATCGGTCGAGACGGCGACGTTGCGTACGCCGTGAATCGCCGATACCCGCGCACGAATACGCTCGACGACCTGACGCACCTGCTCGTCCGATCCGTAGCTGCGCGCCGGCACCATGATTTGGCCGGCGAGCACGTTCGTGTCGTACGGCAGGGCGATCGTCGCCGTCGCGATCACGCTCTTGATCATCAAACCCGAGCCGACGAGCAGGACGAACGACATGGTCATCTCGAGAATCACGAGCGTGCGACTGAACGCGCCCACCCGCATGCTGGTCGCGCCACGGCTGTCGTCTTTCAAGATGCCGCTGATGCCCTGACGCGAGAGGCGCAGCGCCGGCACGAGGCTCGACGCGATCGTGGCGATGCCGGCGAGCGCCGCGGCGAACGCCATGACACGCCGATCGACCGCGAGGACGATCCAGAACGGCGGATGCGTATCGGCGATGCCGTTCGCAAACAACGTGACGCCGACCTTCGCGATCGCGAGCCCGAGCGCCGCGCCGGCAATCGACACGAGCGCGCCTTCGATCAGCAGCTGCCGGACGATCTGCCAGCGGCTCGCCCCGATCGCGCAGCGGACGGCAATCTCTTTGATCCGGTCGGCCGCGCGCGCCAACTGGAGATTCGTGACGTTCACGCAGGCGATGAGCAACACACCGAACACCGCCGCGAGCATGGTCGAGAGGACGGCGACGATCTGCGGGGCGATGCCCGATCGCACGAACGGGTCGACGACAACGGTGAAGTTCTTCTCTTCCGGATGCTGCTCGCCCAACCGGCGCGCGATGGCCGCCATCGCGGCTTGCGCGCCTGCCTGCGAGACGCCGGGCCGCAGCCGTCCAAACATCGTGGCCTCGCCATCGACGGCGCGCGTCGCCTGGGGCGCCAGCTTCATGGGCGCCCAGAGCTCATGCGCATTCGGAAATCCAAAACCGTGCGGCATGACGCCCACGATCGTGGCGACCTCGCCGTTGACGCGAAGGGTCTTGCCGATCACGTCGGTCGATTGGTGAAAGCGGCTCACCCAGACGTCGTGCCCGATGAGCACGACCGGCGGCGCGCCCGCGCGGCCGTCGTCGTCCGTGAAGTCGCGCCCGAGCTCGGGGCGCGCGCGCAGCACGCGTAACGTGTTGGTCGTGAGCGACGCGGCGCGCAGCCGCTCCGGCAATGCGCCGGGGCCCGCGATGTTGCCATCGAAGGGCGCGTACGCGCCGATGTCGTCGAACGCGGATTGCGCGGCCGTCAGGTCGAGCACGTCGTCGACGGGCATACCGACGCGCCGATGGTTGTCGAGCCGCTGGCGCGACAGCACCATGATCCGCTCGCCCTCGTCGAACGGCAGCCCCCGCAGAAACACCGCATCGACGATGCTGAACATCGTCGTCGTGAGACCGATGCCGAGCGCGAGGGCGACAACGGCGAGCAGCGTGGCGCCCGGCGTCTTCAACGCCATCCGGACACCGAATCGCACGTCCTGGAGCAACGATCGCATGCGACCTCCCTGCCCGTGTATCTACGCAGCGCCGTTGAAATGGTTCACAACACCACGTGTTAGACTGCCGCCCTCGCGGGATGCCTTCAGTCAGCAGCAAGTGTCCGTCGTGCGGCTCGTCGAGGATTTACCCCTCGCGCCCGCGGTCGATCGTCGAGCGCATCCGGCGCGTGTGTACGGACAGGCAGCCCTATCGGTGCCATGCCTGCAATCACCGCGGATGGTACGAGATCGACGTGCCGGTGAGCGCGCACATCGAGCAGCCGTCGGCCAGCGAACATCGCCGCACACCCCGCTCCGTTACGGCCGACGAGATCGATCGACTCGATACGCGCTGAGCGCCTCGCGGAACGTCGGGGACAGAATCAGCACCAGCGAATGGCTGTAGTTCGCGACTCCGCCTTCGACGTGGTTCGCGCGAAGGTACTCGTCGTACATCCGGTACGCCGCCCGCTGCACGGCCGGCTGCTGATGCGCCTGCCGCTCCGCCATCGCCTGGAGATCCGCCCGCACGCCGGCATCGAGTGTGAGGCTGGCGCGATGCCACAACTCGCGGGGCATCGCGTTCGCCGACTCCACAATCAAGTACAAGCTCGCGCTGTAGGCCAGCTCGGGCCCGCCGTTCATACAGGCGAGCCAGCCGATCGCGCTGGCATCCGACTCGTCGGCGGCACCGGCCAGATGCGCCCACTCGTGCGCGACCGCGAACGGCCGCTCGAACGGCAGCAGGTCTGGATGGACGATCGATTCGAGGGCGATCGGATTCACCATCCCGTCGACGCCGGCCCAGGTGAAGAACGGCGTGAGGATCAGCGAGTACTTCGGCCGTCCGGTGATTTCGATGGTCGGCCGACCAACGCGCTCGAGCGCGATGTTGAGGGGCCCGTGCAGCTCGTCCCGGACGGCGTCGAACGTCGGGATGTCGCGGCCCGGCGGCGGCCGCAGCCGAGCCGCGAGCACGTTCGCGTCATCGACGGCCGCACGGAGCTCATCGGCCGTGACCTCGGCCGGCAGATTGACGACCCGGTCGAGCGGCACCCGCCGATAGTTGAACCCCCACTCGGCGAGGAACAGCAGCACGATCACCGCGACGCCGCGCACGACACGCCGCGCCGCCTCCCAGGCGGCCGCACCCACGCCGTTCTCCGCCGCCGTGCGTCGCAGCCGAACGGCGCGCCAGATCACGAGTACGATCAGCCCGACGATCAGCACGTCAATCCAGGCAAACGGCGCGACGTTGCTCAGGCTCGTGAGAAAGCCCTGCCACCACCAGTACAACCGGCGCGAGTAGAACGTCTCGACGAGTCGTTCCGGTAGCGGGATCACGAGCGCGGCAAGCGCGAGCAGCGGCGCGACGAGCCAGCCAATCACGTCGGCGCCGCGCTTCGTCTTCATTGTCGATCCAGGGGCTCGTACGTGATCAGACGCACGGATCGCTGGTAGGTCATGTAGGCGAACGCCCACTGCGTCATGACCGACAGCCGATTCCGAAAGCCAATCAACTTGAACACGTGGAGGAACACCCACATGAGCCACGCGAGATAGCCCTTCACGCGCCACCAGCCGAGATCGGCGACCGCCGCGTTTCGGCCAATCGTGGCCATGTTGCCGTAGTTCCGGTACCTGAAGTCGGTCGCCGGCTGACCTGCCACTCGTCGCACGATGTTCGCGGCGGCATGCGCGGCCTGCTGCATCGCGACCTGCGCGACGCCGGGCAGCAAGGCGCCGTCGGCCGTCCTGAACGCCGCCAGATCGCCGACGACAAAGATCTCGTCGTGCCCGGGAATCGTCAGATCGCCGTTGACGACGACGCGGCCGACGCGATCGACGGGAACTCCAAGCGAGGCGCCGAGCGGTGACGCGGCGACCCCGGCCGCCCAGAGGATGGTGCCCGCTTCCACGATCTCGTTGCCGATCGAGATGCGATCGACATCGATGTTCGTGACCGTGCTGCCGGTCCAGACGGCCACGCCCAGGCGCTCGAGCGCCGAGCGCGCGAACGCCGGAAGCGGCGCTGGATAGCTCGAGAGCACCGCCGGGCCGCCTTCGATCAAGATGACGCGCGCGGTCTCCGGCGCAATCGCGCGAAAGTCGTTCGCGAGCGCATGCCGCGAGATCTCGGCGAGCGCGCCGGCCAGCTCGACGCCCGTCGGGCCGCCGCCGACGACGATGAAGGTGAGGAGCTTGCGCTGCACGGCCGGATCGCGCTCGCGCTCGGCGCGCTCGAAGGCGACGAGCACGCGGCGGCGGATTTCAATCGCGTCCTCGAGCGTCTTCAATCCGGGCGCGTCGCGCCGCCACTCGTCGTGGCCAAAATACGCGTGGGTCGCCCCGCTTGCGACAATCAAATAATCGTACGGAACATGCGAACCGTCGGACAACGCCACGGTGCGCGCCGCCACGTCAATGCCGGTCACGTCTGCCAACCAGACGCGCGCATTCTGCTGGCGCCGGAGAATCCAGCGGATCGGCGACGAGATGTCGCCCGGTGACAGCCCGGCGGTCGCGACCTGATACAGCAGCGGCTGGAACACATGGTGATTGCGGCGATCGAGCAACAACACATCCACGGGCGCTCGCCGCAACGCCCGCGCCGCACTCAATCCCCCAAAGCCGCCGCCGATGATCACGACCCGTGGTCGCATCCTCGGACAATAACACCCAGGTTCGCGGGGTCCGATCCGGCCCGCCGTTTCACCCGCGAGTTACACTTTCCCGATGCGTCCTCCCCGCGAGCCATCGATCGCGCCGCCCCGGAGTTGGGGCCGCTCAACTGTTCAAACTGCGTGCCCGTTGGATTGCCCCGATTCGTGCAGCCTCGACGTCACCGTCGAGCGCGGCCGCATAACGAAAATCGACGGTGGCCGACACGCGCCGTCGACCGATGGTTACATTTGTGGGAAGGTTCGAACCTTTGATCGACGCGTCTACAGCAACGAGCGCATCCAGCATCCAGGCGTGCGCAAGGGCCCGAAAGGCGGCGGCGAGATCGAGCGCGTGACGTGGGACGAGGCGCTGGATCTCATCGCGCGCAAGATGACCGAGGCCAAGACTCGGTTCGGCGCCGAATCGGTGCTGCCTTACTACTACGGCGGATCGAACGGCCTGCTCACGAACGAGCTCGAAGACGCGCGCTTCTTCCGCCGCTTCGGCGCCTCGCGTCTTGCGCGTACGATTTGCGCCGCGCCGACCGGTGCGGCCTCAGCGGCCATGTACGGCAAGATGCCGGGCGTCGCGTACGACGACTACGAGCAGGCGCGGCTGATTGTGATCTGGGGCTGCAATCCTGCGGCGTCGGGCATTCACATCGTCCCGCACATCAAACAGGCGCAAAAAGCCGGCGCGCGGCTCGTCGTGATCGATCCGCGACGCACCGCTCTGGCGCGACTGGCCGACCTGCATCTTGCCGTGCGTCCTGGCACCGATCTGCCCGTGGCTCTCGCGATCATCCGCGCGCTGTTTGAAACAGGCGGTATCGATCGCGATTTCGTCGACGCGCACACGACAGGCGCCGACGACCTCCGTCAAGCCGCCGACCCGTGGACGATCGCGCGTGCGTCCGAAGAAGCCGACATCGCCCCCGACGACCTCCGCCGGTTCGCCGACTGGTACGCCTCGACGTCTCCGGCGGTCATTCGATGCGGCTGGGGCCAGGAGCGCAACCGGAACGGAGGATCGGCCACGCTCGCGATTCTGGCGCTGCCTGCGCTTGCCGGAAAGTTCGGCGTGCGCGGCGGCGGCTACACGATGAGCAACTCGAGCGCCTGGGACATCACCGCCGAGACGCTCGTCGGCGTTCCCGCGCCCGACACGCGCGTCATCAACATGAATCAGCTCGGGCGCGCGCTCGAGGACGACGAGCGCCCGGTCTCGGTGCTGTTCGTCTACAACTGCAACCCCGCCGCGACCGCGCCCGATCAGAACCGCGTCCTGCGTGGGCTCGCGCGGGAGGATCTCTTCACGATCGTCTTCGAGCAGGTCATGACCGACACGGCACGCTACGCCGATCTCGTGCTGCCGGCGACGACGTTCCTCGAGCAATACGACATCGCGAAAGGGTACGGCGCCTACCACCTGCAGCTCGTGCAGCCGGTGATCGACGCCGTCGGCGAGGCGCGCCCGAACGACGAGGTGTTTCGCGCGCTCGGCGCGCGGTTGGGCTTGAACGAGGACAACGACGACATGGGCGAGGCCGGCGGGCTGATGGACGTCATCGCGACGCTGCCGCGGCAGTACGCGGAAGCGGTCATGGAGGGTCGATCGGCCGTCGGCCCCGGCGACGGGCGTCCTGTGCAGTTCGTCGACGTCTTCCCCCGCACGGCGGATGGTCGCGTGCATCTGCACCCGGCCGACGTCCCGACGACCCACGGCCTCTTCACGTATCAGCCGGATCCACGGACCGAGCGTCATCCGCTCAGCCTGATTTCGCCGGCGAGCGAGAGAACGATTTCATCCACGCTGGGCGAGCTGCGGCCGGGCATTGCCAAGCTGCGGATCCATCCGTCCGACGCTCAGCCTCGCGCCATCGCGGAAGGCGACGAAGTACGCGTGTTCAACGACCTTGGCGAAGTGCAGTGCGACGCGCTGATCTCGCCCGAGATCCGGCCGGGCACGGTCTCGCTGCCCAAGGGCTTGTGGACGCGCAGCACGCGCAACGGATCGACGGCCAACGCGCTCTGCCCCGACACGCTGACCGACATGGCCGGCGGCGCGTGTTTCAACGACGCGCGCGTCCAGGTCGAGCTGCTCGCCCGCCACTGACGACCGGTCGTGCTCAGAAGCCGCCGCGAATACCGACCTGCCAGCGCCAGCCGTCATCGAGGCGGTCGAGCGGCCGCGACGCGGCCACCTCGACGAGCAGCAGCCCGAACGCGTTGATGCGCAGCGCGCCGCCGACGCTGCGGAGCACGTCGCGCGTTCCGCCAAAAAGCGCCGGCTTCGTGTCCTTCGTCCATGTCACGCCCGAGTCCGCAAAGGCGGCCACCTCCATCGGGACGGGCCCGTACTGCAGATCGCGGCGGAACAGCCCGACGAGCGGGGCGTGCACTTCGGCGTTGGCGATGAGCATGCGGCTGCCGACCAGGTCGCCCGCGAGCTTGCATTGAAACGCGCCGACGACGAACTCGCAGTCCGCGGGGCTGACCGATCCAATCGGATAGCCGTGAACGAGCTCCGGATACCCGGCGTACAGCCCGACGAGCGACGGCGATTCCGCGTCGGCGCCGTAGCGTCCGACGTGCACGACGCGAAAGGCGAACGTCAACGGCCGCGCCGGCATGTAGTACTGGCGAAAGTCGACGAGCGCCGTAGTGAAATTCAGCGAGCCGCCGGTCTGGCCCACCTGCACGCGGTAGCGCCGTCCGAGAATCGGGCTGATCGCGCCGTAGATCGCCGTGTCGCCGACGAGGCCGGCGGAGACGTCGGCAAGGTACAGCGTGTTGCTGGCCGGCAGGTCGACGGTGTTCGTATCGATGAGCCGCAGCGTGTCGAGCGTGCGCCCGCTGTAGGTCGCGGTCGTGAGCTGCCGTGTGAACTGCAGCGTCCGCGCGCTGCCTGAGAACTCCAGCCGCCGAGACGTGCTCAGCGGGTACGCGGCCAAGCCGCTGAACCCGCGCACCGTCTGCCGCTGCAGCGTGTCGGTGAACGTCGTGCGGTTCGACGCGTCGTCGGAACTGACCGTCAGGTAGTCGACGCGGTTCGGCGTGTCCTCGAGCAGCACCGCCCAGTTCCATCGATGCCGGCGGTTCATGTAGGCGACCGACGCGCCGAAGTCCGAGAGATCGCCGGCGATCGCGCCGCTCAGCGCGAGCACGCGGTCGCCGAGCATGTCGCTGAAGACGGCCGACATGCCGCCGCTGACGAACCCGCCGAACTGACTGATGCCGGCCGTGACGGTGGGCTGCGACAAGAAGTCGAGATGCAGCTTCTGCGTGTACGGCACCGACGGCGCGGTGGACGCGCTCGGCGGCAGCCCGCGCGATTGATCTGCCAGCATGCGCTCGACATCGCCGGGCACGGCCGTGCGCCCCGGCAAGGCGGCTGCCTCGCCGTGCGCTTCGCGCGCGACCGTCGTCATGATGTTCGACGGATCCAAGACGTAGATGCTGTGGCCGCTGTCCTCAAAGACGCTGAATACCAGCCGGCCGTTTCGCGCGCCGCTCAGCGCCGGGCTCGACGTCGTGATGCCCGCCACGCCTGTCGCGACCGAGCCGATCTGCACGATCGCGCCGCCGTCGAGCGGCATGCGATAGAGATTGCTGATCCCATCCGGCTCGGCGATGAATGTCACCGTTTGGCCGTCGTCCGAGACGACCGGGCTGATCTGCTTGCCCTTCAAGAATCCGGCGATCGGGCGTACGTCGCGCGTCGCCAGATCGAGGCGCGCCAGCCGCAGCGGGCCGGGATCGACGGCGTCGATGTTCGTCGAAAAGCGCTCGGTGACGAAGACGATGGTGCGGCCGTCCGGCGTGAAGGTGGGCTCGAGGTCGGCAAAGCGATCGTTCGTGAGCGCCTCGAGCTTGCCTGTGGCGACGGTCAGCAGGTACAGGTCGGCGAAGCCGCCGCGGCTGCCGCTCAGCACGACCGAACGGCCGTCCGGCGAGAACGAGGGGTTGATCGCGTCGTCGAGGCCCGGCAGCTCGATCTCGCGCTCGTCACGGCCGGTGCGCGTGTTGACGAGCACGAGGACGCACTTGCCGCCGCGAATGGCGGCCAGCGCGAGCATGTTGCCGTCCGGCGTCCAGGCGCCCGCGGAATTGAGGAACTGCAGGCTATCGAAATGCGGATCGGTGGCGGACCCGACGAGCTTGCGCTCGATACGACCGGTCTCCGCGTCGGCGATATAGAGATCGATCGAGAATCGGTCGCGCTCGGAGAAGAACGCGATGCGCGTGCCGTCGGGACTCACACGCGGTCCGATGTTGAAGCGCCCACCGGAAGTGCTCTTGCTGATGACCCGCACGGTCTCGCTCGCAATCGGCGGCCGCTCGGCAAGCGCCGTTTCGGTTGCGTTCATGATCGCGCGGTGCCAATCGTCGGTGAGCGTGTCGGGGTCGGTGCCGAGCTGTCGCGCCAGGCCGACGAGGTCGAAACGCGGATTTGCGGCCGAGCGCACGAGCGAGGCGACGGCGCGGTCGCTGTACTTCGCCCCGACGAACGCCCAGAACGAATGCCCCCAGCGATACGGAAAATACTCCGGCTTCTCGAGATCCTGAATGGCCGGAAGCTTCTCCCTCAGCGCGGCATCGCGCATCCACATCGCGGTCTGCGCGTCGACGGGTCCGAGCGACAAGTACTCGGCCATCCCCTCGACGAACCACAACGGAAATTGCAGGATGCCGGGCCCCGCGGCCTCTTCGCCCTCGCGGGGATCGTTGCCGGTCATATCGAACTGGAACGCGTGCACGAGCTCGTGGCCGATGACGTGGTTGTTGTCAGCCAATGACCCCGACATCGGGACGACAATGCGGCGCTTCAGCGCTTCGGTGACGCCGCCGGTGCCTTCGCCGATGATCCCTTCCACCGCGTTCGTCTGGCGGAAGTGGGACGGCGACGCGTACAGAATGAGCGCCTGGCGGCCGCGAAGCTCGTGGCCGAAGAACCGCGAGAGCCGCGCGTACCACCGCTCGGCGATCCGTGAGGCCAGTTGCGCGGCGTCCCGCTCTTCCGGGTAGTAGTAGAGATCGAAGTGCTCGGTCTTGAGGATCTGAAACTCGAACGTGCGGTACTGGACCTTGTTGCGGCCGAAGTACTGTCCACTCGCGACCGCCGGGGCGCACGCGACGGCCAGGAACGCCGCCGCCGCCACGATCCGCTGCAGGCGATGTGTCGTCATCTCCGTTAGTGATTACGCCGCGCGGCGCGGTTCGTGTCGTCGAAGGGAAAGCAGGTAAGATGCCTTCAATTATGACATCAGGCGACGAGCACAGCCCCCGCATGGTCTTCTGCGTGAAGCTGCAGCGCGAGCTGCCAGGACTCGATGCGGCGCCGTGGCCGGGTCCGCTCGGTCAGCGCATCTACGAGAACGTCTCCGCAGAGGCCTGGGAGATGTGGGAAGAGCGCATGAAGATGATCTTGAACGAGTACCGGCTGCTGCCATTTCAAAAGGAAGCGCAGCAGCTGATGGCCAAGCAGATGGAAGAGTTCTTCTTCGGCAAGGACGCGGCGCTGCCGCCGGGCTACGTCCCCGAAAAGCACTGACGATCCGCCGCAGCGCCGAAGCTCATGGCCACAGCGTCCGTCCCCGTTGCTCACGGCCGAGGCGACCTCGCAAGCGATCGATCGTTTTTCGGGCATCCGCGCGGCCTGTCGACGCTCTTCTTCAGCGAGATGTGGGAGCGCTTCTCGTATTACGGGATGCGCGCGTTCCTCATCCTGTACATGACCGCGCCCGTCGCGATGGGCGGCATGGGGCTCGACGTCGCCGCCGCGGGTCCGATTTACGGCACCTACAACTCGCTCGTCTATCTCTCGAATCTTCCGGGCGGCTGGATCGCCGACCGCCTGATCGGCCCGCGCCGCGCGGTGCTCTACGGCGGCATTCTCATTGCCGCCGGGCACTTCACGCTGGCCGTGCCATCGGCAATGACCTTCTACCTCGGCCTGTTGCTCATCGTGCTGGGCACCGGGTTGCTCAAGCCGAACATCAGCGTCATGGTCGGCCAGCTCTACGCGGCGCAGGACGTGCGGCGCGACGCAGGGTTCTCCATCTTCTATATGGGGATCAACACCGGCGCGCTGCTGGGACCGCTCATCGCCGGCTATCTGGCGCAGGATCCCGGCTTCCGTGCGCACCTCACGGCGTGGGGGCTCGATCCGAACAGCTCGTGGCACTGGGGGTTTGGCGCGGCGGGCGTCGGCATGACGCTGGGCCTCGTGCAATACGTTTTCGGCGCGCGGGCGCTCGGCACCGCGGGACTCGACGTGGCCGGCAGCGAATCGCCCGCCGCCGCGGCGCGCCTGCGCATCAAGGCCATCGTCGGAATCGGCGGCGGACTCCTGCTCCTGGGTCTGCTGGCCGCGCTCATCGCCACCGGCACACTGGCCGTGAGCGCGCAGCAGTTGACCAGCGCCTATAGCTACCTGCTCCTCGGCGTCGTGGTCGTGTTCTTCGGCTGGCTGTTCCTGGGCGGCAATTGGACACCGACGGAGCGCCGGCGCCTCTATGTGATTGGCGTGTACTTCGTGGCGGCGGCGCTCTTCTGGTCGGTGTTCGAACAGGCGGGCTCGACGCTGAACCTGTTCGCGGATCGCAGCACGAACAACGTGCTGCCCGGCTACGGGCCGTTTCCCGCAAGCTGGTGGCAGTCGCTCAACTCCTTGTTCATCATCGCGTTCGCGCCGGTCTTTGCGTGGCTGTGGGTCAAGCTCGGCGACCGCGGGCCCGCGAGCCCCACGAAGTTCGCGATCGGGTTGATTGGCGTGGCGCTCGGCTTTCTCGTGCTCGTGCCGGGGGCGCAGATTGCCGCGACGGGCGCGAAGGTTGGCCTGTCGTGGCTGACACTCGTCTACCTCCTGCATACCTGGGCCGAGCTCTGCCTGAGCCCGGTCGGTCTCAGCTCGATGACGAAGCTTGCACCGCCACGTATCGTCAGCGTCATGATGGGCGTGTGGTTCCTCGGCGCCTCGGTGGGCAACTTCCTCGGCGGCCAGGCCGCGGCGTTCTACGAGTCGATGCCGCTCGCGACGCTCTTGACCGCCGTGGCGATTCTGCCGCTCATCGCGGGCATCGCCATGCTGGCCTTCCGCAAGCCGCTGACGCGCATGATGGGCGGCGTCAGCTGAACGGACCCGATCGATATGGCTCTCGACGAATATCGCCGCAAGCGCGACCTCACGAAATCACCGGAACCGGCGGGCGAACCTGAGAAGACGAAGCACGTCCGCAAAGGCAAGCCGCTGTTCTTCTGCGTGCAGAAGCATCTCGCCAGTCACCTGCACTACGACTTCCGGCTCGAGTACGAAGGCGTGCTGCTGTCGTGGGCGGTGCCCAAGGGCCCGTCGCTCGATCCAAAAGTCAAACGGCTGGCGATGCACGTCGAAGATCATCCGTTCGAGTACGGCACCTTCGAAGGCGTCATTCCCGAAGGCTACGGCGCCGGCATCGTGATGCTCTGGGATCGCGGCACATGGACGCCCGAAACGGACGACGTCGCGAAGTCGCTGGCAAAAGGGGATCTGAAGTTCTCTCTCGACGGGTTCAAGCTGAAAGGATCGTGGGCGCTCGTGCGGACGCGCGGCTACGGCGGCGGCAGCCGCGACGACAGCCGCAGCTGGCTGCTCATCAAGCATCGCGACAACTGGGCCGGCGAGGTCGACATCGCGACGTTCGCTCCGCTCAGCGTGAAGAGCGGCCTCGATTTTCACGAGATCCTCGCGGCCGACAATCCTGACGTCTGGCGCACGAACCGCCCCGCGGCGGGCGGCGAGACCGGCGCGATGCTGAAGCGCATCATCGAGCAGGCCGCGGCGCTCAAGGCCGGGCGTCCGATCGAGCCGACGACGACCGCGCCCGCGCAGGCGGCGAAGAAGGCGGCGGCGAAGGCGGCACCACGGCGATCGCGTGCGCCGCGAAGCGCGGCGACACGCACGGCAAAGCCGAAACGGGGGACGCGATGAGGACGCTGACGCGCGCGACGCTCGCTGTGGCAGTCTCGCTCACGCTTGGCGGCGCCGCTGCGCAAACGCCGCCGCCGGCGGCGCAGCAGAAAGCGCCGCCGTCGCTCACCGGCAAGTGGGACATGTCGCTCGACATGTCGATGGGCCAGTCGAAGCCGACGCTCGTCGTGAAGCAGGACGGCCAGAAGATCACCGGCACGTACACCGGGCGCTACGGCACGTTTCCGATCGAGGGCAGTCTGAAAGGCACCGCCATCTCCTTCTCCGTGACGATCGACGTGAGCAGCGAGAAGGTCGAGATGACGTTCACCGGCGACGTCGCGCCGGATGGTCAATCGATGAAAGGCGACGCCGACCTCGCGCAGGCCGGCGACGGCACGTGGATGGCCGTCAGAGCGAAGGACGCGAAGGACAAGTAGCCGCGCTCGTCAGGCGTCCTGCAGCAAGAGCCGCTGCGCGAGAACCGCCCACACCGCGGCACGAAGCTTCCAGCGATCGTGGCGCGCGATTTGGCCGCGCCAGAACGCCGCTTCGATCACCTGCGTCTCCTCCGGAATATCGCCGAGCGGCAGCGGCACCTTGTGCTCGCGCGCGTATCGTTCGAGGACGCCGCCGTTCGGCTGATCCGAGTTCACGAACACCACATCCACCGGGCGTCCGATGACACGCGCAAGCTGCCTCACCGCGTGGCCGGCGGTGAAGCCTTCCATGCCGCGGCCCTCGGTGAGCAGGTTCGCGATGTACACGACCGGACCGCGCACCGCCGCCAGCGCTTCGCGGCAGCCGTGCGCGAGAAAAATCGGCATCAAGCTCGTATAGAAACTGCCCGGACCAATCACGACCGCATCGAGCGATCGAATCGTCTGCGCCACGATCGGATGGATGGACGCCGGCGGGTCGAGCCACAGCTCGCGCACCGACAGGCCGCGCGCCTGACCCGCGTCGACGTCGTACTCGCCGCGGCTCGTCGAGCCGTCGCCGTAGGCCGCGCAGAGCGTCGACCGCTCGATCGTGATCGGCCACACATGGCCCTTACAGCCGAGCAACGTGCGCAGCGCGTCGACGGCGGCCAAGAAGTCGCCCGTGTACTGCTCCATCATCGACAGCAGCAAGTTGCCGCCGGTGTGTCCGGCAAGCCGCCTGTGCTCGAGCATCGGCAGGCGGGCCAACAGGATCTCTCGCGCTTCCGCTTCGCTCCGCGCGAGTGCGAGCGCGCATTTCAGGACGTCGCCGGGCGGCAGCACGCCCAGCTCGTCGCGCAACTGCCCCGACGATCCGCCGCTGTCGAACATGGTGACGACGCCGTGGAGCTCGATCCAGGGGTTGTTCTTGAGTCCGCCGAGGAGACTTGGCAGGCCGGTGCCGCCGCCAAAGCAGCCGACCTTCAGGACGCGAAAGCGCATCTGGCGCATTGTAGAACGGCTCCGGCCACTACAATGACGGGAGTGACTGCCACACCTCCCCTGTCGGCGGCGCTTCGGCGGGCGTTCGATCGCATGAGCGCCGACATGCGTCGCGTCTTCGGCGATCGATTCGAGGCCCTCGTCGCCTACGGCGTCAACGCGAGCGTCGTCTTCGTGCGCGTGCTCGAGGGCGACGATCTGCAGGCGATCCGTCCGCTCGTCGACGCGTGGCACCGCGACGGTCTCGCGACGCCGCTCGTCGTCACCGTCGATGAGTTCACGCGATCGCTCGACGCGTTCCCGCTCGAATACCAGTCGATGCTCGACGCGCATACGGTCATTGCCGGCGAGCCGCCGTTCGCGTCGCTGCGCGTGGCGCCGGACGACTTGCGGCGCGCGTGCGAAGCGCAGGCGCGCAGTCACCTCATCCATCTGCGCCAGGGGTGGATGGACGCCGGCAGTCACGACGCGCACTTGGCCGATCTGCTTGTCCGAAGCGCAGAGCCGTTTCAAACGGTGCTGCTGAACGTCGCGCGCCTGTCCGGCGCGGCGCACGCAAGCGCCGACGACCTCGAGCGTTTCGCCGCGCAGACGATCGGCATGCCGGCCGGGATCGCGCGCGATGTGCTCGAGCTCATCGCCCGACCCGAGCGCGGCCGTCACCTGCTCGCGCGGGTCGGCGACTATCTGCATGGCGCCGAACGGCTCTGGGATTTCGTCGACACGTGGCGCGCACGCTGACCGCTTCACGCCGCGTCGCCGGACGCTGGCTCGCGCTCGTGGCGATGCTCTTTGCCGCGTCGACCGCGTACGCGCAGGCGCTTCCCACGCTCACGCAGCCGGTCACCGATCTCGCCAACGCGATCGACGAACAAAGCGCGACCGCGCTCGAGCGGCGCATTCGCGCGCTGCAGACGACGACCGGCGATGCGGTGGTTGTCGTCACGGTCCCGACGTTCGCGCCGTACGGGTCGGTCGAGGAATATGCCGCGCGCCTCTTCCAGCAAGCCGGTATCGGCCAGAAGGGGAAGGACAACGGCGTGCTCGTCGTGCTGGCGATGCAGGAGCGCCGCGTGAAGATCGAGGTGGGCTACGGTCTCGAGGAGTTCGTGCCCGACGGCTTCGCGGGTGAGACGATTCGCGAGTTCATGCTGCCGGCGTTTCGCGCCGGCCAGTACGGCCAGGGCCTTCTCGACGGCACGACACGGATCATCCAGCGCATCGCCGATCGCCGCGGCGTCACGCTGCAAGATGTGCCGGCGGTCTCGACGCGCGATCGGCCGGCCGGTCAGCGCACCGGCGGGCCGCCGGTCGTGTTGATCGTCATCATCCTGTTCATCATCTTCTCGTTCCTCAACCGCAGGCGCGGGCCGCCCAGCGTGCGGCGAGGGCCGTGGATCGGGCCGACGTGGAGCGGCTGGTCCGGCGGAGGCGGGGGTTTTGGCGGCGGATTCGGCGGCGGGTCGAGCGGCGGGGGCGGGGCGTCCGGAAGCTGGTAGTCGAGGTAAAGTGTTTCCATGCCCGCATTTCGCTCCTCAGTACTCCGTCTGATTGCCGTCGCGGCACTCGCCTACACGGTCGCCGGCTGCTCGTACAACAAGTTCACGGCCAAGGAAGAGGAAATCAAAGGCCAGTGGGCGCAGGTCGAGAACCAGCTGCAGCGCCGCAACGATCTCATTCCCAATCTCGTCGAGACCGTGAAAGGGTACGCGCAGCAGGAACAGACCGTCTTCAAGTCGATTGCCGACGCGCGTGCGCAGATGGCCGGCGCGCAGACGCCCGAACAGCGGATCAACGCCGCGAACGCCGAGACGAGCGCCCTCGGCCGGCTCTTCGTCGTCGTCGAGAACTATCCGCAGCTCAAATCCGACGCGCAGTTCGCGCGGCTGATGGATGAGCTGTCGGGCACGGAGAACCGCCTTGCCGTCGAACGCATGCGCTACAACGATCGCGTGCGCGAGTTCGACACGATGCGCCGGCAATTCCCGGCGAACATCACGGCGAAGATGTTCGGCTTCAAGGAATATCCGTACTTCCAGGCGCCGCCCGACGCCAAGGCCGTGCCAAAGGTCAGCTTCCAGAAATAATTGCTCACGCTCAAGGACTCGGTCCTCTCGGAACTGGACGCGGAGATCGCCGCCACCCGCCGGCTGCTCGAGCGCGTGCCGGACAACGCGCTCGAGTGGCGGCCGCACGAGAAGTCGATGTCGCTCGGCGGGCTGGCCACGCACCTCGCGCAGCTGCCGCATTGGGGCACGGCCATCCTCTCGGGCGACGGGTACGATCTCGAGCGCGATGCCACGGGACATGCAGCCGAGCTGACGTCGCGCGGTGACATCCTGCGCGTGTTCGATCGGCACAGCGGCGAGGTACGCCGCGCGCTCGTCGAAAGCGGCGACGCGCAACTGGCGGCGCCCTGGTCGCTCTCACGCGGCGGGCACACCGTGATGTCGCTGCCGAAGCTGTCGGCCCTGCGACGGTTCCTCGTCAACCACCTCGTGCATCACCGCGGACAACTGACGGTGTACCTCCGCATGCACGACGTGCCGCTTCCGCCCCTGTACGGCCCGACGGCCGACGAAGGCATGTGACCCGGCGGGTCCTGCTGGCGCTTGCCGCCGTGGCGTTCTCGGTCGCGGCGACGGCCAACTCAGGCGGCTATCGTTACGGCGCCTCGGATCAGGCGTTCTACACGGTGGCCGTGTTGAAGCAGCTCCATCCGGACTACTTTCCGCGCGACACGCCGCTGATTCGGGCCGAGTCGCGGTTCATGGCGTCCGATCGCATCATCGCCGGCGTGTCGAGCGCGCTGCACGTCGACCTGCCGCCGCTCTACCTCACGCTGTACGCCCTCACGCTCGTCCTCCTGTTCGGCGGCGCGATCGCGTTCGGCCGCGCGGCCGGCTTCTCGTCGTGGGCGCTTGCGGCCTTCGCCGTGCTGCTGACGTTTCGCCATCAGATCACGCACACCGCGGCGAACTCGCTCGAGGGGTATATGCATCCGCGCATGCTGGCGTTCGCGATCGGCGTGTGGGCGCTCGCCTGTGTCGTGCGGATGCGCTACGGCCGCGCGATGGCGTGGACGATCCTCGCCACCTGCTGGCATCCAACGACCGGCGTCTGGTTTGGCCTCGTCGTCGGCGTGGCGGCCGTCGCCGGGTCACCGCGATGGCGACCGTGGCTCGGCGCGGCGGCCGCGCTGGCAGTGTGCGCCGCGGCGTGGGCGCTTGTCGCCGGTCCGCTCGCCGGCAGACTCGTCGTGATGGATCCGGCGTGGCTGAAGGTGCTCGAAGACAAGGACTATCTGTTTCCCCACGAGTGGCCGCTGTCCGCCTGGGCAATCAACCTCGCGACCGCCGCGGCCGCGGGGCTCATCTATCGGCGCCGCGTCACACGAGGGGTTGCCACGCCCGGCGAGGGGCCATTTCTGCTCGGTCTATGTGCGCTCCTGGCCGTTCTCCTCGTGGCACTGCCGTTTACGACCATGCGAATCGCGCTCGCGGTGCAATTGCAGGCGACGCGCGTGTTCTGGGTGATCGACTTCGCGGCGGCCGCCTACATTGCCTGGTGGCTGGTTGACGACGCCGGCCGATCGCACGCGCGGTGGCGCGTCGCCATCGTCGTGCTGCTTGCCGCCGCGTCGACGGCGCGCGGTGTCTATCTGCTCTCGCAAGATCGACACCTGGTGTCGGTCACGTTTCCCCAGTCGCCATGGGTCGACGTGCTGCAATTCCTGCGGACGCAGCCGGTCGACACGTTCGTGCTCGCCGATCCGATGCACGCGTGGCGATACGGCCTGAGCGCGCGCCTCGTCGCCGAGCGAGACACGTTCGTGGAGATCGGCAAGGACAGCGCGCTGGCAATGTACGATCGAGACATCGCGATGCGGGTCGGCGAGCGGCTCGCCGCCGCGGCCGACTTTGGCGCCATGACGGCGCCGCAGATTCAGGCGCTCGGGCGCCGATATGGGCTTACCGTCGTCGTCGTCGAGCTCGCGCGCCCGCTCGCGCTGCCCGAGCTGTACCGCAACAAGGAATTCGTCGTCTACAAGTTGTGATGCACACGAAGACGCAGGACTTTCTCGCGTCGCACGAGCCCTTCGTGCCCGCGCGCTGGCTCGGCAACGGCCACGCGATGACCATCTATACCTGGGCGCGGCGGCGTTCGTTCGCCGGACTCCCGGCACCTGAAGCGCGGCTGATTCGCGTTGCGGACGACACCCAGGTGCTCGCGCACTGCTTCTGGCAGAACGACCGTGCCGCCGCGCCGACGCTCATGGCGCTGCACGGCCTCGAGGGATCGAGTGACGCGCATTACATGCGAGGGCTTGCCGCCAAGGCCTGGGCACGCGACTGGAATGCCGTGCTGCTCAACCAGAGAAATTGCGGTGGCACCGAACACCTGACGCCCACCCTGTATCACTCTGGTCTCACCGCCGATCCGCGCGCGGTGATTCGCAGCCTGGTGCGCGACGACGGCCTTCGCGCGATTGGCGTCGTCGGCTATTCGCTCGGCGGAAATCTGGCCGTGAAGCTCGCGGCCGAGACGCATCTGGCGCCCGATCTGCCGCTGGTCGGCGTCGTCGCCATCAGTCCGACGATTGATCTGGAGCGGTGCGTCCGCGCCATCGAGCGTCGCGCGAATGTTCCGTATCACGTCAACTTCGTGCGCAACCTGCGCGGCCGCATGCGGCGCAAGGACGCGTGCTGGCCGGGCCGCTACGACATCAGCCGCCTCGGATCGATCTGGACGATTCGCGCCTTCGACGAGGCCTACACTGCGCCCGCACACGGCTTCGGCGGCGCCAGTGAGTACTACGCCAGCGAGAGCGCCCTGCGTGTAATTGACCGTGTGGCGGTGCCGGCGCTGATCCTCGCGGCCGAGGATGACCCATTCGTGCCGGCCGGACAGTTCACCGAGCGTGCCGTCGCGGCCAACCCGAACATCGTCGTCTCGGTCGAGCGGCACGGCGGCCACTGCGGGTTTGCGGCGGACGGCGCGGAAGACTCCCGCTACTGGGCCGAGACGACGGCCGTGCGATACCTCGCGTCGCTCATGCCGGCGTAACGCCGCGCTGGCGCAACTGATCGAGAAACGTCTTCGCAAAGTCGGGCCCCTTGCCCGCTTCTTCGTGCTTGAAGTAGACGTAGACGTCGTCCCACTGACCGGGCGCCGGCCCGATCTGCGCGACCACCATGTCCGCCCACCGGCTCAGATCCGCCGCTGAGTATCCTTCGTCGCGCAAGCGCAGGTAGCCGTGCCGCGCGGTGGCGCGGAACGGCGTGGTCTTGTCGCCGAAGTCCGCAATGCAGAGCGCCGCGCCGCGCGAGCTCAGGATGTCGAAGATCTCGTCGGTCAGCCACGACTCGTGCCGGAACTCGAACGCAGCCAGGAGATCCGACGGCAGCAGCGAGACGAACTCAGCCAGCCTCACGGGATCGGATTTGAAGTTCGGCGGGAGCTGGTACAGGAGTGGCCCGGCGGTCGGTCCAAGCACGCGCGCGCTCTCGGCAAAGAACGTCAGCGGCTCACCGCAATCCTTCAACCGCTTGAGATGCGTGATCTGCCGCGGTGCTTTGAGCGCGTACCGGAACCCCGTTGGCGCCTGCTCCGCCCACGCGGCGGTCAGCTTCTGCGTCGGCATGCGGTAGAACGTGGCGTTGATCTCAACCGTGCGGAATCGTTCGGTGTAGTACCCGAACATCTGCTTGGCCGGGAACGCCTCGGGGTAAAAGCTGCCCCGCCACTCGGGATAGTTGTAGCCGGAAGTGCCGACGTAGATCATCGCGCCTCGCTGAGTCTGCCATACGGCCCGTCACGCGCGCTTGGTCGAGCGGACGGCCGCGAGCGTCAGCACGATCAGACCCCAGGCCGCGAGCGCCGCGAACTGCGGCCAGAGGACATCGAAGCCGATGCCCGTCAGAAAGATGCCACGCACGATCACCAGAAAATATCGCAGCGGCACCAACGTCGTGAGGGCCTGCATCACCGGCGGCATGTTCTCGATCGGAAAGATGAAGCCCGACAGATAGACCATCGGCACCAGGAAGAAGAAGGTCGAGGTCAGCATCGCCTGCTGCTGCGTCGCCGAGATGGTCGAGACGAAGAGGCCCAGGCCGGACGTGCACAGCAGGTAAATCATGCTGGCCGCAAGCAGCAACGACACGCTGCCGCGCAACGGCACCGCGAACCAGAACACCGCGACCGCCATGACGAGCAGCACGTCGATGAAGCCGAACACCGCGTACGGCAACAGCTTGCCGAGAATCAGCTCCCATCGCCCGAGCGGCGTGACGTTGAGCTGCTCGAGCGTGCCGAGCTCGCGCTCACGCACGATGGCCATCGAGGACAGGTTCGCGGTCACGACCAGGAGCAGCAACGCGATCACGCCGGGCACCATGAAGTTGCGGCTCTCGAGCTGCGGGTTGAACCAGACGCGCACGCGTCCGTCGATCGCGCTGTGCGCGGTCCCTTGCTCAGCCGCGACGGCCGCGCTGAATTCACCGACGAGCGCGGAGGCATAGGCGATGGCCACGCCGGACGAGTTCGCGTCCGTGCCATCGGCCAGCACCTGGACCAGCCGCGCGGACGGCGGGCCATGGCCGTCAATCGCAGCGCCGAGGCCCGATGGAATCAGGATCGCCAGCCATGCCCTGCCCGTCGCGAGATCATCGTCGACCTCAGCGGGGGCCATACGCTCGGCCGCGATCGTGAAATACGTCGACGCGCTGAATCGCTCGATGAGCTGACGGCTCCGCGGCGATCGATCGCCATCGACGACGACGATGGGCACGTGGGTGATGTCCGTGGTGGCGGCGTAGCCAAGCATCACGAGTTGGATGATGGGCGCGGCGAGCAGCAGGAACATCAGTCGAGGCGTCTGCCGCAGCTCGAGGACTTCCTTCCACATCAGCGTGCGGATGCGCCTCATCGACGCGCCAGCCTTGCCGACGAGATTGCCAGGACCACGACCGCATACGCGCCAAGCGCGGCAACCGGCGACCAGAGCGTGCGCAGGTCCAACCCTTTCAGCACGATTCCGCGGAGCGCGACGAGAAAATAGCGCGCCGGCACGATCGTCGTGATGTACTGAATCGGCTCCGGCATGCTGCTGATCGGGAAGATGAATCCCGAGAGGATCATGGTCGGCAAGAACGCGATCAGCATCGACGCCTGCAGCGCCATCTGCTGCGAGTCGGTGACGGTCGAGACGAGCAGCCCGGTGCCGACACCGCCGACAAGGAAGATCGCGAGCACCGTGGACAGCGCAAGCCAGCTGCCGCGCATGGGCAGGTCGAACAGGACCATGGCCGTGACGACAATCAGCGTTGCGGACAGCTGCGAGATGGCGAGGTACGGCAAGGTCTTGCCGACGACGAACGCCGGCATCGAGATCGGCGCCATCCGCACTTGCTCCATCGTCCCCATCTCTTTCTCGCGCACGATCGACAGCGCCGTCGACAGCACGGCCGTGATCGTCGCGATATACGCGATGAGGCCAGGCACGAGAAACAGCGTGCTCCGCAGTTCCGGGTTGTACCAAACACGCGGCTGGATGCCGACGACCGCCGCCCGGGCACGTCCGCCGATGGAGGACGCCGCGTCGCCCAGCACGCCGGTCGCGTAGCCGAGCACCGTCGTCGCCGTGTTCGCGTTGTCGCCGTTCAGCAGCAACTGCACGTCCGCGGTCTCGCCGATACGGATCGTGCGCGAGAACTGCTCGGGAATGACGAGCAACGCGCGGATTGTGCCCGCGTCCATGAGCCGTTCGCCTTCCCGTTCCGTCTCGACCGTCGCCGCCAGATCGAAATAGGTCGACTCGACGAACCGCGCCACGAGCGCCCGACTCTCCGGCGATCCGTCACGGTCCTGCACGGCGAGACTGACGTGCCGGATGTCGAAGTTCAGCGCGTAGCCGTACAGAAAGAGGAAGAACGCCGGGATGAAGAGCAGGATCAGCAGCGTCCGCCGGTCCCTTCGAATCTGCCGGAGCTCCTTGACCGCGACGGCCCACGCGCGCCTCACGCCGCCTGTCCTCCGCGGCGATCGACGACGTCGAGAAAGACGTCCTCGAGCGAGGGCGAGACGCGCTGCACGGCAGCGGCCGGCACCGACGCGCGCCGCAGCGCCTCGAGAACGTCCTCACCGGACACCGTGTCTCCGGTCAGCACGGCGTGCACGCTCGTGCCGAACAAGCTCGTCTTCTCGACAAACGGCAGCCGGTCGAGCGCTGCCATGGCCGCGACCGGACTCGACGACCGGACTTCGACAATCGGCCGGGTGCGGAAGACGCTCTTGAGCTCGGCGATCGTGCCAAGCGCCGCGAGCCGGCCGCCGTGAATGATGGCGACGCGGTCGCAGCGCTCGGCTTCGTCGAGGTAATGCGTGGTGACGAGCGTCGTCGTGCCGGCGCGGGAGAGATCGTCGATGAGGCGCCAGAAGTCGCGGCGGGATACGGGATCGACGCCGCCCGTCGGCTCATCGAGAAACACGAGCGGCGGCTCGTGCAGGAGCGCGCAGCCGAGCGCCAGCCGCTG